>Ga0209107_10000601_pt1 | contig 20913 bp, 18 predicted proteins | sample LakErihyJuly2011_2_FD_187460 | JGI IMG/M metagenome (GOLD analysis project Ga0209107, IMG submission 187460) | Freshwater microbial communities from dead zone in Lake Erie, Canada - CCB hypolimnion July 2011 (SPAdes) (version 2) | ecosystem: Environmental > Aquatic > Freshwater > Lentic >...
AACATCCATTTTTAAACCTCGCAAACTTTTTAAACCTTTTTTAGAAAATAAATTTTCTGATTCCGTTTGTTCTGTTTGTCCGATTTTACAATAACGTATGCCCCATTGCGGGTGCAAAAGTAGCGCGCTTATTGACCTAAACAAGAACTTTTTTAAAGTATTTTTTAATTAATTTTTAAAATATTGAAAGTGTGAAGGTTGTAGGAATAAATGATCTTCGCACTTTTTCATTTCAAGCACAAGAGATTGGCTGACGCAATCTGTGTCTATTAGAAAAAATGAAAATTATGAATGTTGAAAGTAATTTTGACTACTGCGTTAGGGATAGCAGCGGAAAGCCCACAGTAAAGTGGAGTACAACGGAACTTTACGAGAACTTGCAGCAAATAGCCCGACCATTTCTAGCACAAAAGCTGCTGTCCTCATAGGCAGCATCTTTTGTGTTAGAAATGGAAACGCCCAATAAATTAACTATTTTTGGTTTACCACTTTGGCTGACCAATAATCCGTTAACTGATTGTAATTTATTGGTTTCGCTGGGGTTTGATTTATTAATCGCCCGGATTCAAAAGCTCTTACTAATATGGTTTCAATTAGATAATCTTCGTTTGATTGGTACGGCAAGTAGTTAGTTTTTAGGTTAATGTCGAATAATTTGGCGGTTGTGTTAGACCAGAACGCGGTCCAACCACTTTTCAAAGTCCTAACTAATTCAAAGGTAGTTGTGCCGGTTTGACGATGAATCAACTTCACCAGTATTTGACCTTGTTTACGGGAAAGTTTCTTGAGTTTATCCTCAAATTCATTGTTAAGATAATCTTCGACAATTTTGAAATATTTCTTTTTTTCTCTACTTGTCTTCAAGTTAGCCATTCCTCTATTGAGTGTTGTAAGCCTTTCGGAAGCTAATTTTGCATAGGGATAAGTTTTATACACCCTATTTCTAAGGAGTTCAAATTGTTTTCTCTCCTCAAAATTAACTTTTCCTTTGAAAATAATTATTTCTTCTAATTGAATGGTATCTTTAAAAATAGTGTCGGCTTCTATTAAGACGGTTTCAATTTTAGTGCTGTCTTTTTGCACTATTTGAGCAGTAGCCGAAATTGATACTAAGAAAAATAACACGATAATATTAATAATCTTCATAGGGCACATAATTTATGACACAAAATTATACATTTATACACAACTGTGATGCCAAATTTATAATTTAGCCAAAAATTTATTTTATGAGTTCAAAATCGATATTAAAAAAGACATCTTTGACGTTTTTAGAAAACTATTTAAACAATGCGTCTCCAACTGGATATGAAAGTTCGGGACAAAAATTGTGGATGGATTACTTAAAACCATACGTAGATACGTTTATTACGGACACCTACGGAACTGCTGTGGGAGTTATTAATCCTGACGCATCATATAAGGTTGTTATTGAGGGTCACGCTGATGAAATTTCGTGGTATGTGAACTACATTACTGATGATGGATTAATTTACGTCATTAGAAATGGAGGTTCTGATCATCAGATTGCGCCATCGAAAAGGGTGAACATTCATACTAAAAAAGGAATCGTTAAAGGCGTTTTTGGCTGGCCAGCTATTCACACTCGTAATCGCAGCAAAGAAGAAACCGCTAGAATTGATAACTTATTTATAGATGTAGGTTGTACTTCAAAAGAAGAAGTTGATACGTTAGGTGTTCACGTAGGTTGTGTAATTACCTATCCTGATGAGTTTATGGTTTTGAATGAAAACAAATTTGTATGTCGTGCTATTGATAATAGAATGGGTGGTTTCATGATTGCCGAAGTGGCACGTCTACTGCACGAAAACAAAATCAAACTCCCATTTGGATTGTATGTTACCAACTCCGTTCAAGAAGAAGTTGGACTTCGTGGTGCCGAAATGATTACCAAAACCATCAAACCAAATGTTGCCATCATTACTGATGTTTGCCACGATTCTACTACTCCGATGATTGAAAAGAAAATTGAAGGCGAGATAAAAATTGGAAAAGGTCCGGTGATTACATACGCACCAGCGGTGCAAAACAATTTAAGAGAACTTATATTAGATACTGCCACAGCCCAAAAAATTCCTTTTCAAAGGTTAGCGTCTTCAAGAGTTACTGGAACGGATACCGATGCATTTGCTTATAGTAATGGTGGCGTGGCCTCGGCATTGATTTCATTGCCATTGCGATACATGCACACGACCGTTGAAATGGTGCATCGCGATGATGTAGAAAATGTAATTAAATTGATTTATGAAACTTTATTGAAGATAAAAAACAACGAAACGTTTTCTTATTTTAAATAGAATCGTATCGCTACAAAAACTGAAATCCTTTCCTTTTAATCAAAAAGAAGGGATTTTTAATTTTAAATCTATCGATAAATAGATAAAATTACTTCTTGATTCCATTCTAAGTCTGAATCATGCTCAAAGAAAATGGTTTTTCTTTTGAAATCAGCTTTGACTAAATAATGACTTCCTTTGAAGTAAGATTGTTTTACAGTAGCCTTCATTTTTCCCTCTTGAACCACTTTTAATTGGTGTGGATATAACAGTAACATTTTGTCAGAGTCTTCGATTTCCGTAAAATGCGACTGTTTTAATTTGTTTACTTCACCAAAAAGTGAGGCGACATAAAAACTCGGAGGATTTTTATAGAGTTCTCTCGAATTTCCTTTGGCCATTAATTCTCCATTTTGCAACACAATAATTTCATCTGAAAATGATAAAACATCGGAGCTGTCGTGAGTTGCAATGATGCAGGTGATATGCTTTTCTTTGAAGTATTTGAATAAATTTCTACGCAATGAATTCTTTCTAAAAGAATCTATTTGGCTAAAAGGCTCATCCAGTAAAAGTATTTCGGGTTCAAGGGCCAAAACCCTTGCCAAAGCGACCCGCTGTTGCTGACCACCGCTAAGATATTGTACTTTTACTTTAGCGAATTCAGTCATTTCGACCATTTCGAGTAGCTCATTAATTCGGGCTTTTTTCTTGTCTTTGTACATATTGGACAAAAACTTCCCGACGTTTTCTTCGACAGTGATGTACGGCATTAAATCAAAATCCTGAGCCAAGTATTTGATGTAAACTTCTCCTGGAATGAGATTGTATTTTGGACCTAAAATTTTCTTTTTATTATATAAAATTTCACCTTTGTCCAAGTCATATAAACCGTATAAAAGTTTTAACAACGTACTTTTACCGCAACCACTTTCGCCAATGACAGCAATGTTTTGACCCTTATCAACTTCGAAACTAATATGCTTAATGACGGGTTTTTCACTGTATCTAAAAGAAATATTTTTTATTGCAAGCATCATCTAAATTTAACGGTGCAAATTTACAATGTTTATTGAATAAGCCTGAAAAGGAATCTTATATAATCTAATAATAATGAACTTTGTGCATCGATATTTTAAGATCAGAAAATTCTCTATTTAAAAGCTAAATACGACAAAACATTTTTCTCAATTCTTTCGTAAATATTAGAAACATCAGCTTTTACGAATTTTTCTCCTAAAATGTTTTCATATAACTCGATGTATCTTTCAGAAACGGTTTCGATATATTCTTCTGTCATATCAGGGATTTGCTGCCCTTCTTGACCTTGAAACCCATTTTCAATTAACCACCGACGAACAAACTCTTTAGATAATTGCTTTTGGTCTTCTCCCTTATCTTGCCTTTCCTGATAGCCATCGGAATAGAAATAACGGGAAGAATCGGGTGTATGAATTTCGTCTATAAGAACAATTTTTCCTTCTTTGGTTTTACCAAATTCATATTTGGTATCTACCAATATCAATCCGCGACTGGCCGCAATTTCTGTTCCTCTTTGAAACAAAGCTCTGGTATACCTTTCTAAAACCAAATAATCTTCTTCAGAAACAATTCCTTTTAATAGAATATCCTCACGCGAAATATCTTCATCGTGGGAACCATTATCCGCTTTTGTTGTGGGAGTAATTATTGGAATAGGAAATTTGTCGTTTTCCTTTAATCCTTCAGTCATCGATACTCCACAAATTTGTCTTTTTCCGGATGCATATTCGCGAGCGGCGTGACCCGAAACATAACCACGAATCACCATTTCCACCTTGAATGGCTCGCATAAATGACCCACAGCAACATTTGGATCGGGAGTTGCGATTAACCAATTCGGGACAATATCTTGGGTAAGTTCCATGAATTTAGTGGCAATCTGGTTCAGTATTTGTCCTTTATATGGAATTCCTTTTGGCAAAACCACATCAAAAGCCGAGAGTCTATCAGTGGCAACCATCACTAAAAGTTCGTTGTTGATATTGTAAACTTCTCTTACTTTACCACGGTAAACTGATTTTTGATTAGGAAAATTAAAGTTTGTAGTTGTTATTGTATTCATTGTTTGATTTCGTTGTTGGAATGCAAAAATAGGTTGTTTGAAAGAGATACACAAAATTGTATTGCTATACAGCTTCTTTTAGTCGATTACTTCATTAAAAGCGTTGAGTTGAATAAATTCAAGATGCGACTGTATTCATCGACCCAGGAATAGGTCTCCGCAAAACCATGAGCTTCAACAGGAAAGACGGCTAATTCCCAATTTTTCTTGCCCAATTCAATAAAGCGTTGCGATAATCGAACCACGTCCTTGTATTCAACATTATCATCTACCATTCCGTGCAGCATTAATAAATTACTTTCCAGATTATTGGCATAATAAATCGGGGAACTTTTTTTGTACGCATCGGGATCAGTTTCAGGAAAATTGAGAATATTGCCGGTATACCCGTGATTGTAATGGGCCCAATCCGTAACGGAACGCAAAGCAGCTCCAGAGGCAAATTCTTTTGGAGCTGTAAGCAAAGCCATAAGAGTGATAAAACCACCATAGGAACCTCCATAAATACCAACTCGATTCGGGTCAACTCCGCAATTATCAACCAAATATTTTTTGCCATCAAAATGATCCGATAAATCTTTTCCTCCCATAAAGCGGTAAATTCCGGTTCTGAAATTGCGTCCATACCCTTCACTTGCCCTATAATCGATATCTAAAACGGTATAACCCAAATCAGCTAACATATTGTTAAACATAAATTCCCTATGATATCTACTCCAATAATTATGTGCATTTTGCAAATATCCAGCGCCGTGCACAAAAAGCACTGCTGCTTTATTCGAATTCTCTGTTTTTGGTTTGTACAATCGTGCATAAACTGTGATTCCGTCTTGAGCCTTAAAAGTAATCACTTCGGGCTCTCGCCAAGGATATGCCTTGAAACTTTCTGTGGTAGAATAAGTGATTTGGCTCAGTGAAGTATTCTTTTTATTTTCTGCAATATACAATTCCCAAGGTTTATTTTTAAAAGAATACCGCACTAATAACGTACTTTCATCTGGTGATAATATTACTTCGTGAGCGCCATCTTTTGTTAAAATTGGTTGCAAAATAGCATCGGCGATAGTAAGCTTATAGAAATTTCTGTTGCCAGGATGCGTCGTGTTTGTGGCCAAATAGAAAGCTTTTTTATCTTTGGACAAAGTCACATCTTTCACTTCCCAATTCCCTTTGGTAAGTTGGGTTTTCTTTTTTGTTCGTAAATTATAAGTGTACAAATGAGAATATCCTGTTACTTCAGATTGAAAGTAGATAGTTTCATTATCACCTAAAAATCCCAGTGTTCCAATACTGTTAGCATAAGATGGAATCCCAGGCCCACCAATCCAAGCTTCATCATGCTGATGTTCTATTTCTTCAAAAGTTCCATTTTCTAAATTAAAACTTACCAACCATCTTTCTTTATTGTCCTGACTTCTAATTTCACTAACAGCAAAAGAACCCTCTTGATTGTAAACAGGGGCATTCACTGCAATTAATTTATCTTTTATTTCCCGTTTTTTTAATTTATCATATAATTCAAAATAGTTTGGTTTATCCTGAATATGGCTCAAAGTGGAAAAATTCACATAGTAAACGGTGTCTTTTGCAATATTATAAATGCCGAATTTTGTTGAAACAAGATTGTTTTCTGATACTTTCGATTTGGTGTCTGGGGTTTTATTATAACCGTCAGCGGTAATAATAACTTCCATTTTTTCGTTTTTATACTCTTTTTTTTCGGTTAATCTAAAGGTAGCAAAGTTGCCCTTCGGACTTGTTTTTAGCCCACCAAAAGCGTATTTATCATAGTAATAGGGTTTTGGAAAATCTGTTTTGATGGTTTTAGATTTTGCTTCTTTCCATTTTTTCTTTGCTTCTTGATCTTTAATAAACTGAAATAATTCTTTTTGTTGATTTCTCAAAAAAGAATCATCATCAACCACTTCTTTTGGAGCTTCGCCTGATTTGAAATTTGAAATTTGAAGAAATGAGCCTTCTTTCGCACTGTATTTGAAAAGATTTCCGTTTTGAACAAAAAACAAAATACCCGGTTCAAAACCCAATTGTAAATTTGAGATTGGACTGCTATTTTGCAACAGTTTTTTGACTGTTTTATTTTTTTTAGAATAGGAAAACAACGCTCCTTTATTGCTATAATAAACAAGATCGGATGTCGGATTTTGTTTGAAATCTAATTTTGAGAATGCACCTTCTGTTGGACTAGCAAGTAAGGGTTTTGTTTGACCTTTTTCCCAATAATATGTACTTGAACTCAATTCATTTTTAGGATTCCAATCAAAATAGATTTTTTTACCATCTAAGGACCAATGAATACTATCTGGTTGAACACCTATGAATGCATCGCCCTTCATAATTTCTTCTAACTTCAAGTTTTGTCCTTGACTTAACGTTGTAAATAAGAAGCAGATTAGAACTATATATAATTTATTCATATAATTTCCTTTATTTTTTCAACAAAAATACACTTTGAAAAGTAATAAAACTGTTAAATAGTTTAGAATTATTCATCAGTAAAAATTTTGATATTTACTATTTTTTGAGCCAAGTATTTTGCAACACCGTCATTTTCGTTCGACGAAATCACTTCTAAATGAGGCAACCTAGTTTTCAAACTTTCAGCAGCATTTTCCATAATTAGACCTTTTCCAGCGGCAATGAGCATTCCTTCATCATTGAACCCATCGCCAAAAGAAATGGATTCTGCAAAAGTGTAGTTTTCAATTTCCAAAATTTTTAAAATAGCGATGCTTTTATCTACTGATTTATGCATAAATTCTAAACAAAAAGGAAGGCTAAAAGCAGCATGAAAATCCTCCGAATGCTCCTCCATTATTTTATCTTTCAATTCAACTAATTTGAGGTGATCATTGTGTGTGAAAAATAATTTTATAGCATTTAAATCTTCTATTAAATTAAAATCAACAATTTCGTTTGGATAATGCATCACCGTTTGAAAACTGTTTAACTTCTTATTTTCCTTATTGGATTGCCAAACTTTCTCTTTGAATAAAACGGTTGTGAACGATGCATCGATATCTAAATCCAGAATTGATTTAATAGCATCACCATTGATATCGAAAGAAAAAATAAGGTCTTTTGTGGGAGAATGAATTCGAGCTCCATTAGAAGTTACTAAATATACGGGACATTCCAAGGTTTCGACTATCGGCAAGGCATCCAGATGATGACGACCCGTAGCCACAATTATTAAGTAATTTTCTTTGTGAAGTTGCTGAAAAATAGTTTTTGTATAATGCGATATCTGGTGATTTGGATTGAGTAAAGTTCCATCTAAATCTGTTATTATTACTTTGATTTTATCTTTGGTAATCATTTTTTTATCTCCGTTTTTACAAATACAAATTTATTCTATTCTTAAGAGATTAAAAAAGAAAAACCATATGCATTTTCATAAAATTATTCTAACCAATCGAACAAATATTCTTCATTATATTCAATTTCAAACTTATTCAGAAATTCAAGATATTCTTCTTTAAATGATTTCGTTTTATGATGACTTTTTTGTTTTAATATGTAATTTACCACGTTGTCGATGTGGCTGAAACTATATGAAAATGCGCCAAATCCTTCCTGCCAATAAAAAGGAATTTTAGTGAATCGCTTTTCATTGATAAAAGAGTTACTTGATTTTTTAATTTCTCTCACCAAATCCGAAAGACAGCAATTGGGTTTCATTCCAATAAAAATATGAATATGGTCTGGCATTCCATTTATGGCAATCAATTTCTGACCTTTGTTTTGAATAATTCCTGTAATATATTTATACAATTCGGTTTCCCAAGATTCGTGAATCAATGCATTTCGATTTCGCACCGAAAAAACAATTTGAATATAAATTTGAGAATAGGTATCCGCCATTATGACTTTATTTTAAAATTCCAGCGGAATTTACAATTTACAATTTATAATTTACAAAGATTCCTTATATGTTTAAAAAAATAAAAATTAATTTTACCAAAATCCCAGCGGGATTTTATATTGATAGGAAAATAATTGTACCGTTAGCAAAATCCCAGAAGATTTCATATTTATAGTGATTTCATATTTGTAGGATTTCATATTTATTGAAAACAATTTCAATAAATAGATTCGACCCCATCAGGGGTCGAATATTATATCATATAAATTTTTATAAATGTTCAACGGCGCTGCCGTTATTAATTTTAATCGTAATTCTCAATATGTTTGTAAGCATTAATATAGTAAATAAAAGACAAATAACTGCTACGCTAATCGTGATTTTCAATCTGTTTGTAGGCATCAATCACTTTTTTAACTAATCGGTGACGCACAATATCTTTATCGTCCAGATAAATGATTCCAATTCCCTCAACATCTTTCAAAACCAGAATCGCTTCTTTCAAACCTGATATGGTTCGCCTTGGCAAATCGACTTGTCCGGGATCGCCGGTAATCATAAACTTCGCATTTTTTCCCATACGAGTTAGGAACATTTTCATTTGGGAATGGGTAGTGTTTTGGGCTTCGTCCAGAATCACAAAGGCGTTGTCTAAGGTTCTACCTCTCATGAATGCTAAAGGGGCGATTTGGATAATTCCCTTCAAAAGATAATCTTCTAATTTTTCATTAGGCAACATATCCCGCAAAGCATCGTACAAAGGTTGCATGTACGGATCTAGTTTTTCCTTCATATCTCCAGGAAGAAAACCAAGATTTTCTCCAGCTTCAACCGCAGGTCGAGTCAGAATAATTCGCTTTACTTGTTTTTCTTTTAAGGCTTTTACTGCCATCGCGACACCGGTATAGGTTTTTCCTGTTCCAGCAGGACCAACGGCAAAAACCATATCGTTTTTAACCATAGTATCCACCAACAATTGCTGGTTTGGTGTCATTGCCTTGATGATTTTTCCGCCAACACCGTGTACCAAAATCTTGTCATGACCAAAACCTTTGGCGTCTTCCTGAATGGTACTTTGCAGCACACGTTCAATTACATTATCATCGATGTTGTTGTAACGTGTAAAATGAAGCATCAAGCGGTTGAAGCGGTTTTCAAACTCATCTAGGACTTCTTTTTCACCAAAAGCCTTCAGGGTGGTGCCTCGAGCTACAATTTTTAATTTGGGATAGTACTTTTTAATCATTTCAAGATGAGTGTCTTGAGCACCCCAAAAATCTTTTGGAGCGATGTCTATGAGCTCGATGATTCTTTCATTCAAAGGCGGTAGTTTTTAAGTTATTAATTTAAGGAAAGTCGTAAGCCAATTCCATTGGCATTGGTAATTAAATCTAATTTTGGGTTATTGTATCCAGTAGCTTTTTGATTGTTGTATTCGGTTACTACATTTTTGATCTTTTTGGAAAACCCTATTTTAACGGGAATAGCAATTGCCATTGAAACTAATCCAACTATTGACAGCGCAAATGGATTTCCATTCTCATAGTTATTATCATTATAATTTGAATTTGAATTTAAGGTTTGATCGTAGGTATTAATTAAAAATAGTCCCATCCCACCATATAACAATACATTCCCAACCGTTTTTTTAGACCGTCCTGCGTTATAAGCCGCTAATAATTTTTGATTGTCTTTTAATAATACCCTAATCTGGTCAGGAGAAATTTTTTGATTTTCGGAATTTAAAATAGTGCCATTAGACTTGTAGACCAATTTTTGAGAATGAGATTGCAAGACGCAAAAAAAGAATAAAATAAAAAATAATGGTTTCATCATAATGGTTTTTGATTTCAAATTCAGTTTAAAATTCTAATTAATTAAAGCCGAAAATACTTTAGCTTTGCATTTCTCAAATTTAGTAAGTTTTAGCTTGCGTTTGCATTTTATTTATAAACAATTTTATGTCAATAATTACCCTAACTACTGATTACGGCTTGAAAGACCACTTTGTTGGCGCATTGAAAGGTAAAATTTTATCCGAGTATTTCGAGGCTACTATTATTGATATTTCGCATCATATCGATGCATTTAACACCGTTGAAGCCAGTTACATCATTGGAGCTGCCTATTCTAGTTTTCCAAAAGGAACGGTGCATCTCATTGGTGTTGACATTGAATTGACTAAAGAAAATCAACATATCGTGATGCAATGGAACGATCAATATTTTATTGCTGCCGATAATGGTATTTTGAGTATGCTTTCGCAAAAAATTGTTCCCCAAAAAATAGTTTCTATCAATATTCACGATCGTTTACCGAATGAAGCGACGGATTTGGACGTTTTCGTCAAAGTCGCCTGTCATATTGCTAAAGGCGGTTTGCTAAACGTGATTGGCAAGGAAATAAAATCCATCAAACAAGTCACTGATTTGCAGGCTATTGTTGCCAATGATGGAAGTTCGATAAAAGGATACGTAATTTACATTGACCATTTTGGGAATGTGGTAACCAATATTTCTAAAAAACAGTTCTTAGAAGTTGCCAAAAGCAGACCTTATGAAATTGTCTTGCGAACCAAGAACATAAAAACCATTCTGCCCAATTATTCTGCGATTGCGAGTTCTGATAAATATCCAATTAAATATTATGAAGGCGAAAAACTGGCAATTTTCAATGAAGCCGGTTTTCTAGAAATTGCCATTTTTAGAAGCAATCCATCGAAAGTAGGTTCGGCAAATAGCTTGCTGGGGTTGAATTATAGGGATAATATAACGATTAAATTTGTTTAAAGTTTAAAGGTTTAAAGTTGTTTAAATTGAAACCTTCAACTGTAAACTTTTATACCCTTAAACTTTTAAACCAAAAAAAAATGTTCATACGAATAGTAAAAATGTCCTTCACCGAAGAAAATATTCCTGCGTTTCTGGAAAACTTCGAAATAAATAAAGACAAAATACGAAACGCGGCAGGAAACCGTTTATTAGAATTGTATCAGGACAAAACCAACCACTGTGTTTTCTTTACTTACAGTTATTGGGAAACCGAAGAAGATTTAGAAAATTATAGAAAATCAGCTCTTTTTAATGAAGTTTGGGCATTTACAAAGAAGTTATTCAACGATAAACCCGAAGCTTGGAGCGTCAACAAATTAGTTTCTTTGGTTTAAAGTTTAATGTTCCAAGTTGAGCAACTTTAAACGTTAAACCTTAAACTTTTACACAAAAAACAATGAAATCAATAGTAGTAAAAGAAATAAAATCTTTTTTTGGTTCGCCAATAGGATATTTGGTGATCGCCGTTTTCCTGATTGGGAATGGCTTGTTCCTTTGGGTTTTTAAAGGAGAATATAATATTTTGGATAGCGGTTTTGCAGATTTAAGTCCGTTTTTTACTTTGGCTCCCTGGATTCTAATTTTTCTGATTCCTGCCGTGACGATGCGCAGTTTTTCGGATGAAAAAAAACAAGGAACCTTGGAATTGTTGTTGACGAAACCTTTGAGTATTTGGCAAATCGTGAACGGAAAATTCTTGGGTTCGATGTTGTTGATTTTTATGGCGATTATCCCAACTTTCATTTATGTTTGGGTCATTGCTGGTTTGGGTTTGCCCGAAGGAAATATTGATATGGGCAGCACAATGGGTTCTTATTTTGGATTGTTGTTTCTAATAGCAGCCTATTCAGCGATTGGAATCTTCACTTCTACCCTTTCCGAAAATCAAATCGTAGCGTTTATCCTTTCGGTGTTTTTATGTTTCTTCTTCTATTTCGGATTCGAAAGTGTAGCAACGATTGTTCCTAGTTTTCAAGGGCTAATTTCCAGTATTGGAATGCAAGATCATTTCAAAAGTATGAGTCGCGGCGTAATAGACACCCGGGATGTACTTTATTTTGTGAGCATCACGGCCCTGTTTCTTTCCTTTACCGTTTATAACCTAAAAACTATGAAATCGTAATGACTACTTCCAATAAAAACAATATAAAATCCTTATTGATTGTCGTTGCCGTTCTTTTGATTTTGAATGTAATTGGCAATTATTTTTTTCATCGTTTTGACTTGACCAAGGACAAAAGATACACGCTTTCGAGTACTTCTTTAAAAATCATCAAACAAGTCGAAAATCCGTTGTACGTAAAAATCTATTTGCAAGGTGATTTACCTGCTGAATTCAAGCGTTTGCAAAGCGAAACCCGAGATTTATTAGAAGAGTTTAAAGCTTACAACACGAACATTGTTTTCGAATTTGTAGATCCTTTAGAAAACGAAGAGGAAAGTATGGATAATATTAAAAATCTCTATCTAAAAGGGCTTACACCAATAAACATTACCGTTGACGACAAAGGAAAACAATCACAGGAAATGGTTTTTCCTTGGGCGATTGCCGTTTACAACAATAAGGAAGTCAATATTCCTTTATTGAAAAACATTATGGGCGCTTCAACTACCGAAAAAGTAATTGGTTCGGTGCAACATTTAGAATATTCTATCGCCAATGCAATCGACAAAATCACCAAAGAAAAGCAGAAAAAAGTAGCCGTGATCAAAGGAAACGGCGAATTACAAGATGTGCAAATTGCTAAATTCCTGATGCAGGTTCGCGAAAGTTACCACATCGGGCCTTTTACATTAGATTCGGTGGCCAAAAACCCAACAGCAAGTTTGGAAGTTTTGCAAAAATACGACTTAGCGATTATTGCGAAACCAACAGAAACCTTCACGGATTCCGAGAAACAGGTTTTGGACCAGTTTATTGTGAATGGTGGTAAAACCCTTTGGCTTGTAGACCAAGTGAATATGGAAATGGACAGTTTATACAATGATTCTGGCGCTACTTTGGCATTTCCAAGAGATTTGAATTTGAACGAGATGTTTTTTAAATACGGGTTCCGGATTAACCCTGATTTGGTGAAAGATGAGCAAGGAAGTCCCCTAAAATTAGCGACTGGCGATCCCGGGAGTGCCGCACAATTTCAAGAGTTCAATTGGAAATTTGCCCCGCAAGTATATCCAATCAGTAGTCATCCTGTCGTAAAAAACTTAGGCGGTATCAAGTTTGATTTTGCCAACTCCATTGATACTTTGAAGAACGGAATCAAGAAAACGGTGCTTTTGCAATCTTCCAAATATTCAAAAAGAATTGGAACACCAACAGAGGTAAATTTGAATATCGTGGCCGAAGAAACGTCTCCGAATCATTATTTAAACACTGGAAATATAACACTTTCGGTCTTGCTGGAAGGTTCGTTCCACTCGATGTTTGAAAATCGAGTCTTGCCTTTTGATCAAAAATCGTTTGAAGCCAAAGGGAAAAACAATAAAATGATAGTAATTTCGGATGGTAATTTGATCCAAAACCAATTGGATAAAAACTTTCAACCGGTAGAATTGGGTTACGACCAACGTTCTGGAAATTTGTATGACAATAAGGATTTCTTGTTGAATTGTGTGAATTATTTGCTCGATGACAATGGACTTATTAACATTCGAAGCAAAGACCTCGATTTGCCTTTATTGGATAAAGAAAAAGTTTACGAAAATTATACCACAACACAAATCCTCACTATCGGGCTTCCGATATTGATTCTAATGATTTTTGGAGTTGCATTTACTTTCCACAGGAAGAGAAAATACGCAAAGTAATGTTAATAAAAAAAGTTTTTATTCTAGAATAGTTTACGATATATTTGTAGACTGTATTGTATTTTGAATAAAATGGTAAAGTAAATACCAAAAAATAAAACAAAACAGATGAAATCGCCATTTTCAAAAAAGAAAATTAATTTAATTAATGGCGATACCATATTCCAATAAAAAAACAAATATAATCTTCATATGAAATTTATAGTATCGAGTTCGTACTTATTAAAACAATTACAAGTTTTAGGAAACGTTATTAACAGTAGCAACACCTTACCCATTTTAGATAATTTCCTATTTGAATTAGACCACAATGCTTTAACTGTATCGGCATCTGATTTAGAAACGACAATGTCAGCTACTTTAGACATCGATTCTACCAGTAAAGGAAGCGTTGCTGTTCCTGCAAAATTACTTTTGGAAATCCTTAAAACTTTTCCAGAACAACCCTTGACTTTCACTGTTGAAGAGAATAGTACCATAGAAATTAGTTCTAATTCAGGGAAATATGCGTTGGCGTATGCGCCAGGAGAAGAGTTTCCAAAATCAGTAAATTTGGATGAACCATCCGTAACCTTAGTTCCCGCAGATGTTTTGGCCACAGCCATAAGTAAAACCATTTTTGCAGCTGGAAATGATGATTTGCGTCCAGTAATGTCAGGAGTTTTCTTTCAATTTTCACCACAAGGATTGACTTTTGTAGCCACTGATGCTCACAAATTAGTGAAATATGCTCGAACGGATGTAACAGCTTCTCAAGTAGCCGATTTTATTATGCCAAAAAAACCTTTGACTATTTTAAAGAATATTCTTGGCGCCTCAGAAGCAGAAATAAAAATTGAATACAACGATTCGAATGCTACGTTCTCTTTTGATAATTATATTTTAATGTGTCGCTTGATTGATGGAAAATATCCAAATTATGAAGCGGTAATACCAAAAGAAAACCCAAATAAATTAATGATTGATAGAATACAATTTTTGAATTCTGTTCGTCGTGTTGCTATTTTTTCGAACAAAACTACGCACCAAATTCGGTTGAAAATTGCTGGTGCAGAGTTGAATATTTCTGCCGAAGATATTGATTACTCTAATAAAGCTGAAGAGCGATTAACTTGCGATTATCAAGGAGACGATATGCAAATTGGGTACAACTCTCGTTTCCTTACAGAAATGTTGACCAACCTGCAATCGGATATGATCATGCTTGAAATGTCATTGCCTAATAGAGCCGGAATCCTGACTCCCGTTGATGGTTTAGAAGAAGGCGAAACCGTAACAATGCTTGTAATGCCCGTAATGCTGAATAACTAATTTTAGATTGCCGATTTTAGATTGCAGTCTCTATAGTTATCGAGAAATTTTAAAAAAAGTTAACTAACCAAAACCATTTTTTATATTTAATAAGCCCCAATTTTGATGAAATTGGGGCTTATTTGTTGCTTTTATTCATGCAATGCCAATACTGGAATTTCTAATCGATTCGAAAATTTCTGAGTCAAACTAGGTTTAAATAATTCAACGAAAAAATTTCTTTTGTAAGTAAGCATTGCTAATACGTCGATGTCTTTAAATAAAACAAAATCTAAGATTGCTTCCTGTACATCATCACTTGGAATTATAGAAAACAGAATGGGTTCGCCTGCAAACTCTTCTTCCCATTCTTTTATGGTCGTGGCAGCAACATCAGAATAATTCGTTTTTACATACAAACATTTTATTGTAGCCTGCGTTTTTTTAGCAATTTTCAACACTTGTTTCAGGGCTTGCTTGTCTTTATTGCGATATCGGGTTGTAAATCCAATTGTTTCAATATTTTTAAATTTGGAGGCCAAAGGAACACTCAAAACTGGCACATCGACAGCGGTCAAAACATTACCGGTATTAGTACCTACGAAAAATGCTTCCCAACCTGAAGTTCCTGATGTTCCCATGACAATAAAATCGATTTTTTCTTCTTCAATTGCTTTTTTGATATTAAAAAGCAAAGCACCATCCATCAATCTATGGCTTATTTTTATATGGCTGAGATTTCGCCCTTCGGCGATGGTACGAAGCTTAGGAATCTCGTTTTTAAACATGTCAAACTGGGTCAATTGAATAGATTCAAAAAGCACATTATAGTTCTCAGGGAAAAACTGGTTGTCGTAAATGGGGAGTTCAAAAGTATGTAACAAAATGAGCTCTCCCTTAACTATTTTAGCAAATTCCAAAGCATGAACAAAAGCATTGTTTGCAGCTTCGGAAAAATCGGTGGGAAACAAAATCTTTTTCATTTTATAAAGTTTAAGTTGATTTATACCCTAAAGGTAAGCTATTAACATACGTTAATACTGTTAATTATCAGTTATTTATGATAAAAATAAAAGTGAATAAAAGGCTTTTAATTAAAAATTTAATACTTATTTAGATTTATTACCTTTGTACATAATACAAAAAAATATGCTATACAATGATTCGATAGTGGCACTCGCTACACCTTCCGGAGCCGGAGCAATTGCGATAATTAGGATTTCTGGTAACGAAGCTATTTCCATTGGAAATTCTGTATTTCAATCCATAAAAGGAAAGGATTTGACTCAACAGAAATCCCACACTTTGCATTTGGGCCACATCATTGATAATCAAAAAACGCTGGACGAGGTTTTGGTTTCCATTTTTAAGGGACCGCACTCTTACACTGGCGAAAATACTGTCGAAATATCCTGTCACGGTTCGACTTATATCCAACAACAAATTATTCAATTACTGCTTCGAAAAGGCTGCCGTATGGCAACTCCAGGCGAATTTACGTTGAGAGCATTTTTAAACGGAAAATTAGATTTGTCGCAAGCAGAAGCAGTTGCCGATTTAATTTCGTCAGATAATGAAGCATCGCACCAAATTGCAATGCAACAAATGCGCGGCGGTTTCTCTAATGAAATTGCCAAACTCCGGGAAGAGTTATTGAATTTTGCATCGTTAATAGAACTCGAACTGGACTTTGCAGAAGAAGATGTGGCTTTCGCCGATAGAACGCAATTTCACCAATTATTAAATAGAATTGAGTTTGTTTTGAAACGATTAATCGACTCGTTTGCGGTTGGTAACGTAATTAAAAACGGAATTCCTGTTGCCATTGTAGGCGAACCTAATGTAGGAAAATCGACGCTTTTAAATGCTTTGTTGAACGAAGAGCGAGCTATTGTTTCTGAAATTGCAGGAACGACTCGAGATACGATTGAGGACGAATTGGTGATTGGCGGCATTGGTTTTCGATTTATTGATACGGCAGGAATTCGAGAAACGGAAGATCATGTTGAAAGTTTAGGGATTCGGAAAACATTTGAAAAGATAGAACAGGCACAGGTGGTTCTATTTATAATTGATAGTTTACAATTGATAATTGATAATGAAAACAAGGTAAAAATTGAAATTGAAAAAATACGAAATCAATTTCCACTTAAGTCCTTAATTGTTGTAATCAATAAAGTTGATAAATTAAATCAAGAAGATCGAATTAAATTAGCACATCAATTATCAATTGTCAATTATCAATTGTCAATTGAAATTTCTGCTAAACAGAACGTTGGCGTTGACGAACTCAAAAACCAAATACTTTCTTTTGTAAATACTGGAGCATTAAGGAGCAACGAAACCATTGTGACCAATACGCGTCATTATGATTCTTTATTAAAAGCATTAGACGAAATACAGAAAGTAAAATACGGATTAGAAACAAATCTTTCCAGTGATTTGATGGCTTTGGACATTCGAGAAGCCTTGTATCATTTTGGGATGATTACAGGACAAGTTACTAACGATGAACTACTTGGCAATATATTTGCCAATTTTTGTATCGGGAAGTAAAAACAATCAGTAAAAAACCAATATCACATTACCTACTTTATGAAAAAATACTTCCTGCACGACGGAACCGAACCCAGCGGTCCTTTTGATTTTGAAGAATTAAAAGAAAAAAAAATAACTAAAAAATCTCCTATATGGTTTGAAGGGATGGACAACTGGAAATACGCCGGTGAGATAATTGAATTAAGTCCACTTTTTGCAATATTGCCTCCACCCATTGCATCTTTTGAGACTGTTCCTACAAATCCGAAAGTGGAGCAAATAGTGCGAACTCGAAAAATTCTAGGTCTGTCAAAAAATACCTTTTGGATTGGTTCTGGAATAATGCTTTTGCTCGTATTTACCTATTTTTTTAATAATCTGCAAGAAGAAAGAAACCGAGAATTAAAGCAAAAGAATTATAAAACTGAAGTGGAAAATCGTAAATACGAGTTGCAACAAAAAGAAATAGAAAACCAAAAAATTATTGAAGCCGAAGCCGAAAAGGCTGCTGCCGCAAGAATGAATAAGGAGAAAAAAAGAACTTTCGATACTAGAATTTTGGAAATTCAAAAAACTATCGAAGATTATAAAGTCAATATTGAAGTAACAGAAAAAAAATTGGAAAAAGCTGCTAGTTTCAAAGTGTTACGCACTGCAACAGAAAAAAAAGAACAAATGGATGTGTTGCAAAATGAAATCAACAAGTCTAAAATCGAAATTGAACTATTGCAAAAAGAATCCAATCAGTTGCAACTGGAACTGGAAAAAATTAAATAGTTTTAAATTTATTAAAATAAAAAAGGGTTTAGCATCGTTTCTAAACCCTTTTTTGAATTTTACAGTTTACTAATGTAACTGCCATACAAATCCTTGAACTGATAGCCCTCAGAAACACGGTCTTTGCTCAACTTTTTGTATTCAACCAATCCCCAGAGAATGAATTCCTTCATGAAATAAGTATCTTCTTTAACTAATTCTGGTTGGTGTTTTTTGATTAAGATATCTAATGGCGAAATACTATCTAAAATAGTTTTATATTCTTCATCGGAACAATCGTCCAGCAATTCGAAACCACTTTCAGCAAAAAACCATTCCAAAGTATCAGAATAGGGATTATTCTCGTCTTGTTTTTCGAGTTTTTCAATTTTTGGAAAATAACCCGGGAAGAACGTATGAATTGCATCGCCAATCAAATGTTGCGCTACAACAGCTGCTCCCTCCTGCTCTCCTTCATAAACTAATTCGACTTTTCCAGTAATAGCTGGAATAATTCCCATAAAGTCAGATAATCTTAAAGTAGTTTTATCGGCACCTGATTTGAGGGCTCGACGCTCGGCAGTACTTAATAAATTCTCAAAAGCAGTGATACTCAATCTGGCACTTATACCACTTTTATTGTCAATGTATTCACTTTCGCGAGCTTCAAAACTAATTTGCTCTAGTAAATCTCTGGCTAATGAAGGTACATATACCAAGTCGCTTTGAGCAAGATCTAATTTGGCTTCCTGCTCTGTTATGGTTCGGGCAATTTTGATGGTTTCAGGGTAATGCGTTAGGATTTGCGAACCTATTCTATCTTTTAATGGTGTTACAATACTGCCACGATTGGTATAATCTTCTGGATTTGCGGTGAAAATAAATTGCATATCAAGTGGCATTCTTAGTTTAAAACCACGAATTTGAATGTCGCCTTCCTGCAAAATATTGAACAAGGCTACTTGGATTCTGGCTTGTAAATCGGGTAATTCGTTGATGACAAAAATGCAACGATTCGCTCTTGGAATCATCCCAAAATGAATGACTCTGTCATCAGCATAGGAAAGTTTTAAATTGGCCGCTTTTATCGGATCAACATCACCTATTAAATCAGCAACGGTTACATCTGGCGTGGCTAGTTTTTCGGAGAAACGATCGTTTCGGTGCAACCAGGAAATTGGTGTATCATCGCCTTTCTCAGCAATCAAATCTTTGGCAAATCGAGAAATGGGATTCAAGGGGTCGTCATTAATTTCTGAGCCAGTTACAAACGGAATGTATTCATCTAGTAATTCGATCATTTTTCGTGCTAACCTCGTTTTGGCTTGACCACGAAGACCCAATAAGTTGATATTGTGACGGGATAAAATGGCGCGTTCCAACTCTGGAATCACGGTGTTCTCAAAACCGTGAACACCTTCGAAAGTAGGTTTTCCAGATTTAATTTTTTCTCTCAAGTTATGACGCAATTCGTCTTTGATGCTTTTGCTTTGGTATCCTGATTTTTTTAATTCGCCAAGTGTTTTTATAGTATTCATTTTATTGTTTTTTTATTGCTATTGTAATTCATATTGTTATTGATAACTGCGGTTTTTGCGTTAGGGATAGCAGCGGCATCCTTTTGAGAGGTCCCGATAGCAATCGGGACGGAGCAAAAGATATAGCGAATAGCCCGACCAGTCATTGCGAGGCACGAAGCAAACTGGTAACGCCCAAAAACTATTTTATCCTTTTCTTTCTATTGGTTTCATAATCCTCGAAAATCATCTCGCCCAAACCTTTTAAACCAGTGTAGAACGCTTTTCCTTGATTTGCTTCCGTAAATTTATTGACGAATTGCTGTAAATACGGATCTTTGGCGATCATAAATGTGGTAATCGGAATGTGTAATTTTCTCGCTTGTTGGGCTTCGCTGTAGCATTTATCGACAATATATTCGTCGAGACCGTTGCTATTCATATAGTAGTTTCCGTCTTTTTCGCGAACACAACTCGGTTTGCCGTCGGTAATCATAAAAATTTGCTTGTTGGTATTTCGTTTTCTGCGCAATAAATCCATTGCTAGTTGCAAACCTGCAACAGTATTAGTATGGTATGGACCCACTTTTAAATAAGGTAAATCCCGAATAGCAATTGTCCAGGCATCGTTTCCGAAAACGAGAATATCCAAGGTGTCTTTTGGATAACGGGTGGTGATGAGTTCCGCGAGAGCCATAGCCACTTTTTTAGCGGGTGTGATTCTGTCTTCGCCATACAATATCATACTGTGGCTGATGTCAATCATCAAAACCGTGCTCATTTGGGATTTGTATTGGGTTTCTTCGACCACCAGATCATTTTCAGTGAGCATAAAATCGGCTACACCATTATTGATTTGGGCGTTGCGTAAACTTTCGGTCAGTGAAAT
>Ga0209107_10000602_pt1 | contig 20899 bp, 19 predicted proteins | sample LakErihyJuly2011_2_FD_187460 | JGI IMG/M metagenome (GOLD analysis project Ga0209107, IMG submission 187460) | Freshwater microbial communities from dead zone in Lake Erie, Canada - CCB hypolimnion July 2011 (SPAdes) (version 2) | ecosystem: Environmental > Aquatic > Freshwater > Lentic >...
TAAAAGTATAATTGAAGAACCAACAGGTAATGTGTATGAAGCTATTACTATTATGGCTAAAAGAGCAAACCAAATTAACTCTGAAATCAAAAAAGAATTGACAGAAAAGTTGGAAGAATTTGCTACTTATAATGACAGTTTAGAAGAAGTTTTTGAAAATAAAGAACAAATTGAAGTTTCTAAATTTTACGAAAAATTACCTAAACCACACGCTCTTGCAGTTCAAGAGTGGTTAGATGATAAAATCTACTACAGAGATTCAACTAAATAAGCTATAATGTCAGTTTTAAGCGGTAAAAAAATAGTACTAGGAATTTCTGGTGGAATTGCTGCTTATAAAACTGCCGCATTAGTAAGACTATTCATAAAAGCAGGTGCACATGTCCAAGTGATAATGACACCTGCTTCTAAGGATTTTATAACCCCTTTAACCTTGTCAACTCTTTCTAAAAGACCTGTTTTTTCTAGTTTTTATAAAGAAGAAGAGGATTTGATAGCACAAGGCGAAACTCCAAATCAAAATTTAGAATGGAACAATCATGTTGAAATTGCTCTTTGGGCAGATTTGATTGTAATTGCTCCCGCTACAGCAAATACATTGTCTAAAATGGCAAATGGTATTTGTGATAACCTTTTAATTGCAACCTATTTATCTGCAAAGTGTCCCATCTATTTTGCTCCTGCAATGGATTTAGACATGTATAAACATTCTTCAACATTAGTAAGTTTTTCTAAATTAAAATCCTACGGAAATACAATAATTCCTGCTGAAAGTGGTGAATTAGCAAGTGGACTTTCAGGCGAAGGTCGAATGGCGGAACCCGAAAATATTGTTGCTTTTTTAGAAAAAGATTTAGAAAAAATACTACCATTATTAGGTAAAAAAATAATAATTACGGCAGGTCCAACATACGAAGCTATTGACCCAGTTCGATTTATCGGTAATCATTCTTCTGGAAAAATGGGTTTCGATTTAGCTCAAAGCGCAGCTAATTTTGGTGCATCTGTAATATTAATTTCTGGACCTTCTCATTTATCAATTGAAAATAATTTAGTACAATTGATTCGCGTAGTTTCTGCTCAAGAAATGTATGAGGAATGTCATAAATATTTTGCAACATCAGATGTTTTTATTGGTGCTGCCGCTGTTGCGGATTATAAACCAAAAAATAGTGCTGTTCACAAAATAAAAAAGTCAGAAGATACGTTATCAATTGAATTAGAAAAAACGAAAGATATATTGGCTTCATTGGGTTCAATTAAAGAAAATCAATTTTTAATTGGATTTGCATTGGAAACAGAAAATGAAATTGAGAATGCAAAGTTGAAAATTCAGAAAAAAAACTTAGATTTGATAGTCCTAAATTCTTTGCAAGATAAAGGTGCAGGATTTGGAAGTTTAACAAATAAAGTTACTTTTATAGACAAATATTTCAAGGTAGAACCGATGGAATTAAAATCTAAAGAAGCAGTTGCAGATGATATTTTAAATAAAATAATAGTCCATTATGATTCGTAGTATATTTAGTATATTTTTAATTTTAGCTTTTGGAATTGTGCAAGCGCAACAATTGAATTGCACTGTTAATGTCAATGCTGATAAAGCGGCGAGCACAAACAGACAAATATTCAACACGCTTGAAAAATCATTAACTGAATTTGTTAATAAAACGGATTGGACAGGGGTTACCTATAAGCAAGAAGAAAAAATTAACTGTTCTATGTTTGTCACGGTAACAGCATATGCTTCCGATCAATTTACAGCAACAATACAAGTACAATCTTCTAGACCAACTTATAATTCGACCTATTCATCTCCGGTATTGAATTTTAACGATAAAGATTTTTCATTTAGATATGTTGAATTTCAAAATTTAACCTTTAATCCATCAAATTTTGATTCTAATTTAATTTCTGTTATAGCATTTTATAGTTATGTAATAATAGGAATGGATGGCGATACTTTTTCAAAACAGGGTGGTAGTAAATATTTAGAAACTGCTCAAGATGTTGCTAATGTTGCTATTTCTGGAGGTTACAAAGGATGGAGTCAATCAGATGGAAATCAAAACCGCTATTTTTTAATAAATGATATCCTTTCAAATACTTTCAGTCCTTTTCGTGATGCATTATATGAGTATCATTTTGAAGGTTTGGATTTTATGCACAAAGATTTGAATGTTGCCAAACTTAAAATTAATGACGCTATTAATACTCTTGGTAAAATAAATAACACTCGTCCAAACGCTTTTTTAACTAGAGTATTTTTTGATGCAAAATCAGATGAAATTGTTTCTATTTTTTCTGCTGGCCCATCAATGGATATTCGAGATTTAATAGGTAGTTTAAATACTATTTCGCCCTTAAATTCAAGTAAATGGGCTGGAATTAAGTATTAGAAGCTACCATTCAAATCAATTATTTCACTTAATAACTATAATGCTAACCTCACTTTCTATAAATAATTTTGCCTTAATTGATAAATTAGGAATTAATTTTTCCGATGGTTTTTCAATTATTACAGGTGAAACTGGAGCAGGAAAATCAATATTATTAGGTGCTTTAGGATTGGTTTTAGGAAAACGAGCCGATTTAACTTCCCTTAAAAACAAAGACGAAAAGTGTATTATTGAAGCCCATTTCCAAATTTCAAATTATAACTTACACTCTTTTTTTGAAGCCAATGATATAGATTATGAAGCAGAAACAATCATTCGTAGAGAAATTTTGCCTTCTGGAAAATCACGTGCTTTCATAAATGACAGTCCTGTAAATCTTCAAGAATTGCAAGATTTGAGCTTGTATTTGATAGATATTCATTCGCAACATCAAACTCAAGAACTTTCTCAAGAGACTTTTCAATTTCAAATTATAGATGCTGTTGCTAATAATGTTGACGTCATCGCTTCGTATTCAACAATTTTGAAATCTTACAAAAAAGACAAATCTCAACTAACGATTTTAAATACCCAACTTCAATCGGTTCTGAAAGAGCAGGATTACAATACTTTTTTATTAGAAGAATTACTTGTAGCTCAATTGAAATTGAATGAACAAGAACAATTAGAGCAAATTTACGAGCAACTAAATAATGTTGAATTTATAAAGGAAAGTCTTGATAAATCTATGGCTTTGGCCAATGAAGAACAGATTGGGATTCTACAAAATTTGAAAGAATTGAAAATTGCTTTGCAAAAAATGGTTGGTTTTTCTTCGGATTATAAATCATTATTTGAAAGAATAAATAGTGTTTCTATTGAATTTGACGACATTACAAATGAAATAAATCAGCTTTCTGAAAATTTGATTAATGATCCTGAACAATTGGATTTGGTTAATCAGAAATTGCAAACTATTTATAATTTGCAGAAAAAACACCAAGTAAGTTCTGTTTCAGAATTGATTGATATTCAAAATGATTTGGATAATAAGGTAGTTTCTGTTGGGGAATTGGAAATTGAAATAAATAAATTAACGACTAAAATTCAGAATACGACTTTAGAATTAGACAATTTTGCAACTATAATTAGAGAAAATCGATTGAAAGCGGTACCTGTTTTATCAGAAAAATTAATTTTTATTTTAGAACAATTAGGAATGCCAAATGTTCGATTTAATATGGAATTAAAGCCATTGGATACTTATTTTGCAAATGGAAAAGATGATTTACAATTTTTATTTTCAGCAAATAAAGGGTCTGATTTTGGGTTGTTAAAGAAAGTAGCTTCAGGAGGGGAATTATCGAGAATTATGTTGGCAACTAAAGCGATTTTGGCACAGTATTCTAATTTGCCAACCATCATTTTTGATGAAATTGATACGGGTGTTTCAGGTGAAATTGCTAATAAAATGGGAAACATCATGAAAGAAATGAGTGCTAAAATGCAAGTATTTTCAATTACACATTTACCTCAAATTGCTGCTAAAGGAGACGTTCATTATAAAGTTTTCAAATCAATTCAAGGAGAACGTACGATATCTGAATTAAAATTGCTTTCATCAGAAGAAAGAATTGTAGAAATTGCAGAAATGCTCTCTGGAAAAGACATTTCTGATTCTGCTTTAAATCACGCAAAAGCCTTATTAAATTAAATAATTTTTTACTTTTGCATTATTAATAAATTAACAAAAAGCACGTAAACGAATAAACTACAAAAATGATTATAGAACCAAGAATGAGAGGATTTATTTGCTTGACAGCACATCCAAAAGGGTGCGAGCAAAGTGTTAAAAATCAAATTGAATATATAAAATCAAAAGGACCAATTGACGGAGCTAAAAAAGTTTTGGTAATTGGCGCTTCAACTGGTTTTGGTTTGGCATCAAGAATTACAAGTGCTTTTGGATCAAATTCTTCAACTATAGGAGTGTTTTTTGAAAAGCCACCTTCCGAAGGAAAAACAGCTTCCCCAGGTTGGTATAATTCTGCAGCATTCGAAAAATTGGCGAACGAATCGGGTTTATATGCAAAAAGTATCAACGGTGATGCGTTTTCAAATGAAATAAAAAAACAAACATTAGATTTAATAAAATCCGATTTAGGTCAAGTTGATTTGGTAATCTATAGTTTGGCTTCACCAGTTCGAATGAACCCGAATACAGGGGTTTTGCACCGTTCTGTATTGAAACCAATTGGAAATACATTTACCAATAAAACGGTTGATTTTCATTCTGGAATTGTATCGAACATTAGTATTGAGCCTTGTAATGAGGAAGATATTGAAAACACGGTAGCCGTTATGGGTGGTGAAGATTGGTCGATGTGGATGGAGGATTTAAAGTCAGCTAATTTATTGGCTCCAGGCGCAAAAACGGTTGCTTATTCATATATCGGACCTTCATTAACAGAGGCAGTTTATAGAAAAGGAACCATTGGACGTGCAAAAGATCACTTGGAAGCAACCGCTTTTTCTATTACCGACAGTTTAAAATCTATTGGCGGAACTGCGTATGTTTCTGTAAATAAAGCATTGGTTACACAAGCAAGTTCGGCAATTCCAGTTATTCCATTGTATATTTCTTTATTGTATAAAATAATGAAAGAAGAAGGAATTCACGAAGGTTGCATTGAACAAATTCAACGTTTGTTTCAAAATAGATTGTATTTGGGAACAGATATTCAAACGGATGAAAAAGGAAGAATTCGTATTGATGATTGGGAAATGAGAGCCGATGTTCAGGAAAAAGTGGCTAAATTATGGGAACAAGCAACAACAGAATCCTTGCCAGGAATTGGTGATTTAGAAGGATATAGAAAAGATTTTCACAACCTTTTTGGATTTGGATTTGAAGGCGTAAATTACGAGTCAGATACCAATGAAATGGTTGGAGTTTCAAGCATAGTATAAATAATAATAAATAATATTTAGCCACAAATTCACTGATTTTTAGAAATATAATCTTTGAATTTGTGGCTTTTATAATAATATAAAATATGTACAATTTATTAAAAGGAAAAAGAGGAATTATTTTTGGAGCATTAGACGAAAATTCTATAGCTTGGAAAACTGCAGAACGCGTTCATGAAGAAGGAGGAATTTTTGTTTTAACCAATGCGCCCGCTTCGATTAGAATGGGAACAATTGATGCATTAGGATTAAAAACCAATTCACAGATTATTCCCGCTGACGCTACTTCTGTTGAAGATTTGGAGAATTTAGTGGAAAAAACAATTGAAATTTTAGGCGGTAAAATTGATTTTGTATTGCATTCTATCGGTATGTCAGTTAATGTCAGAAAAGGAAATCATTACACCAATCAGAATTATGATTATACAGAAAAAGGTTGGAATGTTTCAGCTGTTTCTTTTCATAAAGTGATGCAAGTTTTATATAAAAAAGAGGCCATGAACGAGTGGGGGAGCATTGTTGCATTGACCTATATGGCATCGCAGCGTGTTTTTCCGGATTATAACGATATGGCTGACAATAAAGCTTTTTTAGAATCTATTGCTCGAAGTTTTGGTTATTTCTTTGGTAAAGATAAAAAAGTGAGAGTGAATACCATTTCGCAATCGCCAACACCAACAAAAGCGGGACACGGAGTTAAAGGTTTTGATGAATTTATATCCTATTCTGATGCAATGGCTCCACTTGGGAACGCAACAGCTTTGGATTGTGCCAATTATACCGTGGCTATGTTTTCTGATTTGACAAAACGAGTAACCTTGCAAAACTTATATAACGATGGTGGATTTTCAAATATGGGAGTTAGTCAAGAAGTTTTGAAGCGGTTTTAGTTTTTTTATTTATAAAGATTATCTTTGTTAAAGTATAAGTATTAACATAGATTTCAAAACGATGTATTTTTCTTTAATTATTCCTGTTTTCAATCGTCCTGACGAAGTTAAAGAACTTCTAGAAAGTCTAGTGTATTCTGATTTTAAAGAAGAATTTGAGGTAGTAATCGTTGAAGACGGTTCAACTTTACCTTGTGAAAACGTGGTTGATTTATATAGAAGCAAATTAAATATTGCCTATTATCTGAAATACAATACCGGCCCTGGTGATTCTAGGAACTTTGGTATGAACTTAGCTAAAGGAGATTATTTTTTAATATTTGATTCAGATTGTATTATTCCAAATGTTTATTTATCAGAAGTTTCAAAACAATTAAAACTTCAATATGTTGATTGTTTTGGTGGGCCAGACAAAGCGTTGACTTCTTTTTCAAACATACAAAAAGCGATAAATTTCTCGATGACTTCCTTTTTAACTACAGGTGGAATTCGTGGTGGCTCAGAAAAAATAGATCGTTTCCAACCCCGAAGCTTCAATATGGGATTGTCTAAAAAGGCATTCCAAGTGTCAGGAGGTTTTGGAAATATTCATCCTGGTGAAGATCCAGATTTGTCAATTCGCCTCTGGAATTTAGGTTTTGAAACAAAATTATTTCCCGATGCTTTTGTTTATCATAAAAGAAGAATTGATTGGGAAAAATTTTATATCCAAGTTAATAAATTTGGTAAGGCGCGACCGATATTAAACAGTTGGTATCCAGAACACAATAAATTAACTTATTTTTTCCCATCGCTATTTATTTTGGGATTTTTCATGTCAATATTTCTTTTAATTTTCTCTCAAGATATGCCACTAAAATTATATTTTATTTATTTTTTCATATTATTTATTGTTGCGTCAATTCAAAATAGAAGCGTGGTAATTGGTTATTTGGCAGTTCGTGCAACATGGAAACAATTTTTAGGTTACGGATTTGGGTTTATGGAGTCATTTTTAAAAATCATTATTCTTAAGCAAAAACCAGAAGTTGCTTTTCCTGAATTATTTTTTAAGTTATGACAAAAATAATCGGTTTAACAGGGGGAATTGGAAGTGGAAAGACTACAATTGCAAAACATATAATATCCTTAGGAATACCTGTTTATATTGCTGATGATAAAGCTAAAAAAATTCTTATGTTACCAGAAACTTTAAAATCCTTAAAATTAGTTTTCGGTAATGCTATTTTTGAAGGAGAAATTCTTAATAAAGATAAATTGTCTGCTATTGTTTTTAACAATCCCAAAAAGTTAAAACAGTTAAATCAAATTACACATCCTGGTATAAAAAAAGATTTTGATAATTGGCTTAAAGCCAATGAAAATTTTCCTTTAGTTGTTAAAGAAGCAGCTATTTTGTTTGAAAGTGGTAGTTATAAAGATTGCGACGTTATAATTACTATTGTTGCTCCTATTGAGGAACGAATTCATCGTGTAATGACACGTGACAATACCAATTCCGAAGCAGTTTTGAGTCGTATAAATAACCAATGGACTGATCAAATGAAAAGTGATAAAAGTGATTATATAATTGAAAATGAAGATATTAATATTGCGTGTGCGCAAACTGAAAATATACTTAAAACATTGTCAAATCAATAAAAAATAAACCATTTGTTAATTTTTGGTTAATATATTCATTGTATAAGTGTTAAAATGTTAAATTTGTAGGGATGAATAAATTATTTTTCAGATTATTAATAGTTTTGATGAGTTTATCCCTAATAGGGATAATTTTGGTGCAAGTTTATTGGTTTGATTCTTCATTTAAAAATAATGACGAACAGTTTCGATTTCACGTTCAACAAGCTATAGGAAATGTTTCTAATAAATTACAAAAACAAGAAGCATATAGTTTTTACGATAAATACAATCGTTACAAAGACAGTACAGGTAAAGCACCTCAAAAGAAAGATTTATTAGAATTTTATTACGTTCAGAAAAACACGAGAACAAATGAAACAATAATATATTCAAATAGTATTATAGCAGAGGATTACACTATTTCTTCATCCATTTTTAATAAAAAAATTGATAGTGTGAAATTGAAAAATTTCTCCACAAAAAGAACAACAGAAGTTTTTAATAGTAATGCAATTGATAACTCAAGTTTGCAAAATAATTTAATTCCCGATTCAAAAACACAAAAATTAGGAAGTTTAGATATTTTAGATAATGCACAATTTGAAATTTTTTTTAAAGACATAGCTGCCGTAATGCCTATTGAAGAAAGAATTTCTAAAGAATCAATTCGAAAATTATTGTCAAACGAGTTGAATGTATTTGGAATTAAAACACCATTTGAATTTGGGATTTATAGTAATGGTCTTGCAACTAAAATTAAATCGGAAAAGTTTAAATTTGATAAAAATTTGACTTATACAATTCCAATTTTAACAGATAATGAGGGTTCAAATAATTATCAATTATTGGTGAGTTTTCCTCATAAAAAGAAATTTTTATTTTCAGAATTGATAGGGATTACAGTTTTATCGATAGTTTTTACATTAATAATAGTTATTGCCTATTCGAGTGCTTTAAACCAACTGATTCGCCAGCGTCAAATTTCTGAAATAAAAACAGATTTCATTAACAATATGACGCATGAGTTTAAAACGCCAATTGCAACGATAAATTTAGCTTTAGATGCTATAAAAAACCCAAAGATTATCGATGATAAAGAAAAATTATATCGGTATCTTCAAATGATTAGGGATGAAAATAAACGAATGCATGCTCAAGTTGAAAATGTTCTTCGAATTTCAAAATTAGAAAAAAGAGAATTAGATATTAATAAAGAATCTAATAATATACATGAGATAATTGATGAAGCTATTGAACATGTTAATTTAATTATTGAAGACAGACAAGGTTCAATTACGACGCATTTTGATGCTAATAGAACAACAGTTTTACTAAATGATGTTCATTTTACAAATGTGTTGGTCAATATATTAGATAATGCGATTAAATATTCACCTGAAATTCCTGTTATAGATATTTATACAGAAAATGTAAAAGATTTTGTAATTATCAAAATTAAAGATCAAGGAGCAGGAATGAGTAAAGTGGCTCAAAAAAGAATTTTTGAAAAATTCTATCGGGAACACACTGGAGATTTGCATAATGTTAAAGGACATGGACTTGGTTTGGCTTACGTGAAAAGGATTGCTGAAGATCACAATGGCGAAGTTTATGTTGAAAGTGAAAAAGGAAAAGGAAGTATATTTATTATAAAATTACCACTAATTAATTAATTATTATGGAAACAGACAACAAAAAAATTCTTTTAGTAGAAGACGATCAAAATTTCGGAGCCATTTTAAAGGACTATTTAATGCTAAATGATTTCGATGTTACATTGGCAAAAAACGGAATGGAAGGTTTTGAAAAATTTAAAAAAGATACATACGATTTGTGTATTTTAGATGTTATGATGCCTTACAAAGATGGTTATACTCTAGCCAAAGAAATTAGAGAAAAAAATAAAGAAGTACCAATTGTTTTCTTAACAGCAAAATCTATGAAAGAAGATGTGCTTAAAGGATATAAAGTTGGTGCCGATGACTACTTGAACAAACCATTTGATTCAGAAGTTTTACTAATGAAAATCAGAGCTATTATTCAAAGAAAATCTTCAGATACTAAAACTGATGTAACTAAATTTGAATTTATAGTTGGTAATTTTCACTTAAATTCTAAATTACGTTTCTTAACATTCAAAAATGAGGAACCAATTAAACTTTCTCCAAAAGAAAATGAATTACTAAAATTATTAGTACTTTATGAAAATGATTTAATGCCTAGAGAATTGGCATTAACAAAAATCTGGAGAGATGATAATTATTTCACATCAAGAAGTATGGACGTTTATATTGCCAAACTAAGAAAATACTTAAAACCAGATGAAAATGTAGAAATACTTAACATTCATGGTGAAGGCTTTAGATTAGTAGTTAAAAATAAAGTACCTGCTGCAGAAACATTATAAATAACAAAAGCTCTGAGAAATCGGAGCTTTTTTATTTCCAATTTATTTCTAAAGCGAAACTCGTTTTTTCGTCTTTTGTAATACTGAAAATGGTATTATTATCAATTTCACTTTCGTGAATTTTTACCTGATCTTTTAAAGACAATTCCTTCATGAAATTCATTTCAAAACTATCAATTTTTTGATTTAGAATCAATTCTGATGAAACAAAATCCAAACACCATTCTAAATACTTGACGTTATTGACGTGGTTTACAATATCTAAATCGGATAAAACAACAACTTTATTAAATACATCTTCTTTGTTATCAACGAGTTGAATTTTGGAAAAACTTTTTTCAGTGGCTTTTTTTTCAGGGAAAATTTCAAAATGTTCAAAAGGTAATGCCAAAGCTTCGGGACGTCTTTTTTCGGTATTAATAACTACCCAAAAAGTTTCCGAACCTACTACTTTAATTCCATTTACATAAACCTCCAAAGCACGAACAGAACGAGAATTTTCAAGGGTATTGATCCAGGTTTTTATAGTTACCGTGTCTTTCCACTTTGGTAATTTTGATATTTCAACACGCATTCTACTCAAAACCCAAGCTTGGTTGAATTCCTGCATATCAGAAAAACTAATTCCACCCAATTCAGAATGTGCAGCAGCAGTTAATTGCAATAAATTACATAAATCGGTATATTTTAAATACCCATTTGGAGTACATTGTGTGAAATTGATTTCCCAATCTTTGCTGAATACGGAGGAAAAGTTTGATGAAATAGGCATTTTATAATTTTAGATTTATGTATTCAATTATGATTTTTCTATCAGTAGAATAATCAAACCATTTTGTTGCTTCATTTCTTTTGAACCAAGTCAACTGTCGTTTTGCAAATCTTCGAGTATTTTTTTTAATTTCTTGAATTGCAAATTCCAAGGTTATTTTCCCTTCAAAGTAATCAAATAATTCTCTATAACCAACAGTTTTTAAGGCATTTAAGTTTTTATTTGGATATACTTTTTCGGCTTCCGCCAATAAACCTTCGTTAATCATAATTTCTACACGCTGATTAATCCGTTCGTAAATTATTGGTCTATCTGCTTCTAAACCAATAAAAATAGGAATGAAGTTTCTTGTATTTTTTTTCTTGTTCATAAAAGAAGAATACGGTTTTCCAGAGCCAATACAAACTTCAACAAAACGCATCATTCGATGAGGATTTTGTAATGTTTGCGGATTTTCTAATGTAATTATTTCAAAATAATCGGAATCTAATTCTTGAAGTTTTTGTTGTAAATAGACAATTCCAAGTTTTTCATAATTAGTATTAACTTGTTCCCGAATAGAATTTTCAATTTCAGGAAATGCATCAAATCCTTTTAAAAGGGCATCTGCATACAAACCTGAACCGCCAACAAGAATAGCAAAATCGGAAGTTTTATAGAGTTCGTCGAGTTTTGAAATGGCATCTTTTTCGTAATCACCAACCGTGTAATTTTCAAATATTGATTTGTTATGTATAAAATGATGGGGCGCCGATGATAGTTCTTCTTTGCTAGGAACGGCTGTTCCAATTGATATTTCTTTGAAAAATTGGCGGCTATCGCAAGAAATAATTTCACAACCAAAATGTTCCGCTAATGCAATGCTTAAGGAAGTTTTTCCTATTGCTGTTGGTCCTACGATGGTTATCAAATACTTCATTAGTTGTCTTTTTTAGCCCAGATTGCAACGTAAAGCCCGGAATGAAAAAAGTTAGTTTTTCTTGGCAAAAATGAGCGACCAAAGGAAGCTACTTTTTTGGTTTAGAAAAACAACTTTTTGAATGAGGACTTGAAGTGGAAAGCTGGAATTAGCTCCTATAAAATTAAAATTTTATAATCTTCAAATACTTACTTTTTCGAATGTGACTTTGTATAATATTTCTTGTGTCTCGGTTGTTTTGCATCGGAATTATGATGTTTTTCAGAATTTCGATGTTGTGAATTTGATAATTTAAATCGTAAAAAGCATATCCTTTATAGATGCCATTTTCAATTAATACGGCACTTCGCTCGCTTATATTCCGACCTTTATCGGATAAAATCATACTCTGATTTTCAAAACTATTTTTTGTAACGAATTCCTGAACTCTTGCATTGTATTCTTCTGGGGAAATTTCTCCAATGCAAGCGCCATCGCATTCCTTTATTTTATATTGAAAACAGGATTTTTTTGTGACGTATAAACCAGTGTATTTTTGACATAATTTATAATTGGAAGTAATTCTGAACAAGGCATTTTGCGCTTCTTGCAAGGTTGAAAACGAGGTAATTTCTTTTCTTCTGCCGTCAGTTTTCTGAAGTTTTAAATTCAAATATCCTTTTTTATCAGTTTCTACATATAATGCGATATTGAAAATACTTTTCCGTTGTGCCCTGTTATATATGGGTTTATTAATCTTAATTTCTTCACTTTCCTTCAATAAAGCAATTAGTTCGCTTCCTGTTTCTTCGAACGTAACCGAGAAAACTTCTGCTTGAATTTTCATTGATTTAATATCTAAACCAGTAAAATGTTGGTTTATACGCTTTTTTATATTTTTACTTTTACCAATATAAATTAGTTTACCATCTTCATTATGAATATAATAAACTCCTGTTCTTGAAGGTAAGCTATCAAAGATAATATTCAATTTTGGGGCAATTCCTTTTTGAATTTCTGTTTTAATTAATTCTGTCACAATTACCTTTTCGATATCTTTTGCCAAAAGCAATTGGAATAATTTTACAGTTGCTAAAGCATCACCACTCGCACGATGTCTATCTGCCATTGGGATTCCAAGGGCACGAACTAATTTTCCTAAGCTGTGAGAAGTTTGTTCTGGCAATAATTGTTGTGATAATTCAACAGTGCAAAGTGTCTTTTGATTGAAATCGTAACCTAAACGACGAAATTCTGTTCTCAAAATTCGGTAATCAAAAGAGGCGTTATGGGCAACCAAAACGCAATCATTTGTAATTTCAATAATGCGTTTTGCAACTTCAAAAAACTTCGGAGCGCTTTTTAGCATTAAATTGTTTATGCCTGTTAATTTTACCACAAAGGGTTGAATTGGAATTTCAGGATTGACTAAACTTATAAATTGATCCACAATTTCGTGGCCGTCAAATTTATAAATGGCGATTTCTGTAATTCCCTCTTCGTTGAATTGTCCTCCAGTGGTTTCTATGTCGAGTATGCAGTAAATTTGTTTAATGTTTAATGTTAAAATTGTTATCGTCCACCAAAGATACTACTTCCAATGCGAACCATTGTGCTTCCGCACGCAATTGCAAGTTGGTAATCTCCTGACATTCCCATGGAAAGAATTGATAATTGACAATTTTTAATTGACAATGATTTTTTTGAATCAAAAATAGATTTTAAATGTTCGAATTCTTTCTTGATTTGAATTTGATTTTCTGTAAATGTCGCCATTCCCATTAAACCAATAATCTTGATGTTATTTAAGTTTTTAAAGGATTTAGAAGCTAATAACTCCTTCAATTCATCTTCATTTAAACCAAATTTGGTTTCTTCCTCCGCAATGTGAATTTGTAGCAAACAATCAATAATTCTATTGTTTTTAAAGGCTTGTTTGTTTATTTCTTCTAATAATTTCAGGCTGTCAACTCCGTGTATCAAACTCACATAAGGCGCCATGAATTTTACTTTATTGGTTTGAATATGCCCAATCATCTGCCATTGAATATCCTTGGGCATCAATTCCCATTTTTCGGTCATTTCTTGGATTTTATTTTCTCCAAAAATACGATGGCCAGCATTATACGCTTCCATTAAATCGGAAACAGGTTTGGTTTTTGAAACCGCAACTAGAGTTACATTTTCAGGTAATGAGGATTTTATTTTGAGTAAATTTTCTTTTATTGACATTTACATTTTCAATTATGATAGGAATTGTTTTGCAATTTTTTCTGCTTTTTTGCTCTCGCTATAATCATAGAAACCTTCACCAGATTTTGAACCTAATTTTCCAGCGCGAACCATATTTACTAATAGTGGGCAAGGAGCGTATTTTAGATTTTTGAAACCGTCATACATTACATTTAAAATGGCTAAACACACGTCAAGTCCAATAAAATCAGCTAATTGTAATGGTCCCATTGGTTGTCCCATTCCTAATTTCATAACGGTATCAATTTCATATACACCAGCCACTTTATTGTATAAGGTTTCAATTGCCTCATTTATCATTGGCATCAGAATTCTATTGGCAACAAATCCAGGATAATCATTAACTTCAACAGGAGTTTTACCTAATTTTTCTGATAAATCCATAATGATTTTCGTAACTTCATCCGAAGTATTGTAACCACGAATGATTTCTACCAATTTCATTATTGGAACAGGATTCATAAAGTGCATTCCTATAACTCGTTCAGGATGAGTAACAACAGCGCCGATTTGTGTAATTGAAATAGAAGAAGTATTGGTTGCTAAAATCGTATTGTGCGAACAAATCTCATTCAGTTGTTTGAAAATATTGATTTTTAATTCTACATTTTCTGTTGCAGCTTCAACAACTAAATCAACACCTACAACGCCATCTTTAATGTCGGTATAAGTGATAATATTGGATATGGTTTTGAATTTATCTTCTTCAGAAATAGTTCCTTTTGCAACCATTCGATCTAAATTAGTAGCAATAGTTTCCATTCCTTTATCCAATGATTTTTCAGAAACATCAATTAGTTTAACGGTGAATCCGCTTTGAGCAAAAGTGTGCGCAATTCCATTTCCCATTGTTCCTGCTCCAATAACGGCTATTATTTTCATATATTATTTCTTAAAACAATCAATTATTTGATAGGCAACTCGTAATGCATTTGTACCTTGTTCCAAAGTAACGACAGGAGTTGTATTATTATTTATGGAATCTGCAAAAGAATCCAATTCGTCTAAAATGGCATTATTTTGTTCTACATCGGGATTTGCAAAATAAATTTGTTTTTTCACACCTTCTGCATTTTGTAAAATCATATCAAAATCCCCTGGAACTTCTGACGCATCTTTCATTTTTACAACTTCACATTTTTTCTCAAGGAAATCAACAGAAATATAAGCATCTTTTTGGAAGAATCGTGATTTACGCATGTTTTTCAATGAAATTCTGCTCGCCGTTAAATTGGCAACACATCCATTTTCGAATTCGATTCTAGCATTGGCAATGTCTGGCGTATCACTAATTACAGAAACACCACTTGCGTTTATAAGTTTAACTTTAGAAGGAACAACACTCAAAATAGCATCAATATCGTGAATCATCAAATCTAAAACCACGGGAACATCCGTACCACGAGGATTAAATTCTGCCAATCTATGGGTTTCAATAAACATTGGGTTTTCAATCATATCTTTTGTAGCAATAAATGCAGGATTGAATCTTTCAACGTGACCAACTTGTCCTTTTACTTTATATTCATTGGCTAAAACTATAATTTCTTCCGCTTCAGCGACAGTATTTGAAATTGGTTTCTCAATAAAAACGTGTTTTCCAGATTTGATTGCCACTTTTGCACATTTGTAATGAGAAAGTGTAGGTGTTACAATGTCAATTACGTCAACTGCGTGAATTAGCGTTGCAATAGTATGAAATTGTTTGTAGCCAAATTCCTTCGAAATTTTAGCACCATTTTCTTGATTTTCATCATAAAAGCCTACCAATTCGTACTTATCTGATTGTTCTAATAATCGTAAATGTATTTTTCCAAGATGTCCAGCACCTAAAACGCCTACTTTTAACATATAAATGTATTTTCAACAAAAATAGCAATAAATTGATTATTATTTAAAGCATTTAAAATTTAAAATCCAACAATTAAATTTACATTTACTTTCATAAATTTACAGACTAAATTAAATATAGTTTTGAAAGACACTGCCAAACATCAAGGACTTAGAAATCAGCTCGTAAAACTTTTACAAGAAAAAGGAATTATTGACAAAAATGTTCTAAATGCAATTAATAAAATTCCACGCCATTTATTTTTAAATTCAAGTTTTGAAGACTATGCCTATCAAGATAAAGCTTTTCCAATTGGAGCAGGGCAAACTATTTCACAACCTTATACTGTTGCTTTTCAAAGTCAATTATTGGAAATAAAAAAAGACCATAAAATTTTGGAAATAGGAACAGGTTCAGGCTATCAAACGGCAGTTTTGTGTTTGATGGGAGCAAAAGTATTTACTGTAGAACGACAAAAAGAATTATTCAAACAAACGTCTGCATTGCTGCCAAAATTAGGAATTTGTCCCAAACACCTTTCTTTTGGGGATGGCTATAAGGGTTTGCCAAATCACGCTCCTTTTGATAGTATTATTGTAACTGCAGGTGCTCCAATAATTCCAAAACCTTTAATGGCGCAATTAAAAATAGGAGGAAGACTGATAATTCCTGTTGGAGATGAAAATCAAATAATGACGATGTTAATCAGAAAAAATGAAACCAAATTTGAAAAACACGAATTTGGGGATTTTAAATTTGTTCCTTTATTACAAGATAGAAACTAAAACAAAAACCTCGAATAATCGAGGTTTACTGTCCAATAATATTTAAATAACGCTCTAAACTTTCTTTTTCTATTTGCGCAATAAACATCAAAAAATCATCTTTGTTGTTTTTAGTTTGGGCAACTTCAAGTGCATTATAATATTGCATTCTATTGTCGTAATCACCTTTTATATTGGCAATTACATAACCGTGTTGTAACAAAATAAGATTCATTACTAAGCGAGAACTTCTTCCGTTTCCATCAATAAATGGATGTATAGTAACCAAACGCTCATGAAGTTCGGCTGCCAAAATAACTGGATGAAGCCTTTTTTTATTGATTTCATACCAAATGAAAAAATCTTCCATTTCCTTTGCAACCATAAAAGGTTGTGGTGGCAAATGAGAACTTCCCTTTATCATTACTTGAACTTTTCTATATTTTCCAGCATCTTCAGGATTGATCCCTCTCAAAATTAAATTATGAATACACAAAACTTCACGTTCGTTCAATAAAGTATTTCGCTCCATTAATTGTTTAATATAAGCGATTGCTTCTTGATGATTTATAGCTTCTAAATGCTCTCGCATACTTTTCCCAGAAATTGTAAGTCCTTCATTAATAACTAGATCAGTTTCCCTTAGAGTCATTGTATTTCCTTCAATTCTATTGCTTTCAAAGGTATATTCTAATTCTAAAGCCTGAGCAATTCTATAGCTGTCTAATTTTCTAAAAGTGTCTAATTTGTCTTTTAGTGAATCAATTTCAGCTAATAGAATAGTTAAGTTTTTTGAAAATTGTCTCTTTGTAATTCCATAAGAACTTTCGGTTTCTTCTCGAACTAAATTCATCGCTTTTAAAGCAAAATCATCGTTGCCAATTTCATAAAGAATTTTTTCTTTAAGCCAAGCAATCATTATGGTTTCTAAATCTATCTCAAGAAGTGAAGCCAATTTTATTATTTGGTCTTTTGTTGGCTTTCTTGAACCACTTTCAAATTTACTTATAAGCGCTTGATCAATCCCAATGATTTGTGCTACTTCTCGAGTTTTTAATTTTTTTCTCTCTCTAGCATTTTTTAATAATCGATTCATTTTATAAACTTTTAATGTCAAGACAAATTTAATCATTTTTTTGAGTAAAAAAAAGTTTTTTCAATTTTTTCCTAGAATTCTTTTTTTATTCTATCTAAATCTCTTTTTGTATCTTGTTCTTTTAGAGACTCTCGCTTGTCGTATGTCTTTTTACCTTTACAAAGTCCAATTTCTAATTTTGCCATTCCTTTTTCATTGGTAAACAATTTCAAAGGAACAATTGTCAGTCCTTTTGCTTGAACACTTCTTGCTAAACTTTTCAATTCTCTCTTATTTAATAGCAATTTTCGTTCGCTTCGTGCTTTATGATTGAATTGATTTCCAAATGTATATTCTTCAATATAGGTGTTAATTGCAAAAAGTTCGATACCACTAAATTCACAAAAACTTTCAGTAATATTAGCTTTTCCAAGTCGGATAGATTTAATTTCAGTTCCAGCCAAAACAATTCCAGCAGTATAGGTTTCGATTATTTCATAATCAAATCGTGCCCTTTTATTTAGTATGTTTATTGTTTTTAGCATAGGAATGCAAATGTACGACAACAATTTATTATTTTTGTTGGAAGGACTGTACTTTTTAGTGCGGTTTTTTGTTTAATTAATCAAAAGTATAAATGACAGTCCAAACTAATAATCCGCTTCATGGAATTACTCTTCAAAGAATTCTTGAACAATTAGTTGACCATTATGGTTTTGATACTCTAGGGGAGTTAATTAAGATAAAATGTTTTACTGAAAACCCAAGTGTAAAATCGAGTCTTATCTTTCTAAGAAATACAGATTGGGCAAGGAAAAAAGTTGAAGAATTGTATGTTAGTAGCTTGTCAAAAATGAAATAAAAAAACTCGAATTTTACTATTCGAGCTATTAAATTAATTTAAATTATTTTAGAATTTATATTTTGCCCCAAGATATACATTCCTTCCAGAAGCATTAATTCCAGAAGCAAAAGTGCGATATTGAGTGTCCAGTATATTTTCAATTCCAGAAAAAAGAGTTATACTATTTAAAATAAATATGGATCCTTTTAAATTGAAAGTTTTCCAACTAGGCATTCCATTTGCAGGAGCATATTGTTCGTTATCTTCTCCATTTAGCAAATAATCTTTTATGTCTTTTTTACCACTATAAAGCATATAAAAGTCAAAATTCATTGCTTTAGTTTCATATTTTAAACCTGTTTTCCCGTAAAAAGGAGGGATATGGTCTAAGGGCATTGTACCTAACCCATCTTTAATTCTTCCCTTAGTATAATTGAAAGTTCCGTAAAACTGAATTGGCTTTTTGATAGTAATTTTCAGCATTGATGTAATTCCAGTAATAGAAGCAATTCCCTTATTTTGATTTGCAAAAACAGCACTAGTTTGATCATCATAAGTAACTGAACTTGATCCATTAAACAAAAAATGATCGGTTACTATTGCATCAAATAAACGGGTGTAGTAAAAAGTATTGTCCAACTGAACTCTTTTTCCCTGCCATAATGAGATGTTTACATCTGTAGTTACTGATTTTTCGGGTTTTAAATTTTGATTAGGAACAATTAATATACCATTTCCAGATTCAAAAACTTTAGCAATATCATCTATATTTGGAATTCTATATGCAGATGCCAAATTAAAAGCGATTCTGGTATTTTTATTACTATTTACAATTCCTGCAGCACCACTATATGTAAAATTGTTTTGCTTGATAGAATTGAATGGTAAGTTGAAAATAGAATTATCGGCAATTGTACTATTTAAAGCTACAAAACCTGCCCTTGCCCCAAAATTATATGTTGTTTTAGCAGTAATATTTGCATTATAAGTAGCAAAAAGATCACTTCTAAAAGTGTTGTTTTTGCCATTTGGATATCTAGTATCTGTAGGTGTTACAACTCCAGTTATTCTATTTGAATTTGTGGCAATTGAGTTTAAATCATCATAAAAAACTTCTGCTCCATAAAGCAAATCTCCATCTCCAATTTTAGTTTTAAAATCTATATTTACAGCATAAATAGATACATTTTCAATTTGACTTTTTGTATTGCTATTGTTGAATTTTCTAATAATTCTGCTTTCTTCAACATTTTGGTAATTGAATCCTAAACTTAAATCACTATTTAAAATAGCTTTATCTTTTGTTAATTTATACGCAGCCAAAAGTCTTTTTTGAGGTCCATAATCCCATCGGGCAAATTTTAAATCACTTACAGTTGCATCAGTTAATCTGTCATATCTTGGCACATCACTTGTTGTTGAAAATTGAAAATTTAAGCTGTGCTGTGTGGCGCTATTTTGTTGAAAAACAAATTTTTGCATCAAATTATATTGCTTGTAAGCTGTAAATTTTTGAATGTATTTATTAGAATTTTGAACTAAATTATCAACATTATTTACTGTCTCTACATACATAGGTCTTTCTCCGAAGAAATCATTATTTCCATTCTTGCGACTTCCCATTCTTAAATCGCCAAAGTTATTATAGGAAATGGCTGTAAGAGAACCCCATTTTTTCCCTGAAAAGTTAATATCTAAGTAACCAGATTTTTCATTATTTGAGCTGCTATACCTTGTCAATGCATTTCCAGAAAGAGTTTTATTATTATTTTCTGAAATAAGTAACGGCATTTTAGTCTGTAAATTGATTGCTCCGCCAATTGCATCACTTCCAAAAACAGTAGAAGATGGTCCAAAAAGCACATCTACTTTTGATAACATATTCTCATCAACAGTAATTACATTTTGTAAATGCCCCGCTCTAAAAATTAGATTGTTCATCCGAATTCCATCTACTAAGAGTAAGATTCTACTTGCTTCAAAACCTCTTATGACAGGGCTTCCTCCACCTTGTTGTGATTTCTGAACCGCTAAAGTCCCACTATTTGTTAATAAATCAGCAGTATTTTGAAAATTTTGAAATTCAATTTCTTTCTGTGAAATTCTTTCAATTTTTTGAGATGTTTTTAAATTCGATTTTGAATAGCGATCTGAACGAAGTTCAACTTCATTCAATTTTATTGCCTTAAGACCA
>Ga0209107_10000605_pt1 | contig 20789 bp, 32 predicted proteins | sample LakErihyJuly2011_2_FD_187460 | JGI IMG/M metagenome (GOLD analysis project Ga0209107, IMG submission 187460) | Freshwater microbial communities from dead zone in Lake Erie, Canada - CCB hypolimnion July 2011 (SPAdes) (version 2) | ecosystem: Environmental > Aquatic > Freshwater > Lentic >...
AAATGAGGGAATTAAACAGTCAGGAGTTAAAGAAAAAATATTAAATTACTTAGGATGAAAAATAAAAAAAGAATAAACTATATTTATAATAAAGGAACTAACAATGATAACATACGAAGAAATAGTACAAATATCTGGAGTAGTGATAGCCACTGTCCTAGTTTCGATTCACATTATTAAGAAAATAATATGTCCGAAAAAAGATTAGATTTTTTAATTAAAGATCCGATTTTAAACACAGAATACCACCCTGTTGTTTCCGATGAGTTATTTAACCACCTTAAATATAATTTAAAAACCGAAATTAAATGTTCACCAGTACATGGTGTGGGGGTCTTTACAATTAAGGATGTTAAAGTGGGGGAACAACTATTCCCAATATGGACCGGAGAAACAAAGATATACGCTCTTCCCATTGAACAATATAACCAACTGGACGATGAGGTCAAACGATTGATCTCGATGTACTTTATAACCAAAGGTACCACCGACTATGTTTTTATTAGAATGGTCAACGGGGTTAATTTCATTACATGTAACAACGTATTCTTTAATAGCTGTTACCCAGACCTAGAAAATCAAAATATAAATAATCACGGGTTCTCAACCAGGGACATTAAAAAGGGTAAGGAACTATTTGACATCTATTCTGATAATTTATGAAAATACTGGATCTACACGGAGTAAAACATTCAGACGTACAAGGTATGTTTGATGGATTCATCTATGAACACATGAAATTAAACACAAAGGAAGTTGAGGTTATTACTGGAATCTCCGAACAAATGAAAAAGATTGTGAGGAACCTGAGTGACGAATACTCCATGAATTGTTATGAACATCCATTAAATCCCGGAAAATTAATTTTAAAACTTGTTTAGTTAAAAAATAATATCTATCTTTGTTTTCGTGAAAGAATTAACATCGAGAGAAATTTGACTATGAAAAATATTTTAATTATAATTGTTATTGTATTACTAACCGGATGTTCTAATTGGAGATACAAAGATATTACCTACCATAGATACCAACACCTGGAAAAACTTCACACACACTTCTATGATCACGAGACATGTGAGTGGTCTTGTTTGAACATGGAAGAAGGTAATTACACGTATGAAGATATTGTTCGAGTTAAATATAAAATGAGTAAAAAGGGTAGAAAAGTAACATGTAAATTACCAAACGGAGTTGCCTGGTTAACATTTAGTGATATTATTAAATTATTAGAAAATGAAGAAATCAATTAGTTTTATTGTCATTCTGTTATTAATGTCTTGTGGTAAGAAAGAATATAAGTACGTAATACACGGTAAAGTGTACATACCAACATCAGGACCAAACCCAATGCACGACACGATATGGTACACAGATACAATTAGTTTTGATGGTGACACCTTGTATTATTTTAATAGTGACGGGTCTGAGGTAAGAATTAATCCACCATATATTTTAATAGATAAATCGTTAAATAAAAAAGAAGTAAAATGAAAAAAGTGTTTTTAAGTTTGGTTTTAGGTATGTCGTTATTGTCCTGTACCGAAAACAGTAGAGTTAAGAATTGGGGTGGTGACGGAACCATAAAATTGCCCAAAGGAAAAAAACTGGTTAACGTAACCTGGAAGGAAACTGAAGTTTGGTATTTAACCAGGGAGATGGACTCTAATGATGTAGTTGAGACATACCAGTTTCACGAAGAATCATCATACGGAGTAATAGAAGGAACTTATACAATAATTGAAACAAAGTAATATGACAGAAAAAGAAATTATCCTACTCGGATTGAAAAGTGAATTGATTAAAGAACACGATGACGATGAAACATATTACTATGTTCTCGACATTGTTGATGGATTAACATTTATTACTCCCACAAATGAGGACATTAAAGGAGGTAATTGGTACATTGAATTTTTTAATACCGATCCATCAATTAGGATTTACAGTTTTGGTGAAGCTCAAGGGTTATTAAACCAATTAACCAGGAATATATACCGGGAACACCTGGGTTAAAAATGATGAACCAGAAAGAAATACCAACACACGATCCACACACCGGAGAACTTAATCCGTATTACGAAGAATTAACCGGTGAGAAAAATCCATTATCGAAAGGTGTAGAAAATGAAAGTTTCGATACTCCAAGATTTGTTGACAGAAAATTTAGGTATAATGGAAAATTAATAAAAACCGATGTAAATTATCTATTAGAATACGATAAGGGTGTTGTTGTCGCATCAACATCCACAAAGGAAAGGATTAACGGTTTATCCAAACAAAACTGTGATGAGATATTTGGAGTAGTTGATGTTATATATAAACAAGTTAGAAACGGATTTGATGGAGTTATAGATTCATTCACTGAAGCATTTGCTAAAGAATGCCTCAACAGAGCAATGAAGTTATACCAACCAACAGAAATAGAAGTTGAAGTTGAAATGGAATGTCTGGATCCTAATTGTGATGGTATAAACAAGAAAGGTGTATGTATACCTGGAGATAAACCAAAACTTGACTCAGAAGGTTGTTTAATACTAAAAAAACTATAAAATGGAAAATAGAAGTACACACTACGGAGACATATCAAAATGGATTGAGAAAGTAATTGATTCTTGTGAGACATACCAACAAACAATTGCGGCATACAATTTAATTAGAAATTTCAGAAAACAATTGATGAAAATTACACCGGACAAATATTGGTATAGTTACCAATACAATGTTATTTGGCCACTTGAAACCATACTAAATAATAAAAGAAGTAGTCTACAAAAAGAACTTAATAACTACAAGATTGTAAAAAAATGATTGATTATGTAATGATTGACAACATCGAACTAATAAAGTTATTATTAAATTTTTCAGAACCTGGGGATTTTTATATGTTGTATGTGTTCAAACGTAAGAAAGATCAACCTGAAGGTGAGAGAGACAATCACCAATCGGTAAGAACAATTAAAACTTACTGCGTCGATTCTATTGAATACCTTGAAAAAAGATATGATGAGATTAAACAACTGTGTGAGATGTTTAAAGCACGTGCGTATATCCATGTACAAAAACAAAATCATAAGGATGTGTCTTTAAATATGTTATCAACACTCGCTGAACGTATTAGGGACGGTGTGTCAAATCAAAAGGGTTTATTTGATTCAGTTGTTGGACAAATTAAAACCCAAGAAAAAAGGTGGATTGTTGATATTGATACACCAGACTACCACATGGTATACGAACTAACAAGATTTATTGACACATTAAAACCAGAGGGGCCAAAGATCGAAGCGGTAATCCCAACTAAAAACGGGTATCACCTAATTACAGGTAAATTTGATGTTAAAACATTTAGTGAACAATACCCAAGTGTTGATATCCAAAAGAAAAACCCAACACTATTATTTTTACCAAATAGTTTAAATTAATAAAAAATATGATATATTTGTATTATGAAAAAAATAATTGAAGTAAATTTGGGGATTGGTTTAAATCAATTTTTTCCTGAACCAGTTAAGATCCTTGTTGGTGAGGAGAATGAAGACGTTAATTCTGAAAATACCGAAGATACCGATGAATCAAATAATGATTAAATTATGAAAATTACAATATTATCTGACACCCACACAAAACACAATCAGATAAAGACACCAAAGTCTTATAGATCTAGTAATGAATTATTGGAGATCCCAGGTGGTGATCTTTTAATTCACGCTGGGGATTTTATGAACTCTGGTTACTACAAAGAGGAAGCTGAAGGATTTTTTAAATGGTTGGACGAACTGGAAGGTTATGATACCAAAGTATTTATATCTGGTAATCACGATCGTATTATGGAAAATGATCCAGAATGGTCTAAAGGAATTTTAACCGGTTATAAAAATATTGATTATCTTCAGGACGAATCAATGTCAATACAAGAAGGTGATGGTCCGGAAGTTAAAATCTGGGGTAGTCCATGGCAACCAGAATTTTATAATTGGGCGTTTAATCTTCCACGTAATGGTGACGAATTGAAATCAAAATGGGATATGATACCGGAAGGTATTGATATTTTGATAACCCATGGTCCAGCTTGGGGTTTTTTAGATGATATTGAGGGTAATCGGAATGTACACTTGGGTTGTGAATTGTTATCTGAAAGAATTAAAACAATTAAACCGAAGATCCACGTTTGTGGTCACATACACAGCGGATATGGTTATTATTTTGACGGGAATACCCATTACTTTAACGCTTCAGTGTTGAACGAAAGATACTCTTATACCCAATTACCATGGAATATCGATTGGGACCCGTTAACAAATGAAATTAAATTTCTATAACAAATGAAATGTTGTTAATATTTATTTATAAATAATAGAATATGGATAACAATGATTTAATTAAAAAGTTATACGAAGAAATCAAAAAACGAAAACTTTACGAACAAGAGGACGATATGGATCTTGAAGATGATGTGGATATGGACGATGAAATGGGTGATGATGACAATATTGGTGAATCGTCAGAAAATGGGGAGTTCTGTGACATGGTTTCAAAATTACTACATTCACAAACACAAACACACATATTTCATTTAAGTGTTAAAGGTAACGGATCTTACGCTATCCACAAAGCTTTACAGGATTATTACGAAGGAATTGGAGGATTGGTTGACGGATTGATAGAATCATACCAAGGTAAGTACGGGTTATTAACCAACTACTCAACATTTGATATGGAATCATATAAATCAGTTAACGATCTTATTAGTTATTTTGAAGAGTTGAACGAAATGATTAATGAATCTAGAGAATGTTGTGACGATTCATTTATTCAAAACCAAATTGATACGGTACAGGAATTAATATATTCCACAGTATATAAACTGAAATTTTTAAAGTAATTCGACATGGCGACAAAATCAGGACAAAAAGGAAGATACATTTGTAAGATTGGGTTTTATGACATTTACGCCAAAGACACTTACAAACCAAAAAAAGAATCAAAGTTTAAGTTTTCAAAACCAGACATATCGTCTACGGTATATAATATCATACACTCAAAAAAACTTATTGAGAGTGGATTTAAGACTAAAGACTTAGCTTTGGTTAGAGCGAATGAGTTATTAACTAAATAATTGTTTAAATGAGATTAAAAGACGTTTGTGAAATCAAATTAAATTTTCCAGAAGCTGACTTCTGGTTAACACGTAAAGGTGGTGAAAAAGAAGTCGGTAAACCAACAAAAAATTTTAGTTCTGAGAATATTGGAATTAAAGTAATTGACGAAAATATTTTAGTCCCAGACTATTTATATTATGTAATGACTTATTTCCATAGTATGGGGTATTTTAACAAACTATCTCACGGAACACTGGCATTGAAAAACATTAAAACGGAGGATGTTAAAAACATCAAATTACGAGAACAATAAAAAAAATAAAATATAAAAAAATGAAAAAGAATTTATTTTTAATCAATGAAGACGAAAAGGATCGGATCTTAAATATGCACAAGAAAGCCTCCTCAAAACAATACTTAACTGAACAACCTGAAACTGTTTTAACAACAACCACTACAGTTCCTGGTGAAGAGGAAGAAGTTAGTGACGAAGATAAAACAGATGATGAAACACAAGACGAAACTACCGGGTTTTCAAGTAGAAATCCGGAAATGACCGAAGATATTGAACAACTAATGACCGAAGACGGATATGTTGAAGTAACTGAATATGAAACACAGACAGTTGATTGTGGTGGTGATGAAATTGAAAGACACACAAACTTTATTATTGAACCTATGAAAGATTTTGGTACTAAAGGTATAAAACTTGGAAACTCAGGTGATGGATTTGGGTTAATTAGATCAGCAACTTATCCATTTAAACATGTCTTGGAGGTAACCTACCAAGGGGTACCATTAAGTAGGTTTGAGGATATGGGTGGAATCAGTGTTATGTTGTTATTTGACACACCAACGGTAGACGGTGACGAAACTGAGGTACAAAATAAACAAAATGGTACTCGTAAAGCTTTCATATACCAAGGTGAACTTGAATATATTGGTGACGAGTTTAATTTTGAAAAAAGTGACTCAGAGACCCAATTTACTATTTGTGATCTTTATAAGGTATTTGTTAAAACACCATAATAAAGAGTAATCAAACACATATTTTAAAAATCCAAGAAAAAAAACTTGGATTTTTTTTGTTTATATCAAAAAAACCTGTATATTTGGTTTATAATTTAAAAATACCACCATGAAAACATTACCCATTTTTATTCTATTCTTGATGACAACGTCAGGAATACTCGGTCAGGAAATCGTTACTGACATCGATGGAAACCAGTACAACACAGTTGGAATTGGAAACCAGGTTTGGTTGAAAGAAAACCTAAAGGTTACCAGATACAATAACGGTGATCAAATAATGGAAATGTTGAACCCGGAGTACTGGTTGTGGCAAGCGGACTTTAATACAACAACCAACCCATTTGGGTATGGTACACCAGGACATTGTTATTATAATAACGACACAACTTATTTAAACCGTTACGGTAGATTATACAACTGGACTGTTGTCGACAACAATAGAAACGTTTGTCCGACCGGGTGGAAGGTTCCATCATATATGGATTATTTTGAAATGTTTTATTTTGTTGATTCCACAACTTTAGATTTACTTGAGTGGGAAGAAAGATATTTACACGACGGTGTTATGAATGGTAATTCCGGAAAAAAATTCTTATCACCCCAGTATTGGGATCAGGGATTTGGTGGGAACAATGAAACCGGTTTTAGTGTGTTACCAAACGGTGAAAGAACTCACTATGGTTGGACATTTACACTTGAAAATACAAAATATCTACATGAAGGTATTGTGTCCTCTTTTTGGACCAAAGACACGGTTTCGTGGGATATGGATGGAGTTTTTGGGTTGAGATCAAAATCAATTCATATTATCGGGGATTACATTAGAATGTACCCAAGTGGTAGATCCGCTGGATATGGAATCAGATGTTTAAAAGACACATCAAGTGGGTTTTACGAGGAAATTAAAATTGAACCATCAATATATCCAAACCCAACAAATGAAAACGTAACTTTTGTCTCTGACGATTCATTCTCCGGTCAAACATATGAGGTGTACGAAATTAACGGACAACTGATTGGATCGGGAGAAATATCCTCAACACAACAAATAATCAACATCTCAGACCAACCAACAGGTGTGTATATGTTGAGAGTTAAGGACAAGGTGTTTAAGATTGTGAAAAACTAAACCAAAAACTATAAACAAAAAAGAAAGTCGGGTTACTCCGACTTTTTATATTTAGTATTCTACGTTTAAAATTAATTTTTTACCAAAATTAGTTTGTGATTCACCAAATTCCTGGTACCATTTCTGAGTAAGATAATCCTTAATTAACCCCTCAACCATTTCTTTAGTTACACCCTCCATTTCGTCATTAAAAAAGTCACCAGCTTGACGATCAAATTTGTTGTCAACAATCTTCTCAACATTAGAAACATTAACTGTGATTTCAGGAACCCCAGTTTCAATTCTAACACCGGTATAAGTAAACGTAACTCTAACCCTAGGGTACCAACCCATACGTACACGTTCAACAGAGTTTGAATCAATAAGTTTATCAATCTTTTCAGTAAAAGAATTAGACTTAGATGTTAAAAATTGGTCAACATCAACACCATTTCGAACTTTATCCATTTCACGTCTAGCTAACTCTAAAAAATTAATATTGTATGGTCTAGACCTAGACATCTGTTTCCCAGTACTAGACGAATAACGATCAGTAACCTCAAACCATTTTTTATATTTGTAAATGAATATTGGGTACCAACCATAAGACGTTACAACATAACCCCAATCACCACGATAGTCCTTTTCCCACTTACCCTCCAGGTTAGACCCTTTAAATGGTTTTAAGTTCTCAACATACTCCCTAGAATCCGAATTGTATATTCTTTTTGCTTTTAACTTTGTATAATCGTTCAGATCACTGACCATTGTTTCAGAATATCTACCATCAGGTCTATAGTTTTGTGTGAAAACATTAGCGTAGTGAGTTATTGTATCAGGACTAAAACCAAATACCGGTAAATTTTTCTTAATTATATCATACAATTCGTTACCAGTTGGTTGTTTACTTTGTCTATATTTTGTTAAAAATCGAAAGAACACAACTTCACGATCTGTAAAAGCTCTTTCATTTTCCTTCTCTTCCTTTATTAGACTCACAATTTTTTTTGTAAGTTGATCGATGTTTTTCATAATTATAAATATTTTGAATATATAAAAAAATATACTTTGAATTCATTATGATTAATAATCGGGATAAATGTAGACTTTAGTTCCGACTTTAACAGTATTTAATAATTGTTTAATTATATTGTTTGGAACCCTCACACAACCGTTAGACCTTTTACTACCCAATAAAGATTCTTTGTTGGTACCATGTATATAGATATTTCGAGAAAACGTATTTAGGTTACAAGACTCCATACCATCTAATTCTAAAATTCCTGTAAGTACTTCAGCGATATGACGTGTACCTTCAGAGTCAACTCGGTTAGAATTTTTGTTTGGTCCTAGTATTGTACCTGTTGGAGTTTTACCAACTAATACTTCATAATCATCAGCTTTAACTTTACCTTTAACCCTTAAAAGACCGGTTGATGTCCTTGGTTGATCAGGAACATTCCCAAACCCATCCTTACCGGTTGATACTTTAGAACTTATCGACACACTTTTACCATCTGTCGTGTAATATAACGTTTGTGTTGGACCCCATATTATTATAAGTGGATCCCCATTATTCATCATTCCTCTTTTAACTAGAATTTTATATAACCCAGACCAGTTATTTGTTTTTAAAACATCTGGTGTACAGTTTGTCGGTGTCAACCCAGGGAACAACTTTATATAGTGGGAATATATTGGGTTTACGTGATACATTTCTTTTGTATCCATAAAAGATTCGATAAATGAATATACGTCCCGACCCAAAATTTTACTAACTTCATTATACACTGACGGTGATTTAATTACATTGAAAGCAGATTCTGCCCAAGATTCCTTATCGTTTTTATACCAAGAACTACCCTTTGATTTTTTTATTATTTCAGCAATAAAAGAAGATTTTGGGTTTTGACTCAATTGTTTATATGGGTACTCAGTGGACTGTTTAACATTTACATTATTATCCGGGAATAGCAACTCCAATGTTGATGGACCAACAACACCGTCCGGAGTTAGACCATTTTTCTTTTGAAATTTCACAACAGCTTGATGTGTTGACTTACCAAAATCACCATCCGGATTTAAACCAAGTTTTTTTTGGATTTTTTGGACTTCCTTACCTTTTGATCCAACTCTATAAACCGACTCATTTATTAAACCCCCATCTTTTGATAAAGACTCGACGATTAATCCAAATTGGTGTTCTGTAATCTTAATTGTTTTTCTCATGTTACTAATCACTCTAATGATTATAAATATTTTAAGCATACAAAAAGTGAAAATGACATTTATATTTGTAATAACAAAATAATTAATATGGCACATCCACAATTACACGCAAAAAGTTCAGTTAAAAAATACGGAGGAAAAGTTGAGGACTATATTAAAATACACGAATGGTTTGATGAAACAAAATCTTGGATAGGACACTCATATCACAGGGTGTTTAGACATCACAGTGAAGGGATATTTGAGTGTGAGAAAATATTCGGAACACATTTTCAAAACAGTGACGGTAAAACAGTATACACTAGGTACGTCGGTGAGGATCATGTGAAGGAGGATTGTTTTAATCACATCCCATCCGCTAAAGAATGGATAAAAGCTTTACAAGAAAAAGAAAAACCAATGTGGATGATGAGAACTTTAGATCTTAAATTCGATGATTAACTATTTATAAAATAAAAGTCTGTGAAAAAATTATTTGAAGGTTTATTATTATATCTAAAAATTAGAAAAATTAAAGAATTAAGAGTTAAATATGAAATTGATGATTTTATACCATCTCAATCCGAATTTTTAGATATTAACACAAGTGAGGAGATTAATCTACCACAGAATTTTATAAAATTATTTAATTATATGTATGAATCACTGAGTGATGAAATCCATAAATCGTTTATGGAATTGGATATCCCAACACAAGACGATGATTTTGGGAGTTATTATAACGTCATATTCAATGTAAACCCACTGGAAAAAAATATTTTAGTTTGGACGGAAATCAATTATAAGGACGAACAACCCATGGGAATTACCAAAGTCCCACTATCCGAACTATCTAATGAGGATCGAAAAACTTTAATTGGTCTACTTGATTTTTGTGAATGTGACACTTTAAATTTTTATATCAGTGGTAATCAAGGTGAGTTCGAATCATTATTGACTGATAGTTGTTTTGATTTTGATGTTGAAATTGGGTATGATATTGAACAATTAGTACATGATTTGACAACACAGATTGAACCACATTGGTATAGTGATTATGGTGGTTATGGTAGTGTTGAAGTAACAAGAGATGATATGATATTTGAATTAACTCTATATGACAATGAAACAATGTACGATTCTTATGAAAGAATCATTGATATAAATTTTTTTAATGAATAAAAATGGATAAGAAAAAATTATTTGAGGGATTAATGTTATATCTTAAACTAAGATATAAAAATGAACCAATTTTACTTGATTACAAAATGATCAATACACAAATTGACGATAAAGACTTTGGTAGTAACAAGATCCCAAGTAACTTTGTGGATTTTATTGAAATAATTATCTACGACAATATTGATGAAATTCGTGATGAGTCTTATTCTGAAGTTAGTGATTGGTATAGACTAAATGTTGAACTCGATCAAACTAAAGGTGAAATTAGATTCACCAGTGAGTCATATGAGTATGAGGAGAATCCATCCGAATATGGTGACGAAACAAGTGAGGAGGAAAAAGAAATATTAAACGATCTAGGTATCACCTCAATCAGTGTTAAGTATGACGGGTATGGTGACTCTGGGGACATTGAAGATACCGGTGAAACAAATAACGGTGACACCGTAAATATTCCTGATAGTTTATTAACTGTGTTGTACGATAGACTTAGTGACGCTTATGGTGGGTGGGAAAATAATGAAGGTTCATACGGTACTATTGACATGACAAACGATGAAATTACAATAGGTCACATATGGAAAGAAGAGGTTTTAATGGAAACCCCACTAGATTTGGTTATAACCAAAGACGATCTGTTGGCCTAATTGACAATTTAAAAAAAAACAACTATACTTTAATAATTAAAAGTTATAGTGAATGTTTAATACTAAAGAATTTGTTGAAAATCAAATAAAAAAAAACAAAAACCTAATAAAGGTCCCAGATATTGATCAATCAAAGATCAACGTCAGTGAGTATATTACAATTAGTGATTCCGACAGGAAAAAAATTAATATTAATATAGATAGTCTAAACAAAGACATTGGATTTAAAACCTTAATTAATAAATTACTCTTTGAGGTGTACGAAAATGATCTTGGGTTAAATGAAGACAAAACTAAAACTGGAATCATAGGTGTTCACCCATTAAATAGTAAAACAAACTGGTCCATAATGAATTATTTTGGGGGACATAAGTTTGTTAAAAATACAATGTTATCTTTATTTGTTGAGTTACACAAACCATCGAAATACAACTTAGCTGATTTCTATCTTTGGGTTATCGTAAACTCAAAAGAAATATTTGGTCCAGGTGAAATTTTAGAAGAGTTGGTCAATTGTAATATGACAACTTATATAAAAGGTAGTAAAACCGAAATAGTATTAATCGAAGCGTTAGAAAAAAAAGGATATAAGGTTGAATATTTTTGTCCAGGATCAAAATATGATAGGGATTATGGAATTGATATTATCGTCACGTTTAAAGAGGGGGTGAAGGTTAGTTTTCAGGTTAAAGAGTTGACTGGAACAAGTACTAATAAAATTAACCACGTATTCTTCACACCAACACCTAAAGATTATCACGGATTACCTGTTAATCGGATATTTTTATTAAATTTAGAAACATTAGACTATGTTTCGTTTCCAAATGATAATTATATAGTAGACACTCCTAAGAAAGCTTATATGGTGAACAAGGAATCAACTATAAAATTTGGAAACATTAAAGACCTGTGAAAATAATAATAACGGAACGTCAAGCTAAAACTTTAAACGGTCAGGACATTAAATGTGAAAAATGTGACCACACATGGAAAAAAGAACCGAATGATAAAAATGGTAACTTATGTCACATATGTGGTTGGGACAAGGGTCACAAAAAATATGACGACAATGAACTTTTAAATTTTTGGAAAAAAAAATCCACATTGAATGAAGTGGTAAATCCGGATGTTAATTTTAATTCCGGTAAGGAAATGGCTAAATACCTAACAAAAAGAATTCCATTTTTAAAATACTTGAACCACTTTGTTGACGATAATCGTGAGGATGACAAGACAGTTAGGGTTGACTTCCAAAACGTAACATATAATCATGACGTTGTAATGACTAAACCAACAGACGACGGGATGTTTACGTTGGAATTTAAAACGTTTAACACAGTCGTTGAGGTCTACTATTTTAAATCACCAATGGGTGGGTCAAGATCGGAACCAACTAGATATAGATATAATATTGGGTACAAATTCGAACTCATTATGCTGTTTAAAGAAAAACCTAATGAAACAATAGAAGACGAACTATTCCAAAAAGTGTTCAGGATGGCTACAAAACAAGCACTAGAAAATAAATTTTCCTATAGTAACGAACTATTCACCGAGGAGGAACAACCACCTAAAGAATTTTTAGATGAGTCAATCAATGAAATAAGTAAAAGATTTATGATGACTGAGGAGTATATTGAAAATTTACCAGAAGGTGTTAATAATCCATTTTCGGGTTATTCGGATAAAGAAATAACAGAAGCTTTGGTAAGACACTTCACTAAAATCAAAAAAAGATAAATTACTTAATATTTATTATTAAAAACAAGAATGAAAGTTTTAATAAATGAGACACAATTCAAGGACCTAGTTGACATAATTACCGGGAAAAAAACTGTATTATCCAAAGACGATAAGAGTGATACCGAATCAAAATCAGAAACTGATAGTGGAAATCTAGAGATAATGACAGGTATTGAGGAATTAAGTAAAAGTGATAAAGAATATGAAAATAATCAGGTGGGTACTAGTTTAATTGACCACGATCCGGATGTTGAAAAAATACAAACCGCTTTACAATTCTTGGGGTATTCATTACCAGTATGGGGTGTTGATGGTAAATTTGGACCAGAAACAGAAGCCTCTGTAAAAAGTTTTGAAGAGGCGACTGGATTAGATGAAGACGGTAAACTTGATTCGACCGATCTAAAAAAAATGGCTGACGAGTTAACCAAGGGTAAATTCGAGGATTACGACCTAAATAAAATACAAAAGAATAAAACAAGTAGCTTAATAAACACCAAAAAATTATCATTTAACCCATCAAGTGGGTTTATGACAAAATCTAGACCAGGACATAAAGGTATTGATTATAAAGCTAAAAAAGGTGAAAAGATTGTTTTAAAACAAGGTGGTAAAGTTAAAAGAGTACACACAGGTTGTGTTGAAGGACCAAAAAGATGTGGTGGTGGATACGGTAATTTTGTTGAGGTACAACACGATCCAGAAACTCTAACTAGATATGCTCACTTAACTGAACCAAATATGAAATCAGGTGATGAGGTTAGTCCGGGAGACGTTGTTGGTACTGTTGGGAATACAGGACATTCATTTGGAGCTCATTTACATTTTGAATTTGAAAAAAATGGTAAAAAAATAAACGGATCACCATATGCTGATGAGTATTTTGGTATGTCATTAGATTAATTTATGAAACTACAGTTAACCGAATATCAAGTAAAAAAAATCTTAGAGTTATTATCCGAAGAAGAAAACAAAAAAATAAACGTTATGTTCGTTGGTGATAGTTTAAGTGCTGGACCTGGATTTACGTGGAATTATTTGTTAGCTAAAGATCATCCGGATTGGAATGTAACACATGTTGTTAAAGGTGGTATGAAAACTGACTGGATGTTAAAAAACATGTTACCAAAATTAAAAGAAAAAAAATACGATAAAGTTTTTATATATGGGGGAACTAATGACGCGTTTTGGATTAACGTATCATTATCATCCGCTGTGTCAAATGTACAAAAAATGGTTGACGCGGTCAATAATCAAGGTGGGACCGCTTATGTGTTTTTGGGGTACGACGCTAAGTCTGTTATGACTGACGAAGCTTTAAAACCTACAAAGTATTGTGATAAACCATGTATGAAAAAAGGTAGGGATAGAACAGCGGAACTTCAGAAAAACTTAAGTAGTCAAATAACAGGAGCTGTTATAATACCAACTATTCAAGGTAACAGTAAGTGGACCGCAGATGGTACACACCCAGGATCATCCCAACATCAGTTAATGAAATCACATGTTAGTAAACATATTAGTAACGAACCAAACAAATCAAGTGGTAATTCAGAAAAAGATGGTGAGGATAAAGAAAAGGAATCCAAAACGGAAAAAACTAATAACATTCCGGACTCTGACACTTTTTTAAAAGGTTTGTGGAAAAAAATGTTTGGGATTAAAGATGGGGGTGATGTAAAAACTAAAGATGACCATGAATTAGAATCTAATACTGATAGTGACACCGAAGAAACAATTGAAGTTACACCAGGTGAAAGAATTGTTATAAAAAATCCAGGGATTATTGTTAGAAAATATCCATCAGATCTGGAACAAAAAATGAAAAATGTTGTTGGAAACGACACATTTAACCAGTTTGTAAAAGACGTAAATTCAATAGGGCTGGACCCAATTTTAGCTATGAGACAGTTATATTCTGAATCAGCTTTTAGTCCCGATGTTGTTAAATGTAGTAGAAAGTCAAGTGCGGGAGCTCAAGGAATAGCTCAGTTTATGCCAGGAACCTGGCCATCATATGGTACGGGAAGTCCGTGTGACCCAAAACAAGCGTTAAAAGCTTATGTTAAATTTATGAAACAATTAATGATAATGTTCCCTAATCGACTAGACTTAGCTATGGCTGGGTACAATAGTGGACCAAACAAAACAGCTTATAAAAGTGCGTTAAAAAATAAAACACCATTTACCGATCTAAAAGGTAAAATACCTAACGAATCATACAAGTACGCTTCCTCAATTTTACAGCCATAATGAAAGTAAAGTTAACTGAATATCAAATAAAGAGAGTCTTAGAATTACTAACCGAAGAGGAGGACACCAAATTAAACGTAATGTTTGTTGGTGACAGTCATAGTGCTGGACCTGGATGGACATGGAATTATTTAATAGCTAAAGATCACCCAGAGTGGAACTCAACCCACATAACCAAAGGTGGGAAAAGAACCGACTGGATGTTAGAAAATCTTAAATCAGATTTAAGTAAAAAGAAATATGATTTGGTTTTTATTTATGGTGGAGCCAATGACGTAATGTCCCCACTACCAATAACAACACCGATTAAAAACATACAAAAAATGGTTGATCTAGTTAACAAACAAGGTGGTAAAGCGATTGTACTGACAGGTTTTGACAGTGAATCAATCTTTAACCCAAACAAGGTGGCCACAACCAAGTACTGTGATAGAGAATGTATGATCGGGTTTAAACCAAAAAGAGTTAAATACCAACAAGAACTACCAAGTACAATTACTGGAGCTAAAGTTATACCAAAATTGGTTGGTAAATATAGTTGGAGTAATGACGGTGTACACGTTGGATCAGCTCAACATAAGTTAATGAAGGATCACATATATAGTAATACGGGTAATTTAAAAAATATAACATCGGATACCAAAATAAAAATAAGTGGGGACACTGAAACCACAAAAGATAGTTCACCGGACTCTGACACTTTTTTAAAAGGTTTGTGGAAAAAAATGTTTGGGATTAAAGATGGGGGTGATGTAAAAACTAATGATGATAGTAAAACTAGTGAAACTGAAAACACCACGGAAATTACACCAGGTGAACGAATAGTAATAACAAATCCGGGTGTTACGGTGAGAAAATACCCATCCGATTTGGAACAGAAGATGAAAAACGTTGTTGGTGAAGATGTGTTTAATGAATTCACCAAAAACCTTAAAACAATTGGATTAGACAAAACGATCGCTATGAGACAGTTATATTCTGAATCAGCTTTTAGTCCCGATGTTGTTAAATGTAGTAGAAAATCAAGTGCTGGAGCTCAGGGTATCGCTCAGTTCATGCCAGGAACCTGGCCATCATATGGTACAGGAAGTCCTTGTGATCCTAAACAAGCTTTAAGAGCTTATGTTAAGTTCATGGGTAAACTTATGGAGATATTCCCTGGTAGGATAGATTTAGCTATGGCTGGGTACAATAGTGGACCAAACAAAACAGCTTATAAAAGTGCGTTAAAAAACAAAACCCCATTTACCAATCTAAAAGGTAAAATACCTAACGAATCATACACGTACGCTTCCTCAATTTTACAACCGTAACTTGACAATTTAAAAAAAAATATTTATCATTTATTTTATGAGAATTAAAGGATATCTAAAAGAATTAAATGACGGTGAATTTGTGGTTAGATTTGCTGATATGGTCACCGAAATTAGACCAAGGTTTATTGAGTTACCTATCGATAATTTAGAACAATATGTCGGTGAGCCAAAACACGGAGATCAGGTCACATTCAGTGTTAAGACAATCGCTACCGGAACAACAGAATTTGATGTTATTGATTCTGACGTAGCTTTACTCCATTTTGACGACACCCCAACCTTTAACAAACCTACCTTATTAGATTCAATTGTTGAACATCACGAAGATGAGGAGATACTAAAAGCTGATGGATTTGACGAAGCGGTAATAGGGATTGAATTGGGGACAATGAGATTGGTATATTCTGTGACCAAGTGTTTGGAAATTCTGATGGTTGATGATGATATGACACTAGAGGACTCGATAGAATATTTTGAATATAACGTAAGGGGATCCTATGTTGGTGAAAAAACACCAATATGGTGTGAAGATAATTATTATTTGTGATATTTAATTATATGTCGTTAACTTCTAAAAAAATTATTAAACTAATTGAGTCAAATCTGGGAAAAAACCAAGAGGTTGACAATGTGTTAATTTCTATTAAAAGTAAAATTGAAGAGGAATTAAAAAGAGATGAGATCAATTTTATAAATCGAACATATATGGTTGGGTATTTTGATAAAGAGATGAAGAGGCCCCATAAGTCAAATTACTACGAAACCGAAATAAAACAACGTAAACTGCTATAAATGTAACCCCCACCTAAATGGGGGTTTATTTTTATGTAATTATTGATATTTATTAATAAACAGTATTGAAATGAAGTTAATAATCTCCGAGTCAGAAAAAAAAAATATACTAATAAAACATAGTATTATTAATGAAATTGTTAGTGAAAGTGGTGATAACTATGTGATCGATCAAACCAAAGCAATACCAACCGGAACCACAATGTCGAATGGTATGAATGTTTTTAGATATGACACCAGTCCTTTAAATAAACATCAGATTGTATTTGTGTATACCGAAGAGAATTTTGGACAAAATTATAGTTGTGTGAGACATGAAAACGGTAAATATGGTTTATCACCAAAAGGTACATTAACTAAAGAAGAATCGCAAAAGATATATGACGCTTTTTGTACTAAAAGTGGTCAATCACAAAAGGATTTTATCACACCGATATTCCCAGGTTCACTAAACACCCAACCTGAAGAAAATAATCAACCAACAGTATTTTAACATGGTAAAATTTAATTTAGGTAGTACCGAGGTTAGAAGGATTCTTATGTTACATGAGAATCAAAAACCCAATAACAATCATAGATTACTAACTGAGGGAACCTTGGGTTCTTATACCACAAAAAAATTAAACGCTATTGGTGGGTATTCGGGAGTCTACATCCCCACCAATACAACATTTACCGAAGTTGAAGGAAAACCAAATATTGCTAGAGCTACAAATATAACAATTGTTGATGGATATAGTAAACCAAATAAAGATTACCCAGAAAAAATATCAATATCGTATTATTGTAATCAGGATAAGTTTTTTTGGTCACATAAATTACCAACCGGACAACAAGATACGAGTGAAAAAAATGTAATAGGACAACTAAGGACGGTATTAATACAAAACGTGTGTAATAAATCTAAGGAAAGTGAGAATTCAAGTGTCATTAAGTCAAAAATATATTTTTTATCCCCATACACAAAAGGAGCTGGGGAATTGAAAATATTCCAGGGAACTACGTTTGTTAAAAAGACGGACCAAAATGGTAAACCGTATTTAATAACTAATAAAGTTCCAGTACAAGAACCGGACAGTTTTGGTAATATTGTGATAGATCGAAAGTCTGAAATTAAATATTTTTGTGATACTAAAACTTTTGGATTAAACCTACCAAAAGAAACCGGATTTGAATCAACATTTACTAGCCCAAACACTAGGTGGTACGACAGTAAAAAAGGGTTAAGTATTAAATTAAATAAATTGTGTACATCCACTGACGGCACATCCGAAGATCCAGTGGAAGACGCTGGCACCACTGATATGGGTACAAAAAACGATACCAAACCAGAAAACACATACCAACAAAATTTATCACCAGTTGATAATGTAGGAGATAAAACTAAAACAAATACAGGTACGGTTGAATTAACTGATTTTATCACACCGACATTCCCAGGTTCACCAGATACCCAACCCAAAGAAAATAATCAACCAACAACATTTTAAAATAAAAAGTTATGAAAAATAGATTTACATTAAACGAAAGTGAAACTGAAAGAATAAAATCTTTACATAAAAAATTTGGATATAGATCCGGATTGTTAACGGAAGCGGAATACCTAAATCAGGATAGACCAGGTGACCCATATCAATACCTTAAAGTTGATGATGGTACAACAACTAAATATTATTTTAAAGGTATTAAAGGTGGGCCACTTAAAAAGTATCCAAATTGGACTGAAGCTCTTGGGGGTAGTATGAATAAAATTAAAAGTGACGTGACGTTTAAAACTACAGCTGAAACAACATCACAAATATCTTCATCGACAACAACCAAAACAGATGAGGAATTATACACTGAGTACTTCAACAACGAGTTTAAAAAAATAAAATCGGAAACACTACCAAAAGGTAAAATTACAAAGTTAACAGACGGTACTTATGGGTATGTCTTGGATGATGGTACATATACATTATTGTCTGATGGATACTCAGTTAATAAAGATGGTGTTAAATCCACAAATAAATGGACTGAAACACCGTTTGTTAAACCAGTTGTTGGCGGTAATGATAAAACAAACCTAACACCCGGACAAAGTGAGGACAATCCGTGTCCATATGGGATGGGTAGATTAGCGACAAACGAAGAAATAAATAAATTAAAATCTGGTGAAAAAGCTCAGAACTACGCTAATTTAGCTGGAAATACCATGTTACCATCAAACACTTCTTTTGGTCCTGAAAATTTATCAGGAATAATTGGTCCTGGAGGTAGCGGATTCGGAAATACCATTTGGAGATGTGAAAGAAACAATGAGGTTATATACTTCTTCCAACCACCAAAATCAAAACCAAATACGGAAACAGACTTTGCAAAATTAGTGGCAGAAGCTGGTACCAAACTTAAAGATACTATAGCCAAATTAGCGGGTATTACAATAACGGATGATATGTTTACAAAAATTACTGAATTGTTAAAAAATATTGATAAATCAATAATTCCTAAAATTAGTGAGTTTGTGACAAAGGGGACTGGAACAGTTACTGATTTTTTGGCTTTAATTCCTGAAGACATTAAGAAAAAATTAATAGAGTTATTACCAACATTAGGTCAATTGACAACACAACAAACAACCACAGCTCAAACAGATGACACACCAGCGGTATTTTAATGAATAAGTTAATTTTAAAAATATTAAGAGAGGAGACCACACGGTTACAAATAGAGTCACATAATATCTATTTGGATCGTGTAGTCAGTATTGTTTCATTAATCACCGAGAATGATGAGGAAAGAGAACCAGATATGGTTTGGGATTTTACCGATGTAAAACAGAATATCGATAAATCAAAAAGTTGGGTTAAAACCAAAGAGGATGTAATTGAATATCTAAAGAATTTATTAAAAAAGTTAGAAAATGTTCAAGTACCAGTTAGAAATAAAATAATAAAATACGTACTCTATTCATTTTTGGGTATATTGTCATTATCACAAATTACAAGTATTGAGGGTGAGGTTTCAGGTACAAAAGCTGACAAACCAATAAAATCAGTAATCACCAAAATACAAACACCGGTAAAAAAAGAAAAAGAAATTGTTGATGTTAAAATTAGACAAATGTCATCAGATTTAATTGATCATTTAAAATATGAGGAAGGGTCGATATATGAAAAAGGTGAACCAGTTTTAACCGCTTATGATTTAGGTGACGGTGCATATACAATTGGGTATGGTCACGCAGTATTTAGAGATCCCAGACGTGGTGACAACGGAGGAGGATACGAATTTTTACCCAAGTATAACAAGATAATACCAAACAAAACAAGAATAACAAAAGAACAAGCTGAGATATTATTGAATGACGATATTCAAACAGCTACCGAGAGTTTAAATACGGTATTAAATACTTGGGAAGAAAACGGAATAA
>Ga0209107_10000606_pt1 | contig 20768 bp, 20 predicted proteins | sample LakErihyJuly2011_2_FD_187460 | JGI IMG/M metagenome (GOLD analysis project Ga0209107, IMG submission 187460) | Freshwater microbial communities from dead zone in Lake Erie, Canada - CCB hypolimnion July 2011 (SPAdes) (version 2) | ecosystem: Environmental > Aquatic > Freshwater > Lentic >...
AAGTTTTGATGGTGATGTGAATACAACCGTTTATGTGTCTGCAGAATTAGGTACGGTTCAAACCTATCGAAATAATCAATGGAGGGTATTTGATTTTTTATGGATGCTTCACGTGATGGATTATCAAAACAGAGATAATATAAACAATTGGCTATTACGTTTATTTTCCGTTATTGGTTTAATAACAATTGCCTCTGGATTTTTATTATTTGGATTAACTCAAAAAGTGTCACGAAAACAACGTAGTTGATTTATTAATTTTCCCGGCTAGGTTCCGTGCCAGGTTTTCACGAAAAACGGGTTAAAAGAGGTGAAATATGAGAAATATAAATCTATTTCATTCTTGTATCCTATTGATTATCAATAAAAGAAAAGGTATAGAATACCACTTGAGACCCTCATAATCAGGGGGTCCCTGGATCATGCCCTGGTGGGCCCACTCCTTGATAATCAAGTAGTTACAAGCAAGTTTTTAACGACTTTTTTGTAGCTGCTTTTTTCATTTGCACCACAATTTGCACCACAACTCTTAAGTTAGAACCCGCGAAAACGTTGGGGATGTTGTTTTGGAGATGATAGGTATTTTGGTAAATAATAATCAAGATGATGTCGATAAAAAATTGGTTAATTTAGTTATATGAAGAAACTGCACAATTCATTTTTGGTATTAATGATGTTATTACTCACAGCATTTCTAAATAGTAATGACCTCGCCGCTCAAAGAAAGGCAAGCTATGTTAAACCATATGTTACTAGAAGCGGCAAAATTGTAAGGCCTCATTATAGAAAAGCTGTTAGCATAAGCCCCAATGCTTATAAGAATAGAGCTAGGAGTAAATACTACTATCATAGCAGAGGGAAATACACTAGAAGAAAAAGATAATGAACGATCAACCAAAAAATAGTGAAAATACATTCGGAGGACTTAGTCTAATTATTTTAATACTATCACTTTATGTATTAATATCATTAGTTTCAACTACTTTTTTTAATCTTTCTCCCGAGGTTCATAAAATATTAATGCAAATAGATAATTTTATATGTATAATATTTCTATTTGATTTTTTTTACAGGTTTTACCACGCTCCAAATAAACTCAAATTTTTAAAATGGGGTTGGATTGACTTTATTTCTAGTATACCTTTTATTGATTTTTTACGAGTGGGCAGACTATTAAGACTACTAAGATTACTAAGAATTTTAAGGGCATTTAAATCCGTAAAACATATAGCTGAACATGTTTATAAAGATAAATCTAAAGGTCTTTTATCAACTGTTGGAGTCATCGCATTCTTAATGGTACTTTTTTCATCTGTAACAATACTTCAAGTTGAGACAGCTCCAAATAGCAATATTAAAACTGCTGAAGATGCACTTTGGTGGTCTTATACAACTTTAACTACTGTTGGTTATGGTGATAGATATCCTGTAACTACAGAAGGAAGATTAATTGCAGCAGTATTAATGACAACGGGAGTTGGTTTGTGTGGAACTTTTGCAGGTTACATTGCCTCCATTTTATTGTCTAAAAAAGAAGATTAATACGATGAAAAATATCTTAAAAATTATTACATCAATACTGTTATTAATTTGTCTATTAAAAATGCCTTATGGATATTACCAATTAGTTCGTTTGGTTTCATTTGCTTCCTTTTTGATAATTGCAATTACTTATTATAAAGAAAATAAGATAAATTCTATGTATTTGTTTATTTTCTTTGCAATTCTTTTCCAACCATTTTTAAAAGTAGCGTTAGGTAGGCAATTATGGAATATTGTTGATGTGGTAGTTGCTGCTGTATTAATAGCTAGTATCTTTTACAAAGAAAAATTTAAAGAGCCTACAGGATAATATCAATTAAGTAATTCAACAATAAAATACTTTTTTAATATAAAGTATTAAATAAATATTTAAGTTGCTCGCCAATGTCTCTGACTAAATTACAATAGGCTTATCAACCTTCTTCCTCTCTTTTTTTTGAATAGATTTAAAATCTTCTATAATTACGCTCTCCATTGCAATCCTTTTAACAGCATTTTCAATAACTACTTCATCAAACTTAATATTATACTTTTTCTTCAACTCTTTTTGTAAAAATTTAACTACTTCTGTGGAGAATAATAACTTAGAAAGATTCTTTGGAGAAAGTGCCGAGTGTCTATCCCATAATACATCTAATCCCTTCTTTAAAACAGCATCTTTATGTAGATATTGAAGTTGGTCTGCTATTAATTTCAAGGTTGCTAATTCCGATAAATCTAATGAAAATATCAATTCGTGTGATATAGGTTTTTCAAACAAAACTTTATATAATTCAAATACTCTACCATTTGTCAATAGCACAAAATCAATCCCCTCATTTGCTCCATAGTTAATTGATTGTCTTAAATGATTTGAAGATAAATTAAGTGATAATGCTTTTACTTCAACTAAGAAGTGTCTCTTACCACCAATTTGTATAACATAATCAGCATAGGTGCCCTTAATCATATACTCAGTTTTTACTTCTGATAATGTTTCATAACCGAGCATCTCAGTAAGAAAGTGATTGATTAATAAACGCGTTCCGCTTTCATCTAATTCGCCTAATGGCTTATCTAAGAACTTCTTCTTATATTCTTTGATTGATTGAGTAAACTTTAAAAGTTTTTGTGTTGAGAGCATTTTAATATTTTTTTAGAAAAAAATTCATTCGTTTTTGTTCATAACCCTAAATTACTAAATCTTAGTGTCAATTTTTCTAAGATGTCAATTTTTCTAAGATGTCAATTTTTCTTATCTTTACCATATCATCAAGAAGCCTAAATGGCTAGCAACCGAGAGAGTTACCCCTCCACGGTGCTGGAATTAGATGAGGACAATTACAGTCAAAATAAAACGTAATTCCCTTTCAATTTTTTCTTGGTGTGATTTTTAACCTTAAAAACCACATACCATGGACAAGAAAACATTTACCCTTCAGCTTTTTATGAAAACTGGGGGGCCTCAACCCGAAACCTGGGACCCAGAAGCCATTAACAAGTACTTTATTGGCAATTTCGCTAAACAATGGGCTATGTGCGTTGGGTATCTTCCAACCTACCTAGGCTATGAAAATGGCGTAATTAGGTTCAAATTGGTCACAGATCCCCGAATTACGGGCATTTATTGGATTAGCCTATGAATTATATAGCCAATCAGTATAAGGCCCGTGTTGAGCTATTAAACGATGCGACAAATTTCGATGTTGAGCATTTTATGGCAAATGACATCATTGGGTTTAATATAGAAGCAGATGACCCCGAGAAATTCAATAGCTACGATGCCAGGCTTAAGGCCTTATATGCGACTTTATTAGAAAATCACAATTTGTTTCATAAAGGGAGGATTAGGTAGGCCAATAGATAACATTACCCCAAATTCAATAATTAAGAAAATACTATAAATATGAAAAAAACTAAAATGAACAAAATGGTAGAAATATGTATGAAGAACAAAGCATTTAGAGAGAATTATCAAAATAAGCCTCAAAAGACTGAAACAGTATCTGTGACTTTCCTAAAGAATAAGGAGGATAATACGAAGGATACTGAAATAGAGATGTTTATGGAGTGGTTCTCAAATCAAAGGTTTCCTGAAGAAGAATAATTTACCCAATAAATAATAAATCAAATGCAAGAACAAATAGTAACCGATAAAACTCACGAAGAATTAATGGCTGCAAATTGGGATGAACTAACCCTAGAGGAAAAGGCTTTAAGGTCAGATATGGAACGACATCCAAATATGACCTGGGAAGACGCTTTGGCTTTATCTGAAATGTCACCTTTGTAATTTGGCTAGGCGTTATTTCAATTAATTAAAAAAAATAGTAAAAACAGTTGCCATGAAAAACCTATATCAGAGAACCAAATATTCAAATTATAACATATATTTACAGTATACAAGTCAATAAATTACATAATCTAAAAATTCAGAAAAATGTGTAAAATATACTCAAGTAGCTCATCATTTGGAGGCAAAATCGTCGGATATATGAGTGGCACCAAAATTTATTCAAGTAGCTCATCATTTGGAGGCAAAATCGTCGGATATATTGACGGTATGAAAATATACTCTAGCTCTTCTTCTTTTGGAGGTAAAATCGTTGGTTATATTGACGGCATGAAAATATACTCTAGCTCTTCTTCTTTTGGAGGTAAAATCGTTGGTTATATTGACGGCATGAAAATATACTCTAGTTCTTCTTCTTTTGGAGGTAAAATTATTGGTTATGGAGATGGCTGCGGAATATCTTCATTAGGAGCTGCGGCAATGTTATTGCTGTTTTAATTAGGCAAATTGGAATACCTACTTCGGTAAATGGCATAGAAGGTAAAGTAGGTCGTTCGGTTTTGAATATGATATTTGGTGCTTTATTTAAAAGAGAGTAAAAGCTTACAGTATGAAATACATAATTCTCGGAATCTTCGCAATGTTCTTTTATACAATTTCGGTAAATGCACAGAAAGTTTATAGGACTTCCTATAAAAGTGATGCCAATAAAATAATCTTTGTTACGGATTATAAATCGGAGGCTGACATGATTGTTTTCGAAACAAAATACAAAAGCGAAGCAAAACCCTATTCTGGGATTTGGTTCTGGACTACCTATAAAAGCGAAGCCGACTGGCAGGTATATTTTACAAAGTATAAGTCGGAGGCTAATTTAAAAATTTACATTACAAAGTACAAAAGTGAAGCTGGGATGAAATAGGCTTTTTGAAATTAACTTCTTAAGGCCGTATTTTTAAGGGCTCAAAAAAATATTAACCTTTTTGGTATTTATTTAAAAAGTTAATTAAATACTCTTTAGCTTCTTTCTTATCGGTTATATTAAACAAAGGCGATACTCCTTTTTCAACACATTTAACATATTCATTTAGTAATTTTTCATAAGCCTCATTAATTATTGTCGCATTTAGATCCCTAATAAAAAGACTTATATTAAGTTCATAGTGAGATTCTACAAACATATTTTTTGTATAAATATTTCTATTTTTATGATTGATAAAATCTTTCATGAGTAATTATACTATTTATACTGTTTCTGCTCTATTAGAACAATTAAAAGTTACTCAGGCTTTTAGGAAATACCCAAGTCCCTAGTCAATAAAACTAACGGTTTTTTAAAAATAAACCTTTATTTTTTTCAAATAGTTAGTATTACAATCTAAGCCCTAATTCTTGTTAGTATTTGTTTGAACATTGAAATTGTGCGAAACTTTTTTTTAAAGAAAAAAGTTTCGCACATCTGCATAAATTAACATTTGAGACCTCAAATTTTCGAAATAAGTATCTCACTTTTGTCTCCCTCCAAAATTTTAAAGCAAATTAATTACGGTTTGCTTTAATAAGCTTCAAAGCAGTAAAACCAGAATCTATGACAAATAAAGAAACCTCAAAAGAGCTACTATCTGCAATTCAAAAAATTGTAAGTGAGACCAAGGGGCAGTGTCTAAACGAAGAGTTAATAGCTGAATTAGAACTAATTACAAAGCCTATTATCGAATTTTATGAAATAACTAGTTTTCAAGCACTTGTGTTTTCGGTATACTTGGAATGCGGACTAAGAGATATAGATGTTGATACAGAAAAGCTTATAGACTATTATGGAAGAAATATGTGCGTAATGGCAGATGTTAATGAGGCTGTTGATCAACTACTTGAGAAGAAATTAGTCTATGTACGTAGGCACGATTACACAGCCAGCAGAAAGAAATCATTCAATAAAACTATATCTGCTAAAGATAAGGTCCTAGACGCGCTAATGAAAGGAGATAAAACACTACTAGAAATTACCAAAGTCACTAATTTCTACTCTTTACTTACCGAAGTAAGAGAGCTATTAGTAAAACGAATTGATGGCTCTATTACAACCTATGAATTAGGCACCGAAGTAAGGGGCATTCTAGATCATCATAAGGCGTTCCCAGAGGTAGAATGGTTATTATCTATTGAAGGACTAGACAACTATGATATTTGCTTGGCTTTGGACCTTACAATAGAACACGTAGAAGGGGCAGATGAGGTTGATTTTGATAAATTAATAAAAGAAGTGTTTTCCGATGTACAAGATAGAGTAAAGTATAAAAGAAAAATTAAAGAAAACCAGTGCCCATTAGTACTAAATGATATTATTGAGTTTACTGACTCTGGTTTTTCATTTTTAAACTATATAAGGCTTACCGATACCACAATGGACATATTCTTAGGTGGTTATAAAGACAGCATAAAAAAAGATTATAAACCTAAAATGGGAAATTTAATTTCTCCAAATAAGATTGAATGGGAAAAGCTTTATTACAACCCAGCAGAAAGAGAACAAATTGAAACACTTACAACAGCGCTTGACGATACTAATTACAAGGACTTAGTTGAAAGAATGAAATTCCAAGGAATGAAAGCAGGATTCAGTGTACTTCTATATGGTTTTCCTGGAACTGGAAAGACATCTTCGGTAAAACAAATAGCAAAAGCTACAGGACGAACTATCTATATGGTTGAAATAGATAAAATACAAAGTAAGTGGTTAGGTGAAAGTGAAAAAAATCTAGCTAAAGTATTTGAGGAGTATAAGTATTGTAAAAAGTACTTCAATATAGACCCCATACTTCTATTTAATGAGGCTGATGCTATTCTTGGAAAAAGATTCAATGTAAATAGTGCGGTTGACAAAACATTTAATGCGCTACAGAACATACTATTACAGGAGCTTGAAGATTTTGAGGGAATTTTTATGGCAACAACTAATTTGGCGGATCAACTAGACAAAGCGTTTGACAGAAGGTTACTATATAAAATTGATTTTCAAAAGCCCGAAAAAAATATTAGCAGAAAAATACTAAGCCACGCATTTAGTTATTTAACCGAAGAAATTATTGAAAAATTATGTGAATGCTATACGCTAACAGGCGGACAGATCTCAAATATTAGAAAAAAGCTTTTAGTAAAATCTATTTTAACTAAAGACTTGAATTTAGAAGAATATGTTCAAGTACTATGTAAAGACGAAATTATACTTAATCAAAATAACAGAACACCAATTGGGTTTTCACATAAAACTAATTAACCATGGAAACTATAAGCTATTATATTTAAATTTTAATCGCGGAAATTATTATCTAAATAAAAAAGCTAATTTAAATTTACATCTAAATTAGCTCTTAAAACTAAAACAAACATTGGGGGAGTTAACTAAATTATACTTCACTCGTTTTCTTAGTTGCTAAAGATGCAATTACTGATGCTATCAATATTCCTAATACAATCATCAACGATATAAGCGTGTCTATGTGATAAAAGGGTGCAATAACCATCTTTACTCCAATAAATGTTAATATTATAGCCAATCCATACTTCAATTTTGTAAACATATGTATGAAGTTAGATAGTAAAAAATAAATTGATCTTAAGCCAAGGATTGCAAAAATATTTGATGTGTATAATATAAAGGGATCATTAGGTGCAATTGAGAAAATTGCAGGTATAGAATCAACAGCAAATAACAAATCAGTAAATTCAATAACTCCCACCACTACTAATAGAGGGGTAGCTAGCTTAATTCCATTTTGAATTGTAAAAAATTTATCTTTGTCAAACTCTTTGCTAACTTTAAATAGTTTGTAAACAAATTTTGCGCCCGGACTTGTACTAAAATCTTTTTCATCATCATCATCATCATCAGCAAACCAAGATTTTATTCCGGCGTACATTAAAAAGCCGCCAAATAATGTCAGAACAATATTTAGATTTACTGTTTTCCCGATAATTGTCATTTCTGGTAAATAAGTTACATTTATTAATCCCACTCCAGTGAAAATAAAAATTGCTCTCATTACAATTGCACCAATTATCCCCCAGAACAAGACTTTATGATGAACCTCTCTTGGAACATTAAAATAATTAAAAACTAATATAAAAACGAACAAATTATCGACTGAAAGGGCCTTTTCAATCCAATATGCAGATTGAAATTGAGAAAATTTCTCAAGTGAAGTTTGGCTATAAACAAATAAACTAAATATCATTGATAAGGAAATCCAAACAATAGTCCAAATTGTTGCTTCTTTATTTGTTACAATATGAGATTTTTTATTAAATAATCCCAAATCTATAACTAGCATTGTAATTACAGAAATTGAAAATATGATTAAAACAAGTGGGTGATTTATTATATTGTCCATGTTAATTTTTTATTTGTAAATCATTTACTGATTTACATCGATGAATTTTAAATTTTCTATTTTATCTTCTTTATAATAAACAATTTTATTGTTTTTATTAAGGCCCAGCTTAATTGTAACAACGCATTCTTGTTTTTTATTTTTAGAAGTTCTAAATGCTTCGAAAAAACCTTTAAAGCTTACATAATTTATACCACCGATACTCTCGTGGTATGTGATTTCAAAATCTTGTGTAAAAGTAAACCTTGAATCGACAAATTCAGAATAATGACTTTTCATTTCATCATTTATCTCCCAAGGAGTTGTATTCTTTTTAGTAATAAAGTAATCGACTTTCTCTGCGAAAAAATTTGTTGCATCAAATGTCTTATCAGAAATCGATTGAAAATAATTTGTTACTAAGCTTCTTATCTCTGACGAGAAATCATTTAAACGCAATTGAATTCCATCGTAATTATATTTTTCAATTTCACTAAAATCAGAAGTGGCTGCTAAATAATTATTAACTGGATTATACCAGTTATAAGATTTGTAGTGTGTTAATTCATTTTCGGATTCAAATATATATCCGTGTCTAGCCAAAATATCATTCTGATATATAATTAAATCTGATAATGTAAGATTATCTAATTGTTCCTTATCCAATTCCCTTACTGATAGAATAGTTGTATAAGCATCGACTGGCACTGTAACAGGATTAGCTATCAAGGTTGTCGTATCTATAGCAGTAGAGGCTGTATCAGTTGTTATTTCAACTGAATTTGTATTTTTTTTATTTATCAGATAGATTATACCTAGAATAATGAGAACAATAATGATCGAATATATAAATGTCTTATTTGATGATTTTGGAGCGTCATATACAATTTCTTCAACGGGAATTACGGGAGGCTTTGGTGTATCATGAATGAATTTTTTTAGTTCTGGTAATTCACTAGCTTTTGTCCAGTCAATACCATCATAAAAAACAAGTGTGTTTTCATCTACTCGCTGAAGTAATTCATCAAGTTTTATTGGGCCATAAATAACATCATCTTTTGAATAAAAGTATTTACCTAAGTCCCCGCCTTTATTAATTTTAATCGACATCCTTAAAATATTTTTTAAGCAAATTACTTAACTTCTACTCTTCGATTCTTTTTTCTACCTAACTGTGTATCATTTGACGCAATTGGATTTTCTATCCCCATACCCTTTGCAACAATATTTTTTTCTAGAATCCCCTTACTTACTAGATAAGCTTTTAGATTATCGGCTCTTTCTTGAGACAATTTCAAATTTAACTGTAAGTCACCTTCGCTACTAGCATAACCTTCTAAAATAATGACAACATTTGGGTTATTCTTAATTCTTTTTTCTATGTCAGAAAGAATTGAACCATTTACAGATGTTTGGCTTGAAGAACCTCCTTCAAATGAGGCTAAAGTAGAATTAGAGCTAGGAGCTGTAGTAGTATTAGTTGTAGGCTTTTTATTTTCAGCTGGGGCAGCATTATCAACTGGGATTGAACTAACTGGTACATCTGTTTTATCTGAAACAATTTTCTCTTCGTTATTAGAATTTACAGCTTCATTATTTATTGAAGTTGTATCTGGTGTAGCAGAAACCAATGTTTCATTTTGCGAGGCAGGTTTTTTTGTCAGGTACCAAATTCCACCAGCAAGTAGAATAACAATAAATAGGATTAAAGTTAATTTACTTTTGCTTTTTGGCTCATCAGTAGCTTCTACATTGCTATCAGTTAAAGGTATTTCTTTTTTTGATAAATTAAACTTTGACTTTTTTTCATCTTCCCCATTATTAGTTTGAGAAGTGCTATCATCTTTTTTTAAATTGAGTGCCATAATAATAATATTTTTATGTAAATAATTCAACTAATTTTCCAAGGCTTCCGACATGTCCTTTGCCAGTAGCTTCAAATTCCCAACTATCATTAACTTTAACGAATCGTCCAAACTCTACGGCATCTTCATTTGAAAATGACTCTTTTAAATTATATCTGAACAACTCTTTTCCAGTTTCATCATCCCAAACCCTTATGTAGCAGTCATTTACCATTCCGAAATTCAAATCCAAAGTTCGTTTGTCTTTCAATGTATCATTTGGATATTTAGTAATTGTTACAGTAATGACAATTTCAGTTATTCCTTCCCAAACTTTATCAAAATATATTCTCATATCCTCGTCATCCGCTCCATCGCTTTCTGTTCCATCAATAGCATCCACAGAACCTAAAACAGAGCCGTCACCAGAATATGGTCTACCCTCTTTTGTTTTTAATTCTGAGCCATAAAAAACAACATAATCGTCAGCAGGAACCTTTCCATTAGTCAACAAAAAACAGCTAACGTCTAGGTCAAAATTTGGGCCACCTGGCGTTTCGTTTGGATCCCACCCTAAACCTATTCCTGTAACTTTTAACTTCGGAGCTTCTTTTGCAAGATTAAACTTGCTTCCTTTACTTAAATTTAGTGCCATACATTTTATTTTATTTTAATTTAATTTAATTTCAATTTTATATTAAGAGTACAAATTAACTGTAGCTTCAAGGCCACCGCCATAAGCTTGGCCCATTGCTTCAAATTCCCATTCAGAACCGTTTCTGTACATTCTACCAATGATTAAAGAATCGCAATCGCCAAAACTTTCACTCAATTGATATTGACATATAACTGAATTATTACTACTGTCATAAATTCTTACACTTGCATTTTGTACATTACCAAAATTAAAACCAGCATCCATATTATTGATTGTAATAATAAAATACAACTGAACAACAGCAGGTGTAACTTGTGATAAATTAACATCAACGGTCTCGTCATCACCTTCACCAGCGCCAGTTCTATTGTCTCCATTATGTCTAACAGAATTGTCGCCACTAACCAAATTGTTGTAAAAGACAAAATAATCTTCTGCTGGTATTTTTCCATTTTCGCCAAGCATAAAAACAGAAGCATCACAATCAGGCGATTGCCCATTTAAAGTTGTTTGATCCCAACTTAAACCAACTCTAACATTGTTAAGCGCGGGGGCAGTCTTAGTTAAATTAATTCCTTGTTTCTTTTGTAAGTTTATCATATTTATTTATTTATTTAGGTGAATTTCCAAAGTTGTTTGAATCTAAATCTCCTTCAGCGAATAGCATCCAAAATATGTAAAAAGGTACCAACTGAAACCATCCTGAATTATTTCGATCATGACACCTTTTTGCTCCTTGAGCTAAAGAAAACCATATTAGTGGAATATATGCTAACCCAAAAATGCCTGAAGAACTGCCCCCCTTTAATAAAGTTGCAGCTAAAGCAATGTATAAAAAATAAAATACTGTTATACTTATGCAATATTCTGTTCTTCTAATTCTACCATCAAAAGAAAAAGGAGCTGCAAACATTTTGTTCTGAATGGGAGAAATAAATTCTTCTTCATTTTCATTATTAGATGATTGAAATGAAGTTGAATTGACTGGAATGTCATTTTTTTTATTAAAGAATTTTTTCAATTCCTCAATATTTGATGCATTTGTCCATTCAATCCCTTCCCTCCATACTAATGTTGTAGAATCTATTTTTGACAAAAGGATTGACAAATCGTATGGGCCGAACTGTTTCCCATCAATTGAATAAAAATATTGAACTTGTTCTTCTTTCTTTCCTAATTGAATAGCCATACTTTTATTTTATGTTTAGTGAATCAATTATATCTTTAGATCTTTTTAAACTTAATCCAGTTTTATCCTTCAACGCTTTAACAGCAAATAATACATTGTCGTTTTTAAGAAGTTCTACAATTTGACCGAAATCGGATTTTTTTAACTTACTTATTTTAGCTTCATCTCCAATTGCAGACTTTATTTTTTTTTCGTATACATCTATACTAGAATTACCGTTAACTAAATTTGCCTTTTGTGAAGGGGGAGGAGGAGGGGGAGGAGGGGGTAATTTTGATGAGGAAGAAACAATGTGCGGAGGAGCTGTAGCACGAGGAGGTGCAGCTACAGGCGGAGGTGCCGTCCTAACTGGGGGAACACCTGCACGTGATGGTGGAATACTTACAGGCGGAGGTGCCGTTCTAACTGGGGGAGCACCTGCACGTGATGGTGGAATATTTACAGGCGGAGGTGCCGTTCTAACTGGGGGTGCACCTGCACGTGATGGTGGAATATTTACAGGCGGAGGTGCCGTTCTAACTGAGGGAGCACTTACGTGTGGTGGTGCAGCTGTCCTAACTGGAGTATTACCAATTGTTTGGGCAGGCGGGTTTTGAATTGTATATCCAGTGCTTGCAATCTGTTGAAATAACAATTTTGTAACTTCATTTTCAGTATTAGGTGGCACACCTTCTACATGATTAAATTTTTTCTTGAGCCTATCTAAAAAGAAAGATGTGTTTAAAGAATCTCCATTTAATACAATTTGCACGGCAGCAAGTTGCACATTATTCGTAGAAACAAGCTTTTCGATTGATTTATTGATTTTAATATCTCCTTCGTAATAAAGTAGTCTATCATCAAGATCTTTACGCTTAATTTTCACCCAACATGTAGTCCCGTCTGAAAGCAACACATCGCCTTTAGGTATCGCAGAATCTTGAGCCAAAAAGTCTAAGGCGTAAGGTATAAGATGAGCTATTTCGGTTTTTTCCTGCAAACTCATCCTCGTTGAAGCCATCGCATCATCATAAATCATTTTAGCCATAATTTTGATACGAGGGTCAGCACCTTCATCCTCTAATACGATATGTCCAATAGGATTTTCATAAGAAGTACTAAATAATTCAATATATAAATTTCCATCAATTCCAGTTAATAAAATTGTAGGAATATTTCTTTTCACAACCCCGTTGTTAAATAAATGCTCAAACAAGTTTTTTGAATAAGAAATTGAACAGATATTGTCATAGCCAGACTCTTTAAAAATACTTTCTACTAGTAATTTTTCTTTTGGTGCAATATCTTGAGAAAAAATAAATCTTAAAGGGAAATTATTTCTATACCCCTCAATCGATTCATTTTTATATAAAACAGAATTTATGAAATGTGATAAATATTGCTCTACAGCATAATACAATAAAAATTTTACATGTTTTTTATTTCCATAAACATTAAAAAAACTAGCAGGATTTGTAATTATATCAAAATAATTACCAAAAGCATTTATTTGATCTCCATTTAAAAACCTTTCACGTGCATTAGCGCCTAAAATAAAATCATTTTCATTAGCGTAAAAATACATAGGCAAAGCATTACCCTCACTAAGCGATAATGGCTCAAATGGGGCGCCCTCTTGTTGATACCAAAAAGAAATGGTGCTTTTACTAATATGAACAAGTACGCAATAATTCATTAATTAGCTGCTATTTTTTTATAAATCACATCTTCTAAAAACTTCATGCCTTCTAAAATTATTAATGGGGCTACAAAGTCAAATTCTTGGCTATCCCCTTTTTGCTTACTCTCTTGAGCTAACTTATACTCCGGCAATTGTTTAATGTAACTAGCAATATTCATATTGTTAAAACCTTGCATGAAATCTTGCTGTGTTAAAGGAAGGCCAAACATTCCTGTTGCAATTTTAAAATAAACATCAGCAAAATCCATAAATCTTGGGCAAGGCATTCCTCCTTGCGGTGGAGAAGCTAGAAAATATGATCCAATACTTTCCATCATTTCAGGCGTTATTGAATCCTCACTTTTTACTTGCTTTTGCTGACCAGAGGCTGTTAATACGATGAAATTATCTTCCCCAAGTAATTCAATTGCAACATTATTTTGAGGAACAAATAATTTTTGAGTAGTCTGTGCAAGCCCCTTGGATACCTCATACTTAATATCTAAAGAACCTTCACTATTCGTAGGGTTTATATTAGGAGGCCCGCTTAAAAGTTGTTGAGCAGATTGCATTCCACCAAAACCTTTAATAAACAAAGTTTCATAATACTCCTTACTATTTTGTGGGTTATTAGCTTTTAACCAATCAAAAATTCTAGCACCTTTACCTGCGAAAATTATATTTACAATTGGTTTCCAATTTTCCATTCCAGGTAACTTATTAGGAGAATTTATTACTTCTGTTCGAAGCTTGGCAGCCAATTGCCCGGCATAATACATAATAAGACCAGTTACGAACAAGTTAACACACATTAATTCTGGACACTTGCCAGCTAACAATTGATAAAAAGCATCAAAGTCTGTGTCATCTAATCTATCCACTAATTGTTCGAAATAGTATGGTGCAGTATTGGGAGCGAATTTATTATCTCCCTTATTTAATCCTTGTATTGTGATTTTTTTTCTCTCACACATTTCAATCATCACCGCCTTGAAATTCTTAGAATGTTTAGTGGCTTGTGAAACTCGTTGTGCAGCAAAACGTATTGAATTTTGTTTCACCATTGCAAGTCCCATTCCCTGAGGCCCGGTCATATTACAAAGTGCCATAATATCAGTGGTGCTTCCGCCTACATCAAAACAAATAGTCAGATAACGCATATCAGTTGAAACATTTCCACTATTAGCAATATAATTTGCTACTGCACATGATTCAGTTAAAGATTCCTCGGCACCTAGAACTTTAAAATCAAAATTGATTGGGCCTGATTCTGTATTTATCTCTTTTAAGCTACTACCAACATTTGATGGAGTTGCAGATGGTGCATCACCCCATCCGGTTGCAGCAGGAGCAGCAGCAGGAGCACCCCATCCTGCATTATTACTAGCGCCATTAGACCAACTACTTCCAGAGTCCATTGAAATATTCATGGATGTTACTGGATTAAAAATTACCAACTTAGAACCATCATTTAATGGATTGACTTCATTTAGTTTCGTCCAAATTTGAATATACTGTCTAATTAGGTTATTGCTCATTGCTGATGGGTAAGACCATTTTAATGAAGCCGGTCTATGTCCTTCTTCAAACAATTGTGCATATATATGAAGCAATAAAGAACTTAGGTAAGCTGTCTTGTAGCTATTTTCAATTTCTTGATTTGACCACTTCATATTTTGAACTATTTCAACCCTGCCAGCATTATGATAGTTTAAGAAAATTCTATTATCACTTGCGTCTTCAACAGGTAGGTTTTTTTCAAAACAAGGGAAGCCTCCTTTAACAGCTTGTGAAGCAAGTGACTCATTTGTTTGCGAATCTGAATCTTTAACCACTCTCTTAAAATCATGAAGGGTAAGAATGGATTTAATTGCATTACTTTTAATTTCATCATTTTGGAAGAAAAAAACTTCATCTTCAACAGCAGGACGAGCGTCATTATCTTTATTATCACTTGCAAATAAGGATATTCTTCTATTTTTGAATGTCATCCCAGCTGTTTGTTGACTACGTTTAGAGTAATAAGCTACAGATGTATTTGTACTACCAAAATCTATTCCCAAATTAGCATCTGCCAATTCATTATTATCTTGTAATTTATTTAAAATTACAGCGTCCTGGTTAGTGCCGTATCTAATTATTACAAATCCACAATCTCTGTTTCCATAAGAAAATTTAACTCCTTTGAAAGGTAAATTACTTTCATATATCTCATACTTGTATTTATTATCAGAAACTCTATTATCTGATACAACATGGAGCTTGGATTTTACCTTTTCTTTTAAAATGGGATCAGAGATTGGCTTAATTTTTCCATTTTCAGAAAGATATACTGGCGTGTTAGTCTCGTCATTAACAATTCTAAAATATTCATCTTCCATGTCACCAACAAATGGAGTTGCTCTATATTTATCATCATTATGTGGAAGTTCCGAATACATGAAATATTTACCCCACTTTTTTGATATAAAATTCGGCCATAATAAGATGTCCTGATTTTTTAACTCTTTCCCAACTTTGTATTTTTGAGTTTTGTTAATTGGATTATCAGAAGTAGACATAAATATTTTTAATGTTACCTCTAATTCATCGGAATTAGGGTCGTACTCAGCAATTAATCTAGATTTTACATTATTTTCCTCAATCCCAATTAAAGAGCCAATATTTTTACCAAACACATCTAGGGCAAGTGGTGATAATGGTAAAGCAAAATAACTAAATAGTCCTTTCTCATCTTTTGTTTCAGCCTGTAGAATATAGATGGCTCTATTTCTTAAAAAGTCCTTGGTTTTTGCCCCCTCAGCTCCAAAATCAATTTGTGCTATCTCCGCTCCTTCAGGTAATAGCAGATTTTTCGGATCAAACTTAATAGCCCCGCTCATTGTAGAATCGCTGCTAATTATACCTTCGCTACCAAACAACTCTGTAGAATGATTGAATAAAACATTAAATGGTGCCTCAAAACTTGTTAATTCTGGCTTATCTTCTTTAAGTACAAACCCTTTAGTAGAAGCGTATTGCTCCATTTCTTTAATCCAATCTTGAAGGTTACCTTGAAGATTGCCATATGAAGGCTTCAATAAATTACTTAATCCATCAAATTGTTTTCTAAAAGATTCTACATTATTAATAAGATGCTTAACATAACCATAAACAACACTAAGTTTATCTGGAAGAATATCTGAATTCAATGGGTCTGTAAATACTCTGCTCTTTAAATCAACAAATGGCTGATCTTCGTCAATTCTATATGAAACTGATGTAAATAAGAAACTTTCTGGTGATGTACCACCAACAACCACCCCTTTATATTGTATTACATCAATAAATGGAGGGTTAAAAGAGTTACCTGATTTTGTTTGATCGGCCCATAATGACGCACGCTCAAAAAGAACATTACCAAATGCACCTTTAGGTTCATAAAGATTTTCTGTATTAGCAATTGTCTTTCCATCTGTGTATGTCAAGAAAACTCTTCTTACTTTTATCTCACTATAATCAAGCGCTATACAGGCAATAATACCTCTCCACTCACTTAAAAGTGATTTATAGAACCCTAAAAGCCCATCAACTGATGCTGCTTTATCGCTTATAGCATTCAACGCATTTACAAACATATTTGCGCGCGCGAAAACAGTAGGCATACCTGATACAATAGCACCGATATTCACTTCACTCTTTCCGTCTTTATCAACACTTAATGCAGGTGTAATAATGTCCTTTGTAAATGAAGGCATCCTACTTGTTAACGAATCCCATTTATATTCTACTCCTCCGGGTTCTGAGCTAGGTTTAACTTTAATTACAAGGGCCTTTATGTTTTTATTAGCCATATTATTAATTTAATAAATTAAAATTTTTGTGATAAAGTAATTGCATTGTAAATGTGTGCAAGAAATTTCTCTTTAGTGGTTATTACTTTTTGTTCTTGCCTAGGTTTACCTTCATTAATTAATTTTTTAACAAAAGTATTATAGCTATTACTCATCAAAGAAGTTTCCCAATGATGTTTTTTGTCTAAGAAAAGTGAACCAACATCAATATCTTCAAGTTCCTTTTTTACAAAAGTGAAGGCCTTGTCATCAAACATAAACTTGCCTGGATTAACAGTACTCCTTACTTGATAAATCCAACCCGGAATGAAGTTTTGCGCATCGAAAGTGTAAGCAAATTCTTTTAAATAATTATCCATCTCAACAGTATCGCTTTCAGGAATAGAATTATACTCCTCAACGTTCATTTGAGCCATTCTATTTATAAAACCTTTTACTCCTTTCTCGTTTTCATTAAATGCAGCCTTATTAATAGAGAGAGCAATATGAGAAAAAGATAAAAATGCACCTAATCTATTTGCAAAAGTCTCTCCAGCATTATTTTCTTGCCCAACAAAGTCCTGAAAATCAAAATTAAATGCTGACTTATCAAACTCAATAGCTTTATAAACATACTCGGCTGATGCTAAATCAAAGCCATCTTTTCTTGTGAAAAAATCATATGCTGCACATGCACACATCATTTCAGTTATGTGACAAGGATTTTTTTGACTCGCTCCACCTGTGATAGTAACTTCATCTTTTTTATCTCCTCCAACTGGTTTACTTTCAATAGGCCAGCCAATATGATATAAGCGTTTATAAGTACTTTTTACAGTTGGGTCGTTTTGATAAAATTGAAGTGCGGCTTGACTATTTAATGGGAAAAAAGAGGAATCAGCAACAACACTATCTTTTTTTGTAGACATTTGCTTCATGTCTGGCTTTTTAAAAGAAAAATATTCTGTTAAAAGAGTTGCTCCAAATTTAACTTTAGAAAGATCTAAAGTACTTTTACCTCCAGAACGTATTTTAATAAAATCTTGAAGTGCTTTTGGAATTACAGGTATAGAAGAAGCACCCGTACCTCCAAAAACAGATCCAAAAATAAATACTCTTGCATCGCCACCGGCTGCTTGTAGCTTCCCTAAAAATATTTCAAGATCTTGCTCTTCAACTTTAACAGCTTTACCCTCTGCTAAGCTTCTAGCAGCTTCTACAATTCCATGATACATTAATTGGGACCCTAAGTGAGTTTGCGCTCTGTAACCATGCGCTAAATCAAACTCTTGGACAGAAGATTTTTCTAAAAAAAGATCAGAAATGAGTCGATTCTCCTCTTGCTGCTCAGGAGTTCCAGAATTTAATTTAGTTATATTACGGTAATTTTCTCTACCAGTACCTTCATAATTAGTCCAATACCTATGCAAATTTAATTTTGCAGAAAAGAAGGTGTCAGCATTGGCGCTACTCTTACCGTCGGTTGATTTAATTCTCGTGTATAAGCTTATTAACTGCTCAACTTTTGCCTTATTCCCATTTGACTGGTCAGTATCTAAAGTTAACACTTCAATTTCTTGATTGTCAAACATACCAATAGCACTTAAGTGTGTAAAAGCTTCTAAACATCTCATACCTGTTCCACCAATAGCGATAACAAATAATTTATCTTGACTCATAATTAGTCTTTAATTGAATTTATAATTAAAACCAGTTGCCAATTTTTCCTTTTTGAAAAACTTTACTCAACACGAAGCCGAGAACTATATATATTACAAATCCGACTGCTGTTGCAATTGGAAGTGCCGCCATATAATCATCATAAATCATTTGGTCATCGTCTGCTTTTGGTGCTAAAACAAATGCACCTAATAAAAAATTGACTATTGGATTAATAACTGCAATAACCCAAAACCAAATTTTTCGTTTTTTAGGGTCTTTAGGATTTGATCCGCCTTCGTATTGAATAGCAACTGAAATTAAAGCTGCAATTAAAATCATTGCAGCAGCGAAAATTACTGAGATAATGTAAGTTGTCATAATTGTTGATTTTAAAATTAAAAGTTTTTATTATTATTTTTCTGATTCTTTTTTATTGTTCTTTAGTTTAATGAAATAAGAATAAACAACACCGCTAGGTTTGACTTCTTGTAGTGCATTTCTAACTGATTCATATAAAGAATTATTTTCACCGGTTTCTTTTTTAATTGCTGAAACCCACTTAAAATCATTTAATTGAGTATTTGAAATATTTGGAACGGCTTCGTCTATTACATAATCTACTCTGATTAATGCATCCTCTTTCTTGAAATTTTTAAGCTTATAATTTGAATGTAAAATTGTTATCAGTTCAACATTGCTGGGATCATTTTTTAAATGATCGGTGAAAATTTTAGTATTGATGTCAAATACCTCTGCCCATTCATTTTTTGATAAATCACTAGGTGCATATGCCCATTCTGATTTTAATTGATTTGTTTTTTGATCAAAACAAGCTTTTGTTATAGGATCCTTTTTTGAATTTTCATCCCAAACATTATTTTTGCCTGCGTCTTTTGTTAGAACTGGGCTGTGATTTAAAGCCTCATTTGATCTTGCAAATTTTTCAAAATCTTCACTTATGTTAGTAACTACAACCTTGAGTTTGTTTAATTGATATGCCTGTTGATTAGATACGTTTAAAAACAATTTACCAATAAATTGACCCTCGTCAACTTTTATAACATAATTATCAATTTGCTTTTTAAGATCGTCATTCCATGCTTTATTTAATCCAATAAATTCAAAAGGTTGTTTGGAGTTTACAAAACCATTAATATTTGCATTAACAAATTTTGCAAACGTTGCGCTTTTTAACCCAGTATTTTCGTTTCCTCCATATTCGTTTCTTACAACGTATGGGTTAGGGTTTAAATCATAGGATTGATAAACAATGTTTCTTCCTTTTAAGGCTTCGATAAATTTAAACTTTAAGCCTTTTTCGTCAGAGTTTCCATATGTAAATACAGCATAATATAGATTTTTTTCTGTAGAAAGCTTAGATTTTGCGTTTGTCTCTTTAAATTTTGTATAAAAGAAGGTAATAGAATTGCCTTTATTTAACCATTCAATAAAATATTTTTTTGCATAAGCAAAAACTTGCTCCTTTCCATCTGGAGTATATTCTTCGAAATCTGTAATTAAAATTGCATCATTGTTGCTGGTAACAATTTTTTCAATTGCTGTTTCAATTGGCGCCATTAAGTCCTTGTAGTTGGCTGGGGTAGTAACTTTATTAAATAAATCTCTATCATCTACAAATTCAAGTTTACCAATTCCATTATAAGATTTACCAAGCCCATACCAATCATTTTTATCTGCTAGTTTTTGAGCTAAAGAGCTAATAATTTCTTTATTTTGAACATTTGAGGTATAAGCCTGA
>Ga0209107_10000607_pt1 | contig 20752 bp, 26 predicted proteins | sample LakErihyJuly2011_2_FD_187460 | JGI IMG/M metagenome (GOLD analysis project Ga0209107, IMG submission 187460) | Freshwater microbial communities from dead zone in Lake Erie, Canada - CCB hypolimnion July 2011 (SPAdes) (version 2) | ecosystem: Environmental > Aquatic > Freshwater > Lentic >...
TTCTAAAATTAAAATAATTAACACAGTAAGTAATATTACAGCATTTAACACAGATGAATATTCTACATGGAGAAGTGCGTTCAGAGAATGTGTAAAGTTGTGTTATAGTATTCAACAACACCTTAACAATATAGATAGCATACATCGACTAGAAAGTTGGATGGTACCCAGTGATGCACCATTTGCAAAATATGCAATAGATGCGGCGCAAGAAGCCAAAGAATGGGTACAACAAAATGTTAATGACATAGATGTACTAAGGCAGATTAATGATCGTAAATGGTTAGAAACACAATTTAAATTAAGAAATACCAATGAATGATTCTAAAAAAGATCAACAAGAAAATCAGATAATGGAAGTGTTTCGTGATAATTTAAATTTAATAAGTCCTTCTTTTTGTGTTGCTAAATGGAAACAAGTTACAGTACATTTGGACACAGGTCGTACACATAGTTGCCACCATCCTACTACACATAAAATACCTGTTGAGGAGATTCTTAATAATCCTACTGCATTACACAATACTGAATACAAAAAACAACAGCGTAAATTAATGATAGAAGGAAAACGCCCTGCTGAATGTGATTATTGTTGGAGGGTAGAAGATAGTATTAAATTAAATTCTACTGTGTCTTTTAGCGATCGCATTACTAAAAGTATAGACAATTGGGCAAGAGAATTTATTCCTGAAATAAAAGAACATGGGTGGAATTACGATCCAGTGCCTAGTTCAATGGAAGTTAACTTTGGCAGCACCTGTAATTTTAAGTGTAGTTATTGTAATCCAGAAATTAGTAGCAAATGGATGGAAGAAGTAAAACAGTATGGAGGTTTTAAATTACCGCAAGGTGAATACAATAGTATAGGTTGGTTAGAACAAACAGATCGTGTTCCTATTCCTCATAGGGAACACAATCCTTATATTGATGCATTTTGGGAATGGTGGCCTACACTTATTAAAGAACTGAAGATATTTAGGATAACAGGCGGTGAGCCATTGTTGAATAAAAATACGTTTGCCGTTTTAGATTTTCTTATTGAAAATCCACACCCTGAATTATCTTTATCAATCAATAGTAATCTTTGTGTTCCTCAAAAAATTCTTCAAGAGTTTATTAAAACGATGAATGTTATACAAAGTAATAAATGCATAAAAGATTTTAAAATTTATACAAGTTGTGAAGCACACAAAGAACGAGCAGAATATATCAGACACGGACTGAACTATCAACAATGGTTAGACAATTGTGAATCTATTATTAGAGATATTCCTGAAAGTAAATTAACTGTAATGGCAACATATAATTTATTAAGCATTACTAGTTTTAAAGATATGTTAGAAGATTTATTGGTATTAAAAAACAAATACACAATTCAGCCAACTCGTCCTCATACTGTTAGCATAGACATTCCTTATATTAGATATCCAGAATTTATGACTATTTGGACTATGCCACCTGAGTGGTTAAAATATATTGAAGAAACTGTCACTTGGATGTATAAAAATTTACAGCAAACATATTGGCAACCGCTATGTGGAGTGGGGTTCTTTGATTACGAAATTAAGCGTATGGAACGTGTTTATTTTGTATGTAAGGATGCATTAAATGATCCTACCAAACAAACAGAAATTATGAATAATAGACAAAATTTTGTTGCATTTGTAGACGAGCATGATCGTCGTAGAGGAACAAACTTTTTAAAAACATTTCCTGAGATGGAGGAATTTTATAATGAATGCAAACGAAAAATTAAAACAAATTAAAGTAAAATTAGATAATATTGGAAAAGGATATTGTCTAGCAAAGTGGTATCATGTAAGTATGCATCTACATACAGGTGTAAATCATAGTTGCTATCATCCTGCTCCCCATAGAGTAAGTTTAGAAGAACTTGCAAAGAATCCTGCATCTTTACACAATAGTAATTACAAAAAACAACAACGGAAGGCAATGTTAGAAGGAAAACGCCCAGACGAATGTAGTTACTGTTGGGATATTGAAGATCTAGAAGGAGAGCAAATTAGTGATAGATATTTACGGAGTAGTGAACCCTGGGCAGTTCCATTAATAGAATCTACAAGTAAGATAGATTGGCAAGCAGATGTGTACCCAAGATACTTAGAAGTTAACTTTGGTTATGAATGTCAATTAAAATGTAGTTATTGTGCATCAAGTGTTAGTAGTGCTTGGCACCAAGAAATTAAAAAATATGGCGATTATCCTTTAGAAAATCCCATTAACAAAAGACAGTACAACATACATCAAATAACACAACCTGGGCAGTTTTATCAGCGAGAAGATGATAATCCATATGTTGATGCATTTTGGAAATGGTTTCCATCTGCATATCCTTTATTACATACTTTAAGATTAACTGGCGGCGAACCTTTATTAAGTTCAAATGTGTTTAAAGTTTTAGATTGGATTGACCAACATCCTAGATCAAATCTGTCGTTTGCTATTAATAGCAACATGTGTATTCCAGAACGTAATTTGAACAAATTTATAAACTATTGTAAAAAATTAAAAGATGAAAATAAAATTGGAAATCTTAGTTTGTTTACTAGTGTAGATACATGGGGACCACAGGCTGAGTGGATACGTAATGGATTCAATATGGATAAATGGGAAAGTAATATTGATTTGTATCTAACTCAAGTTCCAAATACCATAGTTAGTTTTATGATAACATTTTGTTTTTTAAGTATTCCTAATTTTAAATTGTTATTGGATAAAATACTTGAAATGCGTAGAAAGTATTCAATTAACAACCAACGCATTTGGTTTGATACTCCGTATCTTGTTGAACCTCCGCATCTATCATCGCAGATAGTTGACGATGAAATGTTATCACATTTAAATGATACATTAGCATATATGAAAACTCTAGTGAGAGAAAACAACGACCTTCATTATTTTAATGTAACTGAATATGCTAAGTTAGAACGTGTTGTTCGGTGGATTGAAAATAATAGATATCAAGGTAACGAATTAAATACAAATAGGCGTGATTTTGTATCCTTTGTTAGAGAGCATGACCGCAGACGTAACACGGATTTTTTAATGGCGTTTCCAGAATTAGAATATTTTATTGAACAGCATGGCTAAGATTTTTATACCCCCTTGTAATGAATATAGAGAAATTAATCAAATAGTTTCATTTGGTTGCAGTATGACACACGGTGCTGAATTGTTAGATCAATTAAGATTTCCAGGAGTACCTGATGTAGAAGCAAAGAAAAGAGAACTTGGAACTCCAGACGATTGGTATTCCTGGCAACGGAAAAATTGGAAAAAAATAACGTCTGGATCTCCAGAAGATATTATTATTTGCGATCAAGAAGGACAACTTGCATGGCCTGCACAATTTGCTAAATTATACAATATACCGTGTTATAATTATGCACAAGGTGCAAGTAGTTTTGAAAAACAAATTAGTCAATTTATGTTGGCCAAACACGATGGAAAAATAACTCCTCAAACACTAGTTCTTTGGGGATTTACAGCCTCGTCAAGAGGACCCTGGTTTCAATTAGATAATTGGAATCTGGGTTGGATGCTTAATGGTATGATGAATCCCGATGATAATCATTTTCCTAAAGAGGCAACAAAATTTTGGGTTGACAGAGTTAATTCTCCTATTATGTTGTTATGGAAATATTATATGTGTCTACAAACGGTGTTTGCTCTAGCCAACGAAGATTGTAACGATCAATTTCTTTTTACACAAGCATTAGCGGTAAATCTTGATTATGATAAAATGCCAAATACTTTTCAGTTGCCTTATAGACGCCCAGAATTTATTGTACAAATGCGTGAATGGTTTAAAACTATAGATCCAAAATATCAAAAATACAGAATATTTGATGATAACAGAAACTTATTTATTGACTGGATTAGAACACCAGAAGCAGCCGGGATATTAGGTGGAGGTCATCCTACACTCGAATCTCACCAGAAATATGCCCAACTAATTGCAGAAGAACTTGACAAAAAATCTAGGAAATAATATGTTCATAATTAACTTTTTTAAAAAACTAATATCAGATTATAAATTTAAAAAACGTATGAAAGAATTACGTAAACAAGATCCGTTTATATACAAATGATATATTGGGGAATAAATGCTCTCAATCACGGCAGTAGTATAGCCGTGTTTAAAGATAATGATCTTAAATTGTTTGAATTCGTCAAACAAGATACCTTGCCAGAAGAGTTATTAAATCGAGCATTGGATATAAATTGGCCTGATCGTATATTTTGGTATGAGCGACCTTGGCTTAAAAAAGTAAGACAACTATATGCAGGACAATATTCTCTTGCAATGGACATGAATGAACTACCTAGTCTTTATCTTCATAAAGAATCATTAGTGGATATTCCAATAACATATACTCCGCATCACGGCAGTCATGCAGCAGCAGGATATTATACCAGCCCATTTAATCATTGTGCTATTGTAGTATTAGATGCCATCGGAGAATTTGAATGTGCTTCTATATGGGAAGGTAAACACGGAAAGATGCGTAAAGTTTGGAGTCGTAATTATCCTAATAGTTTAGGGTTGTTTTACAGCGCCTTTACTAAATTAATAGGATTAGAGCCAATAAAAGAAGAATATCTGCTTCAACAGATGTCAACACAAGGTGACCCTAAACGATATTACCACGATGTTGAACATTATATTAATTTTACTGTTAGTCTCACTCGTAATCTACACAAAGGAGTAACAGATTGGCCTTACACAATTGATACTCAACAAGATAAGAATGATATTGCTGCGGCTGTACAATTAGTATTTGAAAATCAAGTATCGTCTGTTATGCTTAAAGCTAGACAATTAATCGATACTGATTGTTTGGTGTATATGGGGGGATGTGCAATGAATAGCAAGTCAAATGAATATGAAATAAAGGCGTGGAAACATGTTTGGAGTTTGCCCAATCCTGGAGATCCAAGCAGTGCTATAGGTGCTGTATTGTATCACACAAAAAATCGTGTATGGGATTATAACTTTGGCACAGTTAAACACATTAAAATTAATATATGATAGTAGACAAAGATGCTTTCAGTAGTGGTCAACTTGGTAGTAAAATTTGGCTCTGCGAACAATTAGAACTGTTATTTGATAACATAGATTCTGTATGGATTTACGGCGGATGGCATGGATTAACATCATTCTTATTAAAGTCTAGAGGTAAAATTAACATATCAACTGTAAGAAGTTATGATATAGACCCTATGTGTGAACCAATTGCTGATATGATTAATGAAAATTGGGTCTATCAAAAATGGCAGTTTAAAGCACATACCATTGATTGTTCTACATTAGTTCCTACATCAAGTAACCCAGAATTAATAATTAATACCAGTACAGAACATTTTGATTCAATGGATTGGTGGCATAATATTCCCAAAGGTACATATGTTGCAATTCAAGGTAATAATATGAAACACGACGATCATGTTATACATTCTAAATCATTAGATGACTTTTGCTACAAGTATCCATTAGATAATGTATTATATAAAGGTAAATTAGAATTTTTTTATCCTGACTGGAGTTTTACTAGATTTATGCAAATTGGAATAAAGTAAACTAAAGATATTTCATTAGTCTGTGTTCTATTGTAGGATCTATTTTAGAAATCCATTGTTGAATACTGTTAATCTCTTTATTCTTATTTCTGCTTGTGCGATGTTCTGAATATTTAAAATCAAAGACTTTAACTTTACCGTTAACACCTGTCATGTTACTCAGAGCATTATTTGTTTTATAGATTTCGTTTATTTGAAATAACTTAAAAATTTCCTCTACTTGTTCAATTATGTTAGGAAACAATTGATGTAGAGTTTCATTTTTATAATAAGTTAATAAATCAGGTCCTATATACTCTTGTAATATATAAAAGCCTTCATTGTTATCTAATTTCCCATATTCATAAGTTTCTAATATGAGATCAGATTTTAATTTAGTTGTCCAATATATTTCATTATTAAATAATTTAGTAACTATTCTCATTGAATCATATTCATTAGACTTGCCACTAACAGTTATACCATTAGGTTTGTAATATTTTTTACAAAGTTTAGATTTTTTATCTATCCATACCTCGGCTAAACTACCTTCGGAATTAGTAGTTTGATGCAATTCAAACATATAAATTACTCAAACATAAACGATTAACATTACCTCTTTCAAAATTTTTATATTTTAAAGAATAATCTAAACCAAACATTATGGTGTCTGATGGAATTAAGTTTAATTCATTACATATTTCTAGTTGTATGTCTTGGTATTTTTCTACCATGGCGTCTGGAGACATTGTATTAAGTAGTCTATAATGATACTCTGCACTTGCAACCAAAGGATACTGCCATTGATCATATATAGTTACAGGATACATATCATTGGTATACAAAAGACCCACACGATGCCTACCTGTTCCAAATGTCTTAGATAAAGAAAAACATATACTATGAATATTCTTATATTGAGTAAAATCAAAGTTTATATTTTTGCACACACCAAAGAAAGCACAATCTACAAAAATTGGTTTATTAAATGTATCTGCTATTTTTAGTTTATCATGTGATGACATACCATCAGCACTAAATGGATGACTTATTATAATTACATCTGCTTTAGATAAATCAGTGGTTACCCTATTCTGCATTGTAAGTGAATGATATCCATACTCACCGTTAAATATTCCTATTGTTTCATAAAGTGCATAAGTTTGATTAAATGCATCAGTGATTCCTGAAACTATATAATAGTTGCTAGGCAACCCTGCAACCAATTGTTTAGATGAGTGTATCCATTTATTAAATTGATCTCTAAACAGAAAAAATTGATTAAGATTAATTGGCCGTAAGTTTATAGGTATTGCAGCCTGTGATATTTTAGTGACATCAATGATCATTTTCTAACATAATTACTTTTAATATAAACCTATTTATTGAAATAAGATATGGACTTAAATTAATAATAAATATTAGTTACACATGAAAAATTTTATTGAGTTAGATTTACCTAGATATAATTACAAGCCTTTAGTAGAACTTAGTAAATTATTAAGTTTAAACAAACTAAATTGGGGTACTCGTAATCAAATTTGTTTAAATTCATTACCTGAGCACGGTGACAACTTCTTGTTAGGAGCAGGTAGTTTAACACTTGATTGGGAAAATAGTAATACTCAGTCAGTTAGTAACACCATCACTAAAATTAAAGTTTCAGAAAAAATAAATCAATTGACTGAATCAGAATTTACAGTATTATGCAATCAATTTAAAGGAACTGTTTTTGAAACTATATATAATATGCTAAATCAAAAATACATATTAGGTAGAGTTAGAATAATGAAATCAGAGCCAAATACTTGTCTAAGTTGGCATAATGACAATAGTAGCAGATTACATTATCCATTATCAACACATAGTGGGTGTTTTATGGTAATCGAGGATGAAGTAATACATTTAGAATATAATAAATGGTACATGACTGATACTACAAAAAAACATACAGCGTTTAATGGCAGTAAAAATTCAAGGATTCATTTAGTTGCAGTGATTTTAGGAAACTTATAATTTAAATGCTTCTTTAAGAGAAACATCATAAGTTTTAACGTTTCCGGCTACCCATTTATCTAACATGTTTAATGGAACTTCTCCTGCTGGAATTGTAGCATACGTTTTTATTGTATAATCTTTCCATGTAACTGAAGTTTTTTTAGTTCTTTCTTGTGTATGTGCCCATGCAGTTGGCAATGACCATCTTACCTTGTATATGCCCCTTGATTCAGCCAGATGAAACGCTTCTTTCCAACATTGATCTAGCCCATTCTTAGAATAATTCCACGGACTTCTCCATTCAGAATTAACTGCCAAGTAAGACATCAACCAATTTTGTATCGGTGGATTATATATTAGTTTCGCAAACGACTGAGATAACACTGAGCATAAGGTATCATTATGATACCCACCCCATACAAAAGAATAATTGTCAGGTTCTATGATACAAGCAGAAAGTTTTTCAAGTGTCGTTAAAGCAGATTTTCGATCAATGGGATAGCCGCCTACCCGCTGTCTGGAAAGAATGATGTCTTTTAACTCTGGTAACGATTCAATGGTAAGTAATTTAGAATGAAATTCTATATTCATGTTTACCAATTATATTTCTCTTTCATCTCGCTCTATTGTAATATCTAGTCTGGCACAGTAAGCATCTCTGTCAGAGAAAAAATCTGGAATCTCTCTATTAAGTTCTGCTAAAAAATTGTTTAAATGTTCACGATTATTATACTGTGCAACTGATACGTTTGTCCAGTCATCTACCATAAAGTCGTGATAGTTAGTTGGTGAATATTGACTAGTAGCAGTTAAAGTCATTAATTTATCAAGCAACTCAGGATGCTCTTCCAAATAAAAATTAATACCAGGAAGATCTGGTTTAGTATATGTAGTAGTAACGGTGATCATAAAATTTCCTTTGATGACTTAGCAACTCTAATATCCTTAGCAAGTCCTAAAAATTCTAAAGTTTTGATTTGTAAGTAAGACAGATCAAATTCGTTTTTTTCAATACCAAATCTTGCACTGCCGGGATATTTATGATGATTATTATGGTATCCTTCACCAAACCCAACGATAGCCATTATCCAGTTATTTTGACTGTTGTCATTGACTTCGTAAGATCTGTAACTCAAAAATGGTGCAATTTTAGAAGACACATGCCCCCAATAATTTTGTGAATTACTAACCATAATTGCACAAGATACAGGTAATACATATATAAAATATAATCCTTGAAGCCCAAATGTTAAAAATACCATGGATGCCCATAATCCTAATAATGCAAAATAATATCTATGCCAAAATACAAAATAGGGATCTGTGGCCAGTCTACGATTAACGTAATTACTTACTCTAGGATAAAAACCAAATACAGTTTTAGGAATATCGGTAGGAGGATGTGGATCACCGTGTTTATCGGCGTATCTATGATGATCTCTATGTGTCATAACCCATTGTATAGGGCCACCAGTTCCAGACAAAGCACCAAATGTTGCTAAAGTTCTTTCTAGCCATTTTGGAACTTTAAATGATTTATGAGTTAACAATCTATGATAACCCATGCTAACACCACACGCTATTGTTAACCAATATACAAAAAACGAAATTACCAAATAGATCCAAGAAAACGGAACAAAGAAAATTCCTACAATCAAAGTTGTAAATGTTAATAAATTAAAAGTAAACAATGTATAAGCATTGTTACCATTTATTATTTTTTTAATTAAAGTGTTCATATAGTCCTGTTTTTTTTAAAAATTGTTGTGAAAATAATCCATCTATTCTAATAGAAAATGTAGATGTATCTACTATGTCCGACCCATGCCACGTACCATTATCAAATGTATTTATTACACCTGTTGTGTATTGTTTTTCAAAATTTTCATTCAGAACGAACAATTTTTTAATTTTTCTAGGAAGGATGGTTATAAATTGATCTTTTCGAGTGTTTAGATCTGCATAGTCACAATGTATTTCAGTACATGTTCTTCTTTCAGTTAGAAAAAACATTATCCTTCCAATTTCGCTAAATGCACCGCTATTATCAATGAACTCTTTTAATTTTGGAAAATATTTATATGCATCAGTATCAAAGTTTTCAGATGACAGATGTTTTGCATTGAATTTAGACACATAATCTTTATATGTTCTTAACAGTAGTTTTTTTCCAAGCCCCAGTGTAGGATAGGCAAACTTAATAAATTCGTAAACATCGTCATTTGAAAATCCTTCTTCAACTAGTCTTTCGGCAATTCCGCTATCTTTTAAAATACTGTTTTGATAAACTGTGACTTCGGGCGTTTCGTTATAATACAGAGCATATTTAGATCCAATAACTACGGGTTCCCAATATTGTTTTGATTTTACGATACCTTTTACTAAATCAGAATACATGTCATCTAATGCATCAACATCAAAAAACTCATCAAGATTTATAGTCCATTGATCGTTGATTTTATGTGGTAATGGTTTGCGATTGTTCAATATTTGCTCTATAGAGTTTCCTAAGTGCATTTTCATCTCCGTATATTCTGGTTATATTATTCACATGTAACCAATATTTATTGAGTAATTCATCCTCGTAAATATTTGTATCTGTTTTCCAGACTTCTAAATTAGATAATACATTGGTCATAGGCATAATATCTATTACTATATGAATTCTGTCTTCGTTACCATGATTGAATGCTGCATGAGGAGTGATATTATCTAAATCATAAAGATATCCTTTACGCATATGATCATACACTATTTCATAATTTGGTGGAATAAAATGTACATTTCTACAACTGCTATTTGTTTTTAATACAACATGAACTCTATGTGAAACTTGATGATAGGCTCTTGGATCTAAATGTGGTTTTACCTGTGCTCCTGGGGGTGACAATACAAGTTGAGTACGAAAAATTACATAATTGTTAAAGTGTGTTTTTATTAGCCAATTATAAAGTGGAACAAATTTATCTGTAAGTTCATTAACAGGTGGTATTAAACTTCCAAAATAATTTGTAGGAGTAAAAAAATCTGTTGTTGCATCGTATCTGTAAACTTGATTAAAAAACGCATCTTCTTGTGCTAAAGAGTTTTTGTCATTTAAATTAACTGTTTTGGTTACTTCTAAAAGATAGTTAATTAATTCTTCGGGAATTTTTCCTAATGTTATCATTAGTTTGGGCAGTTTCATATTAATATTTATATACCATTATATTGAGAATAAATTTCTTCAAAACTTCTACCAAATCCATAAGTGAATAAGTATCTGTTCACAGTTAAATCTAAAGATATTACTTCATGTACAGATGAAGTGTCTAACAAATAAGCACTTCCATCTTGACATCTATTGCTGGCACAAACTTCTTCAAATAATTCTCTTGTGTATTCAGGAACCTTTAGTTTAGAAGTTTTAGTTATTGCTGATGAAGAATTTTTTATTCCTATGTTAATGCAACATTTTCTATTTGATTCATCACAATGCGGAGTAACATCACCTCTTGTTTTTAATAGGCCGACACGTTGATAGTCAAAAAGTACATTTGGAAATAATGTTTTCATATATGAAACTATATATTTTGCTACTTCTGGGTATTCAATATACAACTTCCTAGCAAACGATATCATACCTTCGGCATATTGATATTCTGTCCAGTATAAAGTTTTAGGATCCGGGTCCATTGGTTGTCCATATACATGTTTATGTATTGGAAGATTTTCTAATATATCAATATTAAAAAAATCTGGCATTATAAATTTGTTATCTAGATCTACTAGTCCTGTCATTCTTCTTCCTTTTGTAGATAAGTTAATGATTCTAAATTTTCTAATTCACCTCTAACAATAATAGAAACTCTTTGCGAGTTAGAGTCTACAGGTACTCTATGTGGAAATCTATCTCCGTTTAAACAAAATACCGTATTAGATTTTTTTGGTTTTATTGTATATATTTTATCATGCACCATATAATTTTCAATTTTTTTCAAATCCAATGCATGTTGCAAATATTCATCTTTTAATTTTGACTGTTCTAAAAAAGATTTATTTGTGTCTAGCCCAAGACATATTCTAAAACCATATGGCTTGTCTTTATCAAAATGAAAATTAAAATCATATTCCAATTGTTGTTGTTGATGCAGTAACAAAATTACTCTTTTACCTTTTTTAACAGGCAATTTATCCATAATATCTACCAATGGTTCAAAACACTTGTGATTGTTATATTCATGATACGTATTTTCGTTATGTTCTAATATGCGTCTATTCCACGGATATTTTCTTTTATTTCTTGAAAAGTATATTTCTTCTTCAATTGAATGCCCGTAAGAAACATGTGAGTTTTTGGTGCTGTTAACAAATTCAATAAAATGTTCTAAAGGAATGTTGGGTACAGTAATATCTACCTCACCGTAAATTAAGGCCATTTTTCTTCCTTTAATTCATCAAATGCTGTTTTTTTAATATCTAAAAGCAAAATACACCTAGGAGTTACACCTTTGTGTTCTGTTCCATGAAACGCTAAACCATCATCAAATGCAAATAGTTCTCCTGGTACCCATGCTCTTGGAGGAAGTTTTTCTAAATAAAAAACGGCATCTGGGTCACAGGTTATACCCATATGAATTCTAACGTAATCGTTGCACATTCCATAGTGCATATTTAATTTACTCCCTGGGTGAATAATATTAAATCCTACACATCCTACATAATCTACATACGGTTCTAAACATTTTTCCAATGCAGAAGTTATAGATCGCTTGATGTTAAATCTTTCCATTGCGGCTGCTCTACTTTCTTCTGTTGTTCCAAAAATTGACTTTATTTCAGGAGGAGAACATGCTTCTTCGGCAATCCTAGTGAACACAGACTGAAACTGCCCTTCATATAATATTTTGCCATCAGATTCTTTTTGAGTAGGACCCATTACATTTTGTGTTTTGGATCCTAAGAAGTTTTTAAGACCGTTAAAATCTATTTTGATTTGTTCATAATTTTCACTAAGTGAACGTGCTAATTGAAAATTAGATATATCTATGTACGTATTCATTTAAAATGTTCCTTTAAACTTGTTTTTTCTAAAAATGACTGTGAAAATAATCCATCCACTCTAAGGCTAAATCCTGCACATTCGTTTGCTTCACTACCGTGCCATTGATAGTTATCAAACGTGCATATATATCCTTTAACAAAATGTTTTTCTTTTGTATCATCATCATAAACAAAAAAATCTTTTTGCTTATTAAATCGCATCCATATATATTGATCCTTAAATGATTTTTTAGGATAATCTCTATGAATAGGAGTTGCGTGTCCTTCAGGATTTATAAAAAATTGTACCCGACCAATTTCATCAAATATATCATTCTGTTTAATCCAATCAAATAAAAATTCAAAATCTTTTTTACATGGTGTATCCATTGTTTCAGAAGATAAATGTTTAAACTGAAATCTTCCAGAATTTCCTCCGTGATTATTTGATAAACATCGTAATGATAATATATAATTTAATGATTTACTTTTGGTTGTTAATAGTGTATAAAATAGTTGTTGATCAGATGTTAAACTGTTCCATGAATCTTTTAAATTTATTGGTATTTCTCTATTAATTTGTACCCAAGAATTCTTCACTTCTTGATATTCGGTTTCGTCAAGCCAAGTTTTAGTATTATTGTTATCATTTGGTCCTGAAAATCCCACAGTTAATCTACTTTTATTTTTAGAAATTGCCATAGCCACAGGCCCTTCTAATTTGACAATATCATCTATATTAAAGAATTCATCTAATTCGACTATTGGTTTTGATTGTATGTTAGCATATATCATATTTTGAACAATTTTTTATGTTTAAATTTATTTTCAATATATTGTCTACCTCTATCTTTAATGTTTTTTCTTAGCATGTTAGGAATTAAATTATTATCTTCAACTGCTGGTAAATCTGCAAGTTTAATGAAATAATTATTTCTATTTCTTGCACGTACACCATTTAAACTGTTATTAACTTCTTCTAAAATAACAGTTGCTTCGTGTGAAGTCATAGTTTCATGTTTCCAATTGTGTGCTGAATTAATAGTATTTGGGTTAAGAAGTTCAATATTATATTTTGTTGGATTCATTGCCATTTGCGAACGCCATGTGTGGTATTTTACATTTGAAATTGATAATTCTTTAAAATGTACTTCTTCCCATAAATTCATATTATCAACAAACCACTGAGCACTTTCTTGTATTGAATGTTTACTTTCACCGGGAAGTCCTATAATCATTTCAAATAGCAACCAAGAGTCTGGGTGAATTTTTTTAAGTTCTATTAATATATTTTTTAATTTCTCAGGATCAGCACCCTTGCCTATTTGTTTTCCTGAACTCCTATTAAAAGTTTCTACTCCAAAACTAAAATATTTCCATCCTATTTTATTTACTAGTTCCATCATTTCTGGTTTTGAAGCAAGTAAATCTAACCTACCATATGCCCAAAAGTCAAAAGGCTCAACAGAATCATATACTTCTTTCATTAATTTCATTTTTTCAACAGTATCATTAAATGTATCGTCCATAAAAAAATATCTGTTACTTTTATATTTTTTTTGATACATATCAATGTCTGCAATAAGTTGTTCTTTGGGTCTAACGTAATCATTTTTAATTTTTCCATTTAATGGAAAAGCACAAAAAGCACATTTAAAAATGCAACCCCTTGATATTTCTAAAGGTAACACTTCGTTAGGTTGTATAAAATCTGTGTAATGAAACTCAGTCTGTATATTGCTGGCATCTGTAACAGGATACATCGTTTCGCAGTTTATAGTTTTTGAAAAATATTTGTTTTTTTTATAAATTGTTTCAACTTCTTCTATTTCGTATTTTAACTCTGACGTTTTGCCTGATAAGAAATCAGAGATTGCTATAATTGCTTTATCTGCATAACCTGTAACAATATAGTCTGCTTCATATATATGTTTCATACGTTCAGCTTTAGAACCACCAATAATAGTTACCGCACGAGATTTAATATCTTTAAAAAACTGTTCGTCATTATCAAATCTTGTTAATTTATCAGGCCATGCTATTCCACCAGGTAAATTGCTACGCTTTGATTCTCCAATAAATGTACAACTAAATCCAATCCATAATGGAGTTGGACCGCTATCGATATATCTTAATATTTCTTCAGTGGTCCATGCTGATAAAAAATCTATAACTTCAACTTCATAATTAAATCGCCTTAACTCTGTGGCCAATCTGTAAGCCCCTATAGATCTAGGCCCTGTCATTGGAGGACTATCTGTAAATATATATATCAAGTATCATTCCTTTATAAAATTATTTAAAATTTCAGATGGCATCCCATTATCATCCCAAAATCTGATACTTAATACTTTTCTTTCAACATTATCTTCTATTCTAACCAAATGTGGTATGTCTGTTCTTATTAAGTAAGGAACATTTAGTTTTATTGAAGAACTAAAAAAAACTTTTGTGTAATCTTCTGGTAACAAATAACTGCCAGCATCAGTATGAAATTTTTCAACAGTGTTTCCTAGATTTTTATAGAAGTCGACATAACTTTCATTGCTTCCGTACAATGGAATATTTAATGCATATTTTGGTGAAACTTTTAAAAAATTATCATAGTCAATATGACAGTGTTTAGGATCTTGTTGATTTAATTTATGTTGTCGGCAAATTTCTAATGTTGCATTTTTTTTATAAGAAAAAATTCTAAAACTTTTAATTCTTTTGTTGGTAAATTTTTCCATAATGTTCAACAATCGTTTGTCTCGAGGTAAATTATAACCAACATGTAACCCTGTATTATCAATAGTCATTTGACTTTCAACTTCTTCAACAATTTCTTTTATGTTATCAAGATCCTGATTATCTATACTAACTTTCCAACCATCTAAATCTTCTCTTAAATCCCAAAGTTTTTTTAATATTGTATCATAGCCGGGATTATTTAAAAATTTAATAGTCATGCTATATCTAATACTACCAACAGGTCCCACAATATGATGAGGAATTTGTGTATTAATCAAAGAAGGAAATTTATTTTTCCAGGTAATTAAGGGCAATACATTTTTTGGAAAATTCCATAAAGTATGAGTACGTCCATCGGATACAGATTCAAATTGTGTATTACCAAATGTTACATCGTAAAATTCAACTCCAGTTTCATTATCTAATCCCCAATTTAATCCTGCCTTCCGACCTTTGGATTTTTCATAATCTCCATCCGTATGTGGTGGGCCATTGCGCTCAACATCAGTATTCCATCTCCAGACATCAATTTTTTCTATTATTAATCCTCTATTATTGATTAATGTTTTTATTTCTGGTTTAAGTATGCTATCAGTTAAATGCAGCACCTGATGATTTTTTAAATTATTATCAAACTGTTTAAAAATACTATCTTGATCTATCAACGGAGATATATCAATTTTTAAAGGAGTTAACACATTTGATAGACTAATTTCTGGTATCATATTAATTCCCATGGATCTCTATTAAATCTTAAACTAACAGATATTCTTGTGCTGTCAGTTGGATTCCATACCTGATGAGGAACTTTAACATTAAACAGTACAGCAGAATTTAATACAAATCTATCAATCTCTTCAAATTTAGAATTATCAGAAAATCCTGTATATTCTACACCATTAGGTAAAGTGTTTTTTACGTAAGTACCTGTGTTTAATTTATATAGAGAAGTCCAACAGTCTGAACAATTTTGTATAGGAAAATTTAATGCCAAATCATTAACTTGCGTGTCCACATGTGGATCCATTGATCGAACTTGAGGACTCTTATAATTAATTATTATAGCAATAACTCTTATATTTAAATTTGTTAACTCCAGCCAGTTTTTTAAATTTGGACTTTTTATTAAACATTCCTTTACGTTAGATGTCCTTACAAACAATCCATTTAATTTTTCAGATGTTTTTTCAATTTCTGGCATTTTTTTCATGACAAATTCTTGTAATTCTTGTACAATTAAATCGTGGTTATCTATTGATATATGTTTATACAAAAATGTTTTATTGTCATTCATAAGATATTTTATTTGTATCGATTAAAGTAAAATCCATATTTTTCTAATAAGTTTTTATAGGTAAACATTTGTTTAGTAGGATATGTTCTATCAAATATACGTGAAAACCAATCGCCACCCATATTAAATTTTTTATAAAAATTTGATGCGGTATTGTTGTATGTTTTTAATAAATCAAAATTTAAAACTTTATATTGATTATGATGGAATATTAATTCTTGTGGTAGTCTAGGTTTTTCTGCACCTCTATATGTTGAATATCCTACACACATACCAAATAATGGCATAACATGATCTGGGAGTTTTAATAATTCTTTAAGATCTAAATATCTAAAACCACCCATATACATTGTTCCTAATCCTGCAGATTCTGCTGCACAGGAAAATGTTTGAGCAGCAATGATAGCATCTATTACTGCCCTCATTTCATATCCGCATAGTGTAAAACATTCAGAGGCTGCTTGTCTAGTTTCTCCTTTATCTGGATAAATTTGATCTAGTGACACATCTGTACAAATTTTATCCATAATGGATAAATCTACCAACCATATAAGAAATAGTGGTGCTGTTAATAGAGCAAGTTTATTTAAAGGATCTGCTGGTTTTCCAAAATCATTACCTAATTTATTAATTGATGGTTTCATTCCTAACATATCACTATATTCATCTTTTTCATAGAATATTTTTCTGTTTTCTTTGTCTATGCTTACAACACTCCATGGTTGAAGCATAGAAGAAGTTGGAGAAGATTGAGCACAAGCAATAAGTCTTTCTGTTAATCCTTCTGGTATTGGAGTATTAGAAAACTGTCTCATTGTTGATCTACCTAAAATTTTATCAATAAAATCATTAGTTGGACCATTGTTATCCGGCACTATTCTACCAAACTCTGCACCGTACCTTTTTTGAAATAATGTAAACATACCAGATATTTATAAGGAGAAAATTTACCCAGTTTTATTTTAGAATTAAATACTAATATATGTTTTCTCCTTATAAACTAACTTCCATTGACAGCAATTTTTTAGAAATTTCATCAAACCCAGATTTATCTAATAGATTAACAGAGTTTTTTGAAAATGATCAATCTGATTATCTTTGGAAAATTACTACCTTACGTCAAACCATGGCTGAAGAATTAAAAAATACGTGCATGATACCGTTAAGACATCCAGTTCCACTAGACCCCCAACTATTAAAATCTACAAATCAATGGAACCAAGTACTTAATATAGAAGATACAAACATATTGAAACAACATAAAATTTTTCAAGAACTATGCCAATGGACAGAAACCTCATTATCTTTAACGGGCGCACAACATATCGAACTAGGAAGAATATTTTTTAGCAAACATTATAAACACTCTATTATAGGACTACACACAGATCAAGGATCATATTTTGATTATTATGATAGATTCCACTTTGTAATCAATCAATCCGATGGTAATAATATTTTTTATATAAGAGATGAACCAATAGCACTACAAACAGGTAAATTTTACTGGGTTAATAATCATGTACCTCATTGGTTAGAAAACAAGTCAACTGTTGATAGAATAAACGTAATTATAGATGCGAGATTATCATGAAACAAACTGACTTACAAAACAAATGGGTAACTGTAATAGATTTTAAATCACCCCAAGATTTTTTTGAAATAGATTCAACCGTCTGGAGAAAGATGCTTTACGACCGTAAGTTGATTATTTTTAAAAAAATGAATTTTACCAAAAAAGAATATGTAAAATTGTGTATGTGTTTTGGAAAATTGTGGGATGCTACAGATTATCAATATAGTAAAGAAAAAGTTGAACCTGTTACTATTCAAGATGAAATTTTCACTATCAGTCCTATTAGTAACAAAATAAGTCCTAATTTGGGTATGAATAGAATGCCATGGCATGCCGATATACCTAACAAAGTTGATAAACCTTTTCCTATTAGATCAATATGGATGACTAAGAATCCCAATCCTGAATCTGGATTAACATCCTGGATGAACATTGAAGATGGTATAGATATGTTATCGGAGGATTTAAAATTACAAATTGATGATATTAAAATTATACAACAAAGTTGGTGGGAGAAAAATACAGATATTCAAGTATTTGATTTTATAAAAAAACACCCAATTACTAATAATAATTCATTAAGACTAAATTTCTTTCGAGATGAAAATCCTAAAACTTCCGATGCATGGATTAAAGATGTTTTATTTAAAGGACAGATGCAGGATCCTAAACTTATATTGGCACCTTTTTTTAAACATTTAGAAACACAAAAAGAATTGCTGTATACACACAAATGGGATGATTTTGATATTATTATATATGATAATTGGCCATTAGTTCACAATAGGACAAAATTAGAATTTGATGTAACATTGGAAAGATTAATGTATAGAACCAACATAGATCATTTAACAGATTTGGAATACAAACTTTATAAAAAATCTATTTTAAAATGAATATAATAAAATCTAATTATTTTCCGTTAGAAATAACAAATTTTAAAGATATACAACAATCTTTATTAATGAAATATAAACATTATTTAGATCACAACATTTTGTTTTCCGAAAGCGTGTTGTGGAGCAAAGAAAATTTTTTAGAGTTATATTTAGAAATTGAACAACATTTTTTAAAATTTGATGCCAAAGTAATTAGATCTCGATTTTTCATGACTCCTGTTGGCAGAGAATTAGAAACACATATTGATGGCACAAGACAACGAGATGATTATTGGGCGTTGAATATTCCTATACTATGTGATAATTCTAACCATTGGCAAGAATGGTTTAATTACAATGGTGAGATTGAAAACCTCTCAGACAGTATATACACATCTTACATAATGCCTAAAAATGAAAAACAATTAGTGTCAATAGATAGACTAACATTAACTACTCCGCATTTTGTAAAAATTGGTAGATTCCATAAAATTATAAATCAGTCTATACAACCTCGATTAGTTTTGTCAATTAGATTTTCTACTAGTAATTTAGAAAATCTAATTTCAAGTAGTTTTTAAATACCACCACCAATTGGTAATGTTGTTCTATATTTCTGTTTTAAAAAACTACATCTAACAATAGTATCGCTAGGTAATAATACTCTGTTAAATAAAACTTGCCAATAAGAATTATAAAAACAACGTGTTCTTTCGGGAATTAACATTTCGTCAAAGTAATCATATCTTTCTTTAGTATACTCACTAAACGCAAATCTTCTTAATAACTTAATATGTTTAGCAGACCATAAAGTATAAAATTTTAATCTACCTTGCTGTTCATTAAAATCTATCATAGTGTCGAGCAATTCTCTAACAATATCATTATTATTAGCAAGTGATCTAATTTGTGTTCCATACCAGGCGGGCTCGTCAGTACTCTGATAACATGCAATTACGCCAATTATATTATTGTTTTCATCAAATGTACCAAAAGCATGATAATTTTTTAAATTACTTAGATAGGTAGTACAGAAAGCATTATGATAACGTTCTTCCATTTTTTCTTTATGATAAAAATCATGGGAAGATGTGTCATGTCCCATGTAATTTTTATTTTTAAATAGGGGTAATAATTGTTGAATGTGAGTGTGATCTAATTTTTTAATAATCATAATTGCGCCCGTAATTGAGATATAGCATCAACATAAGCAATACCATCTAAACTATGTTCTAAACGTTTAATTAAATCTGTACCACAATCTTTATAGGCAGTATAATTAAATGCTAATAAATTTTCAAATCCGTGTGTTTTTGTTTTTTCAATAATGTAAGGACAAAGTTTTTTTAAAATTCTATTTTTACTTGAAACAGATGTTAATTTAAGATTTAATTTTTCACTAACTAAATTAACTATATCAGGATCTTCTAAGTAATATAACAACAGTTCTGGAGTATAACTAAACCATTCATTAACCAATGGTATATTAAATTTGTTACTAAATCTTATTGCACTTGCGTCTTCATTTTCTCTAAATGTGTAATACCAATAACTATAATCTTTTTCAATTTGTCTTGTTAGCAATGATTCTCCTCCCATGATTGCAGGTAATGATAATTTCATTATGTTATAATAACACATATTGTATGTTATTTGTGTACATTGAATTTG
>Ga0209107_10000608_pt1 | contig 20740 bp, 2 predicted proteins | sample LakErihyJuly2011_2_FD_187460 | JGI IMG/M metagenome (GOLD analysis project Ga0209107, IMG submission 187460) | Freshwater microbial communities from dead zone in Lake Erie, Canada - CCB hypolimnion July 2011 (SPAdes) (version 2) | ecosystem: Environmental > Aquatic > Freshwater > Lentic >...
AAACCCAAAAAGTTTCTTCGTTTCAAATTGTCTGTCCTCCAAAAAGTCATCCTGGAACGCACATCATTGTATCATCGTTATAAAAGTTACAACAATGATTCCTAAACCCACCAACCACTTTCCTAAATACCAAAGAATAGAGGTAGCCTCTCTTTTCCAAGATTCTAAAACCCAAAAAGTTTCTTCGTTTTAAAAATGTCTGTCCTCCAAAAAGTCATCCTGGAACGCACATCTTTATAACAACGAAGAACAAATGACAACAATGATTCCTAAACCCACCAACCACTTTCCTAAATACCAAAGAATAGAGGCTACCTCTCTTTTCCAAGATTTGAAAACCCAAAATGTTTCTTCGTTTTAAAAATGTCTGTCCTCCAAAAAGTCATCTTGGAACGCACATCTTTATAACAACGAAGAACAAATGACAACAATGATTCCTAAACCCACCAATCACTTTCCTAAATACCAAAGAATAGAGGCTACCTCTCTTTTCCAAGATTCTAAAACCCAAAAAATTGATTGTTATTTTTTATAAAAATCAATTGTATAATTAACTTCCGCACATTTAAATTACTAATATAACCATAACAACATAAGCCAAAATGTCGTCTAACAATATTGATATCATTGGGACTTTACAAAATCTGAAAGACCAAGGTTTTAATGTGAAAAACTCAGCAAGTGAAAAAACTGACAACTCTTTGGACTGGAAATCGCAAAATATTATTATTAAACTGAATACGAATACCAATATTGGAATGATTATTGATGATGGAACCGGAATGGATATGGAAGGACTCGTCCACGCTATGAAACTTAATGGACGCTCACAGGAATCCAATGACAAACAGGGTAAATATGGGATTGGACTTCCACAGTCGTTAGTTGTTGACACACAATTGAATGGAACGGCTCAAATCATATCCAAACCCCGGGATAAAAATGATATTTATAGTATAAAAATTGATTTTCAAAAATGTGTTAAAAACCGCGAATATATTACGGTTGCTACAGAAGCATCTTCGTCTCAGGAACGCATGTTTAATGACAATTCAATACAAAATTATGGAACTATCATAATTGAAGAATACGAAAAAAGTAAAATGAATGAACTGGTTGCCTTCATTAAGTCGTGTGATGTGTCTAAAAGTTTATTATATGAGTTTGGATACAAATATGCAGACCAATTAAAAATTGGAAAAAAAATCCAGTTTTGGATTAATGATGACCCGTTTGATGTTATTCCGGTAGACCCACTATGTATGGATAACATAGCAAATACCGATAAACAAGTTGTCCAATGTGATGTGTATAGTCTTGGATTGGAACGTAGAGTGTTCTATAAAAAGAAAGGGATACTTGGTTATAACGAAAAGCCGGGTAAGCGCGTAAAGTTTACAAAAAGCGATATTCCAGAAGATTGGGTAAAAGATGGCTCATTTATAATTGAATCTGCGTATAGTTCAAATTGGGATAGACTTCAAAAAGACATTATTGCCAATATTGAGGAAGACGACCAATATGCTGAATCACACGAAGACGACGTTGATGATGATGATGAACCGATAAAAAAAGTACATGAACGGTCAAAGTTTATGGGCGGTAGATATTATAACCGTAATTTAAAATGCATTGACAAGGTAAGCATTGAACAACCGACCGTTGGTAATAAAGATAGATATAAATATGTAACAGATTCACGTCATAGAGTTAAGTTTCCGGTTGAACTAGATGTACCATTTGACATTCAAGTTAATAAATCAAGGATCCGAGAAGAAAATATATGTCCAAAAATATTTATAACCATTATTCAAATATCAAATGACTTTGTTTCAAAAATGTATAAATTGTATCGTCAAAATAACGACTCGGATTCGGATTCTGTGCCTGATCCAGAGACCATTGTTCCAGAGACTATTAATCCAGAGGCTATTAATCCAGAGGCTATTAATCCAGAGGCTATTAATCCAGAGGCTATTAATCCAGAGGTTATTAATCCAGAGACTATTAATCCAGAGACTATTAATCCAGAGACTATCTTTCCAGAGACCATTATTCCAGACACCATTATTCCAGAGACTATCTTTCAGGAGACCATCGTTCCCAAGGCCATCGTTCCCGAGACTATTAATCCCAAGACTATCTTTCAGGAGACTATTAATCCCAAGACTATCTTTCAGGACACCATCGTTCCCGAGACCATCTTGCAGGACACCATCGTTCCCGAGACCATCTTGTCAGACACCATCGTTCCAGAGACCATCGTTCCAGAGACCATTAATCCAGAGACCATCGTTCCAGAGACCATTAATCCAGAGACCATCATTCCCAAGGCCATTATTCCAGAGACCATTAATCCAGAGACCATCGTTCCAGAGACCATCGTTCCCAATGCTATCGTTCCTGACACCATCGTTCCTGACACCATCGTTCCTGACACCATCGTTCCTGACACCATCGTTCCTGACACCATCGTTCCTGACACCATCGTTCCAGTAGTTATTCGTGATATCGGACCATCCAAACACACAACAATTTCGGTTAATTCTGGATTACAACTTATTACAAAAGCCGACGAATCTGTTCTTGATACATTACTGTTTATGTACTTTGATAAATGCGCAAAAGACCAAATACAATGTATGTTGGATGCATTAAATGGAAAAATTACAGAAAAAAGAAATATATTAATTAGAATGATTGAATCACGATATATGGGAAACATTGAGACTGATTTTCTTGGCGGAGCCGAATTAATAAGATATATCTCTAAGTCGGCTTAGGACTGACAAAGAGGTTTACATGGGTCGTATAAAATTGAATATGCGTTGTCCGCTCTTTTCCAAGATGTAAAACCCCCAAAGTTTTTTCTTCACCGGTATAAAGGGAACGACGTGTTCTCTTTATACAATGCCTCTATCCATTTTGGAAACCCACACCCAAATACTCGGTGTCATTCCTTCCTGCAAAACCCAACTCATAAATGAACTATGTGCCTTTGTTAATACCGTCCAGCCCAGACACGCCGACAAAAAATACACATATTCCGATTATCTACATATTCTCTTGAACCATATACCACAGAGGCTTCTCTCAAACGCCGACCCAAACTGGATGTGGGACTGCCAAGAAGTCTTTAGTCGCGGGTTTAACGCCGACGCATAAATCTCCTTGTTTTTTTCACGCGAGTTTTATGTTTGCGTGTTCTCTTTTTGCCACCCCACCTTTTGTAGGTTCCGGGCCCAGGTTGAACGGACTCGCGTACAATTCGTCTAGAAAACACGTCTCTCCATATTTGAGGGTCGTTTGGGTCCGCTTGTGTTTCAATTCGTTGTTCAACATATCGTGGTCCAAACTTCTCAGCATCATCACTCATAACTGGTATTCCATTTTTATCGTGAAATGCTTTTGCTAATCCTGATAAACGAGAATAACTATGATCTGGAATTGTATCATCATATATTGTGTATAAAAACTTCATAATTTCTCCAACAACCGGTTTTTCCTCTTCGGTAAAGGTTGTAGCATTTATAGAAAGCATTTTCTTCAATATTGCCGCATTGAATGCTTCTTTTTCGTTAATTGTGGTAAGTGGAACGTGATGAACACCATTCTCATCTACGCTAAAATCACTGCGTATTCCTTCTAGTAATTGCGTAGTGCGAAAACTCATTATATTTTATATAAATATAATTTACCTCTCTTATAATATAATGAACACTTGTAAAACAAAACACGAATCGCGCTCAACGTGTGTTATTTGTGATTTCACCGACAATATAGAGGAATGTTGCCAACCCGAACGGGTTGGCTAATCCGCTTAGATGAGACGGACGTCTCATCAACAGTAGGGAGCAGATTGCCGCAAATGCCGGCATTGGATATGTGCTGAATGTGTTTCATTCGGCGACGACGGAAACTACTACTGCTCCGAATGCCTTCCAAAATAATAGATTTACCACCAGTATATATGAACTTCGAAGAACAAATGAAAAAAATATAGGGTGAAGCGTTGGAGCTTTTCACACAGAAAAATGTCATTGCTCCAAAAGTCATCATGGAACGCACATCCTTGTATCATCGTTATAAAAGTTATAACAATGATTATTACACCATTGAAGAATTAAAATGGGTGGCACCGAATGGTGCCACGACACATTCTCTCCCTTTACCGGAGAGAATGACAAGACATTAATTCATTAATGGACCGGTATAAACCCACCAATCACCTTACTAAATACCAAAGAATAGAGGTAGCCTCTCTTTTCCAAGATTTGAAAACCCAACAAGATTCTCCGTTTCAAAATGTTATTGCTCCATAAAATGTCACCCGTTTAACGATACGTGAAAGAGGAAAACTTGTTACTTAGCCCACCTCCAGTTGTAAGAGTAATGCCAACAGCTACAGGATTAGCGCTAACAGGCGTTACACAAGTTATTGTTGTATTATCAACTACAATAATATTAGTAGCGGAGTTTAAACCAAATAACACAACACTCGCTCCAGTAAAGTTTGTTCCTGTAATTGTAACACTTGTTCCTCCTGCTTTAGTTCCCGATGTTGGTAAAATACTAGTAATAACAGCAGGTGTAACATAAGTGTAAGATGAAAATGCATCACTCGGTCCGCCTCCAGTTGTAACAATCACATCAACAGGTCCAGCAATAAGGCTAACCGGTGCTTTACAAGTTATTGTGGTATTGTCAACTACTTTAATAGGAATAGCAGGTTTTCCATTAATTGTAACTGAAGTTGCTCCAGTAAAGTTTGTGCCTGTAATAGTGACAATCGTTCCTCCGGCTGTGCTTCCCAATGCTGGTGAAAGGCTAGTAATAACAGCAGGTGTAATATAATTATAAAATGAAAATTGTTTACTCTGTCCACCTGCGGTTGTAACAATAATGCCAACGCCACCCGCACCAATGCGTGCGGGCGTTATACAAGTTATTAAGATAGCGCTAACTACAGTAAACGATGTGGCTTCTACTCCACCAATGGTAACTGAAGTTGCTCCTGTAAAGTCTTTACCTTTAATAGTGACAAGCGTTCCTCCATTTGTACTTCCAGTTAATGGTGAAATACCAGTAATAGAAGGAGGTGTAACAAAAGTGAAAGAGGAAAATATGGTACTTGGTCCACCTCCAGTACGAACAATCACTCCAGGAGCTCCGGATTTATTAAGAGGCGTTCTACAAGTTAGTGTTGTATCATCAACCACAGTAATATTGGTAGAAGCTGCTTTGCCAAATAGAACTGATGTTGTTCCTGTAAGGTTTGTGCCAGTAATCGTGACAATATTTCCTCCGAGAGTACTTCCGGCTGGCGGCGAAATATCACTGATAACTGGAGGCGTAATATACATGAACGAGGAAAATGTGTTACTCGGCCCCCCTCCAGTTCTAACAATCACATCAACCGGTCCAGCAGTAAGGGTAACCGGTGTTTTACAAGTTATTGTGGTATCATTAACTGCCTTAACAAGTGTGGCACCTAATCCACCAAATAGCACTGAATTTGCCCCTTTAAAGTTAACACCTGTTATCGTGACAACATTTCCTCCGGTAGTGCCGCCAAAAGGTGGTGAAATACTTGTAATGACAGGAGGTAAAATATATGTGAAAGGCGAAGATTTCTTAGTCGGTCCGCCTCCAGTTGTAACAATAATGCCAACAGGTCCAGGAGCAATTCGTGCTGGGGTAATACAAGTTAATGTATTATTATCAATTACAGTAAACGTCGAACAACTTAAATCACCAACTGTAACTTCGGTAGCTCCTATGAAGTCTGTGCCTATAATTGTAACAGTATTTCCTCCAGTTGTACTTCCAAAGTTTGGTGAAATGCTTGTAAGCTTAGGAGTTATAATATAAGTGTAAGATGAAAATACGTTACTAATTCCAATGCTATTTTGAACTGTAATGCTAACATCTCCGGGGGTAGGTCGTGCAGCTGTGACACAAGTTATGGTTGTATCATCAATTACCTTAAGAGATTTAACTTTTACACCACCAAACAGGACAGAACTAACTCCGGTAAAAGATTTTCCAGTAATTGTAACATTCATTCCTCCAACTGTACCTCCATAGGATGGTGAAATACCTGTAATATTCGGAGGTGTAATATAAGTGAAAGAGGATAATGTGTTACTTGGTCCGTCTCTTGTTGATACAATAACACCAACCGCCTCCGCAACAACACCAGCAGGTGTTCTGCAAGTTATTGTGGTAGGATTAAATACAAAAAGATTAGTCGCAGGTATTCCACCAAATGTAACTGAAGTAGCTCCCGTAAATCCGATACCTGTAATTTTAACACTCGTTCCTCCAGATCTAGTTCCGAAGTTTGGTAAAATAGCAGAAACAAAAGGAACATAAATAAAAGTGGAAAATGTGTTACTTGGTCCGCCTCCAGTTGTAACAATCACACCAACCATCCCTCCAGTAGTGCGTGCAGGTGTAATACAAGTGATTGAGGTGCCATTCACTACATTAAAAGATGTGGCGCTTAATCCATCCAATGTAACAGATGTTGCTCCTATAAAGTTTGTGCCGGTAATTGTAACACTTGTTCCTCCGACTCTTGATACGGATAATGGTAAAATGCTTTTAATGTTCGGAGGTATAATATAAGTGAAAGATGAAAATGTGGTGCTGGGTCCGCCTCCTGTTATAACGATAACACCAACGGCCCCCACAGTAGCGCGTGCAGGCGTAATACATGTGATTGTGGTGCTATTCACTATGCTAAGAGAGGTAGCAGCTATTCCACCAAATGTGACTGAAGTTGCTCCTGTAAAAGATGTTCCTGTAATTGTAACACTCGTTCCTCCGGCGGTGCTTCCAGTTAATTGTGAAATACCTGTAATATTAGGAGGCGCAATATAAGTGAACGATGAAAATGTGTTACTTGTGCCATATAGTGTTGTTACAATAATGCCAACAGCTCCATCACTGCGAGCAGGCGTAATACAAGTGATTGTGGTGTTATTCACTACGCTAAGAGAGGTAGCAGCTATTCCACCAAATGTAACTGATGTTGCTCCAGTAAAAGAAGTGCCTGTAATAGTTACACTCGTTCCTCCCGCGGTGCTTCCAGTTAATGGTGAAATACTAGTAACAACAGGAGGTGTAATATAAGTGAAAGATAAAAACGCATCACCCGACCCGTATTCAGTTGTAACAATAATGCCAACAGCTCCAGCACTGTGAGAAGGTGTAATACAAGTGATTGTTGTGCCATCCACTATGCTAAGAGAGGTAGCAGCTATTCCATCAAATGTAACGGATGTTGCTCCGGTAAAAGAAGTGCCTGTAATTGTAACACTCGTTCCTCCAAGTGTACTTCCAGATGATAGTGAAATGCCTGTAATATTAGGCGGTGTAATATAAGTGAAAGGTGAAAATGTGTTACTTGGTCCGCCTCCTGTTGTAACAATAATGCCAACAGCCTCAGCAGTAGTGCGCGCAGGCGTAATACAAGTGATTGTGGTGTTATTTACCACACTAATAGAGGTAGCAGATAATCCACCAAATGTAACCAAAGTTGCTCCTGTAAAAGATGTACCTGTAATTGTAACACTCGTTTCTCCAAGTGTACTTCCAGTTAATTGTGAAATGCTTGTAATATTCGGAGGTGTAATATAAGTAAAAGATGAAAACGCACCACTCGGTCCGCCTCCTGTTGTAACAATAATGCCAACAGCTCCAGTAATGTGAGAAGGCGTAATACAAGTTATTGTAGTACTATCCACTATGCTAAGAGAGGTAGCTGCTATTCCACCAAATGTAACCAAAGTTGCTCCTGTAAAGTGTGTGCCTGTAATAGTTACACTCGTTCCTCCTGCGGTGCTTCCAGTTAATAGTGAAATGTCTGTAATATTCGGAGGCGTAATATAAGTGAAAGATAAAAACGCATCGCTTGATCCGCCTTCTGTTGTAACAATAATGCCAACATCTCCAGTATTGTGAGCAGGCGTAATACAAGTGATTGTGGTGTTATTCACTACGCTAAGAGAGGTAGCGGCTAAGCCATCAAATGTAACAGATGTTGCTCCTGTAAAGTTTGTGCCTGTAATTGTAACATTCGTTCCTCCCGCGGTGCTTCCAGTTAATTGTGAAATGTCTGTAATATTCGGAGGCGTAATATAAGTGAAAGATGAAAACGCGCCACTTGGCCCGCCTTCTGTTGTAACAATAATGCCAACAGCTCCAGCATTGTGAGCAGACGTAATACAAGTGATTGTGGTGCTATTCACCACATTAATAGTTGTGGCAGCTAATCCATCAAATGAAACAGATGTTGCTCCTGTAAAGTTTATGCCTGTAATTGTAACATTCGTTCCTCCTGCGATGCCCCCAGATGATGGTGAAATGCTACTAATAACTGGAGATGTAATATAAGTGAAAGATGAAAATGCGCCACTTGGTCCGCCTCCTGTTGTAACAATAATGCCAACAGCTCCATCACTTTCAACATCCGGCGTAATACAAGTGATTGTGGTACTATCTAATATGCTAAGCGATGTTGCGGCTATTCCACCAAATGTTACCAAAGTTGCTCCTGTAAAGTTTGTGCCTGTAATTGTAACATTCGTTCCTCCGGTATTGATTCCAGATGATGGTGAAATGTCTGTAATGATAGAAGGTGTAACATAAGTGAAAGATGAAAACGCATCACTTGGTCCGCCTCCTGTTGTAACAATAATGCCAACAGCTCCATCACCGTGAGCAGGCGTAATACAAGTGATTGTAGTACTATTCACCACATTAATAGTTGTGGCAGCTAAGCCATCAAATGTAACAGATGTTGCTCCTGTAAAAGATGTGCCTGTAATAGTAACATTCGTTCCTCCCGCGGTGCTTCCAGATGATGGTGAAATGCTACTAATAACCGAAGATGTAATATAATTGAAAGATGAAAATGCGCCACTTGATCCGCCTCCTGTTGTAACAATAATGCCAACAGCCCCAGCAGTAGTGCGAGCAGGCGTAACACAAGTGATTGTGGTGCTATTCACTATGTTAAGAGAGGTAGCAGCTATTCCATCAAATGTAACAGATGTTGCTCCGGTAAAGTTTGTGCCTGTAATTGTAACACTTGTTCCTCCCTCGATGCTTCCAGATGGTGGTAAAATACCTGTAATATTCGGAGGTGTAATATAAGTGAAAGATGAAAACGCACCACTGGGTCCGCCTCCTGTTGTAACAATAATTCCAACAGCCCCATCAGTAGTGCGCGCAGGCGTAATACAAGTGATTGTAGTGCTATTCACTATGCTAAGAGAGGTAGCGGCTAATCCACCAAATGTAACCAAAGTTGCTCCTGTAAAGTTTGTGCCTGTAATAGTGACATTCGTTTCTCCCGCGGTGCTTCCATATGATGATGAAATGCCTGTAATATTCGGAGGCGTAATATAAGTGAACGGTGAAAATGTGTTACTTGTTCCATATAGTGTTGTAACAATAATGCCAACATCTCCAGTAATGTGAGCAGGCGTACTACAAGTGATTGTGGTGCTATCCACCACACTAAGAGATGTTGCTGCTATTCCATCAAATGTAACTGAAGTTGCTCCAGTAAAAGAAGTGCCTGTAATAGTTACACTCGTTCCTCCTGCGGTGCTTCCAGTTAATTGTGAAATACCTGTAATATTCGGAGGTGTAACATAAGTAAAAGATGAAAACGCACCACTGGGTCCGCCTCCTGTTGTAACAATAATGCCAACAGCTCCAGCACTGTTAGCAGGCGTAATACAAGTGATTGTGGTGCTATTGACTACGCTAAGAGAGGTAGCAGATAATCCACCAAATGTAACCAAAGTTGCTCCTGTAAAGTTTTTGCCTGTAATAGTAACATTCGTTCCTCCCGCGATGCCCCCAGAGGATGATGAAATTCTACTAATAACCGGAGGTGTAATATAAGTGAACGATGAAAATGCGACACTTGTTCCATATAATGTTTTAACAATAATGCCAGCAGCCCCGGTGCTCCGAACAGGCGTAATACAAGTGATTGTAGTGCTATTCACTACGCTAAGAGAGGTAGCAGCTAATCCACTAAATGTTACCAAAGTTGCTGCTGTAAAAGATGTGCCTGTAATTGTAACACTCGTTCCTCCTGCGGTGCTTCCAGTTAATGGTGAAATACTAGTAACAACAGGAGGTGTAATATAAGTGAAAGATGAAAACGCACCACTTGGTCCGCCTCCTGTTGTAACAATAATGCCAACAGCCCCAGCTCCAGCACTGCGAGCAGGTGTAATACAAGTGATTGAGGTGTTATTCACTACATTAAAAGATGTGGCGCTTATTCCACCAAATGTAACTGAAGTTGCTCCTGTAAAGTGTGTGCCTGTAATAGTGACATTCGTTCCTCCTACGGTACTTCCAGATGATAGTGAAATGTCTGTAATATTCGGAGGTGTAATATAAGTGAAAGATGAAAACGCATCACTTGGTCCGCCTCCTGTTGTAACAATAATACCAACGGCTCCATCACTGTTAGCAGGCGTAATACAAGTTATTGTAGTGCTATTCACTATGCTAAGAGAGGTAGCAGATAATCCACCAAATGTGACTGAAGTAGCTCCGGTAAAGTTTGTGCCTCTAATTGTAACATTCGTTCCTCCAAGTGTACTTCCAAATGATGATGAAATGCTACTAATAACAGGAGGTGTAATATAAGTGAACGGTGAAAATGCGCCACTTGTTCCGTATAGTGTTGTAACAATAATTCCAACAGCCCCAGTACTGCGAGCAGGCGTAACACAAGTTATTGTGGTGCTATTCACCATGTTAAGAGAGGTAGCAGCTATTCCATCAAATGTAACAGATGTTGCTCCTATAAAAGATGTGCCTGTAATTGTAACACTGGTTCCTCCCTCGGTGCTTCCAGATGATGGTGAAATGCCTGTAATACTAGGAGGTGTAATATAAGTGAAAGATGAAAACTCACCACTTGGTCCTTCTTCTGTTGTAACAATAATGCCAACAGCTCCTGCACTGCGAGCAGGCGTAATACAAGTGATTGTAGTGCTATTCACTATGTTAAGAGAGGTTGCTACTATTCCATCAAATTTAACTGATGTTGCTCCTGTAAAGTTTGTGCCTGTAATTGTAACATTCGTTCCTCCCACGATGGCCCCAGATGATGGTGAAATGCTACTAATAGCAGGAAGTGTAATAATACCAACCGCAACACCGAATCCGGAAGTAGAAAAAATGGAAGTACCCCGACCGGTCCATACAAGTCCATCTGGACTTGTTGCAATACTGTTTGTACCTTGTCCAACGGCTATCCAGAGTCCACTATTAAAGGCGACACCTATTCCCTGAATAGAAAAAATGGAAGTACCTGTGCGCCCAGTCCAAGTAATTCCATCGGGACTCGTCGCAATGGTGTTTGAACCTTGTCCAACGGCAACCCAGAGTCCATTTCCATAGGCGACACCGCGTCCCAACCCAGATAAAGCGGTTTTACCCCGACCTGTCCAGACTGTCCCATTCGTACTCGTTGCGATGCTGTTTGTACCATCTCCAACAGCAACCCAGAGTCCATTATTAAAGGCAACACATATTCCCTGATTAGAAAAAATGGAAGTACCCGTGCGACCGGTCCATATAACCCCATCGGTACTTGTTGCAATACTGTTTGTACCTTGTCCAACGGCAACCCAGAGTCCATTATTAAAGGCGACACTTATTCCCTGATTAGAAAAAATGGAAGTACCCCGACCAGTCCATACGGTTCCATCGGTACTAGTCGCAATACTATTTGTACCTTTTCCAACGGCAACCCATAAATTGTTTGCGTATGTTACACCAATTCCTTGAGTAGTAAAAACAGTAACACCATGACCTATCCATGTAGTTCCGTTTGTTGAAGTAGCAATGGTATTCCCGCCTGAACCCACCGCAACCAATAAGTTATTGCCCGAACCATCTTTGCCAAATGCTACGCACGATCCACTAGTAGAAAAAACAGTAGTACCGGTGCGCCCAGTCCATGTAAGACCACGGTCTGTGCTTGTCGCAATGCTGTTTCCACCGGAACCAACCGCAATAGATAAAGGCACATTAACCATTATGGCAAGGATTCCGGTAATTGAACCAGATACATAATTGGTCGTGCTTGCTTGAACAGCAGTAATGGTTGTATTACCTAGTCCAACAATGGTGACCATACTCCCATCAATTCTAGCCACCGATGTGTTAGAACTTGTATAAGTAAAAGAACCGCTACTATTGGATGTAGGAGCTACTAAGCTGAAAGGCGCGGTTCCAATTGCTTTTGCAGGGACATCAAATATGGTTATTGTGGGCGTTGCTTGGCTCACAGTCATAGTTGCTGTAATTGTTCCAGCTAAATAATTTGTGGTGGTGGCTTGACTAGCAGTAATAGTGGCAGTGCCGCCTCCAACAATGGTTACAGTGCTTCCTTCGATTGTCGCAACCGCTGTATTTGAACTTGTATAGGTGAAGGAACCAGCACTATTGGATGTTGGCGCAACAATTGAGAAAGCCGCGTTTCCAAATGTTTTTGTTATTGCAGAAAAATTGGATAGAATTGTTGTTGCCTTATTTACGGTAAGTGTCGCAGTAGTTGTTCCAGCTAAATAATTTGTTGTGGTGGCTTGAGTAGCTGTAATGGTTGCAGTGCCGCCTCCAACAATGGTTACTGTGCTGCCCACAATTGTCGCAACTGCCGTGTTCGAACTTGTATAGGTAAATGCACCAGTACTGTTGGATGTCGGTGCAACTAAGCTGAACGCCGCGTTTCCAAATGTTTTTGTTATTGCGGAAAAATTAGTTATTATTGGTGTTGCCTTATTTACTGTAAGGGCAGCAGTAATTGTTGCAGAACCGTAATCCGCTGTGATTGCTTGACTTGCAGTAATGGTTGAAGTGCCGGCGGAAACAATGGTTATCGTGCTTCCAGCAACAGTGGCTACTGTCGTATTTGAACTTGTATAAGTAAATATGCCATCACTATTGGATGTTGGTGCAACAACTGAGAACGCAGCATCTCCAAATGTTTTTTCTGGGACAGAAAAATTGGTTACTACAGGTTTTACATTCTCTACTACGAGACTTGTAGAAACGGTTCCCGATATAAAAAAGTCAGTGTTTTCTTGAACAGCAGTAATTGTTGAAGTACCCATTCCTACAATGGTTACTGTGCTTCCAACGATTGTTGCAACTTCAGTATTTGAACTTGTATATGTGATTAAACCAATGCTGTTCGTGGTTGGCGGGGTAATCGTGAAAGGTGCGTCTCCAATGTTTTTGATAGGGACCGTAAAGGTGAGTGTGGGTTCTACGGCAGTTGGACCGATTAGACCCCGACCCGCAGTGGTAAAAAGAGTGGAGCCACGACCCACCCAATTGGTTCCATCCAGGGAAGTTGCCAGTGTGTTTCCGCCTTGACCCGTAGCAACCCATAAATTGTTTGTATATCTTATGCCATTTCCTTGAGTAAACATAATTAAGCCAAGTCCGGTCCATGTAGTTCCATTTCTACTGGTTGCAATGGTGTTGCCGCCGGCACCAACTGCCACCCATAAATTGTTTGCATAGGTCACCGCATATCCGACACTAGTAAAAACGGTCGCACCACGACCTGTCCAAATAATTCCATTGGTTGAAGTTGCAATGGTATTTCCTCCTCCAACCGCAACCCATAGGCCATTTCCAGAACCGTCTTTGCCGTATGCTATACCACATGGATTAATAATACTAGTAGCACCACGACCGGTCCAGATAATTCCATTCGTTGATGTTGCAATGCTATTACCACCGTAACCACCAGAAACCCATAGACCATTACCAGAACCATCTTTTCCATAGGCTACAGCATTTGCTTGTGTAGTAATGATCGTATTATTACCAGTCCAACGAATTCCATCCGCAGAATAAGCAATGGTATTTCCACCAGAACCGACGGCAACCCAACTTATTCCGTTCCATGCAACGCTGTAGCCGGTAGTTGTGAATGGACTTGGATATGGAGATGACCATGTTGTGCCGTTTAAAGAACCAACAATTGTGTTCGTACCGGTGCCTACCGCAATGTATGTGGGTTTTGCGTGCTCAAGTTGTGCATATGCTACACAATGTACTGATGAAGAACTCCCAACAAAAACAGTAGATCCGCCACGACCCGTCCAATTGATTCCATCGACCGACGTTGCATAATAATTTCCTCCAGAACCAACTGCAAACCACTGATTGTTTGCATAGGCTACACCTCTTCCACCATTAGTAAAAATGGTGGTACCACGACCGGTCCACACAAGTCCATCGGTACTCGTCGCAATCGTATTTCCACCTTCGCCGACCGCAACCCATAGACCTGCACCCGAACCATCTTGGCCATAGGCTACGCACCATCCTTGACCAGTAAAAATAGTTCTGCCACGACCTGCCCACACAGTTCCATTGGTTGATGTTGCAATGGTGTTATTACCTGAACCAACTGCAACCCATAAATTGTTTCCAGAACCATCTTTGCCAAATGCTACGCCGTATGAAGTGTAAAAAATGGCATAATCCGCGCTACGAACTGTCCAAGTAATTCCATCGGGAGAACTTGCAATTCTGTTTCCCCCACCCTCGCTACCAACAACAACCCATAAATTGTTATTTGAGCCATCTTTGCCAAACGCTACACCTCTTCCACTTACGGTGACAGGAGAACCACGACCTACCCAATTAATTCCATTGGTTGATGTTGCAATGGTGTTTCCACCGTTGCCTGCGGCAACCCATAAACCTGCCCCATACGCTACACTGTATCCAGTACCATAGAACGAACCAGCAAAAACATCACCAACTCCATTATTCCAAGTAATTCCATTTGTTGAATATGCAATACTGCTCATACCCAAACCACCACTCGCAACTACTAATAAATTATTTGCACAAGCAAACCCATATATGTTATTTTGATTTTTATTTACTCCAGTTAAAGTAATTCCATCTGTACTTGTTGTCATGCTATTACCAGCATCGCCGTAGCCCCCAGTAATCCAAAAATTTGCATAAGCAGTAGAAACATCATACGTGGCCGGACCGGCCACGCCGTATCCAGCGGTTAAAGTTGTCCCTCGGCCCGTCCATGTGAAACCAAGATCCGTACTTGTTGCAATGCTATTACCGCCTTGACCGGTCGCGATCGATAACGGTATTTTAGTCACTACGGCAAGGGGCGCACTGATTGTCCCAGAAATGTAATTGGCCGTGCTTGCTTGAATCGCTGTAATGGTTGTAATGCCCAATCCAACAATGGTAACCATATTCCCATCAATTGTAGCGACCGATTCGTCTGAAGTCGTATAAGTGAAAGCACCATTCCCGTTGGTTACTGGAGGAACCATGACAAATGGCGCGGTTCCAATTATTTTTGCAGGAATATCAAAGTTGGGTATTGCGGGGGTTGCTGGATTTACAGTCAGGGTTGCACTAATTGTTTGAGCTAAAAAGTTTGTATTGCTGGCTTGATTCGCAGTAATGGTTGCAATACCTCCTCTAACAATGGTTACTGTGCTGCCCACAATTGTAGCAACTGCTGGGTTTGAACTGGTATAAGTGAAAGACCCCGTGCTATTAGTGGTAGGTGCGACAAGGGCGAAAGCCGCATTTCCAAATGTTTTTGTTATTTCAGAAAAGTTGCTTAGAATGGTGGTTGCCTGATTTACCGTGAGGGTTGTTGCAATTGTCCCAAATGTATAATCAGTCGTGATGCCTTGTGTCGCAGTAATGGTTGCAGTGCCGCCTCCAACAATGATTATTCTGCTACCTGAAACTGTCGCAACCGCCAGATTTGAACTGGTATAAGTGAAAGAACCACTGCTGTTCGATGTTGGCGGAACGATATTGAAAGACGCATCTCCAAATGTTTTTGTAATTGCAGCAAAATCGGTGATTGTGGGTTTGTAATTGTCTACGATGAGATTTTTAGAAATGGTTCCCGATATAAAAAAGTCAGTGCTTGCTTGAATTGCAGTAATTATGGAAGTACCCATTCCAACGATGGTTATCGTATTTCCGTCAATTGTAGCAACCGCCGGGTTTGAACTCGTATAAGTGAAAGCGCCTGTGCTGTTCGTGGTAGGCGTGACAATCGTGAATGGCGCGTCTCCAAGGTTTTTAAAAGGGACACTAAAACTTAGCATGGGTTCTGCGGTGGTTGGACCCATCAGACCTTTACCAGCCATAGTAAAAACAGTGGTCCCACGACCTGTCCACACAGTTCCATCTACGGAAGTTGCCATGGTATTTCCACCTTCACCAGTTGCAACCCACAAATTGTTTGTATATCGAACACTATTGCCTTGAGTCGTAAAGACAGAGGTTCCAAGTCCGGTCCAAGTAGTTCCATTTACAGAGGTTGCAATGCTGTTACCGCCTTTACCTACTGCAACCCATAAATTGTTCGCATAGGTTACTGCAAACCCTTGATTCGTAAACATTGTACGAATTCCAGTCCAGGTAGTTCCATTTCGGCTTGTTGCAATGGTATTTCCTACATTGATACTATTACCAACCGCAACCCATAGACCGTTGCCGGAACCGTCTTTGCCATATGCTACACCGTTGGCCATTCCCGAATATCCTTGAACCGCAAACATAGTACTTGCACTGGTGCTATGTGTCCATGTTGTTCCGTTGGGACTTGTTGCAATGGTGCTTCCACCTTCACCAGCTGCAACCCATAAACCATTGCCTGAACCATCTTTGCCATATACAACATCGTTTCCTTGGTAATAAAGGACTGGATGCCCAGTCCAGTTAATTCCGTCATCTGAACTTACAATGGTATTTTCACCTTTACCAACGGCAATCCAATTTACCCCGTTCCATGCGACTCCGTATCCGGCAGTTGAAAATGGTTGATTGTATGGATATCGAGTCCAATTTATCCCGTCATTTGAACCAATCAGTGTTTGATTGGTTATACCCGTACCTACAGCAACATAAGTTGGTTTTGTGTAAGTATATTGAGCGTATGCCAAACAATCTTTTACATAATTATATCCACGATTTGTCCATAAGAATCCATTCAGACTTGTTACAATATAACCATCGGAGGTTGTTGTAACCCATATATTGTTTGCATATATAAGGGAGAGGCATGACCCATTCGGATAAATTGCAGTTGTGGTTCTGGCTGTCCAGGTAATTCCATTGTAACTTGTCGCAAAGTTTCCACCGAAACTAACAGTAACCCACATACTATTGCCGGAACCATCTTTGCCATATGCTACACGGCTTGCACTGACGCTACGACTTGTCCAGTTCATTCCATCGGTACTTGTCGCAAGGCCGCCGCTTCCAACAGCAACCCATAAGTCGTTGGCATATATTATATCATCGAGTTGACCAGGAAAAACAGTATTGCCTCGACCTGTCCATACAGTTCCATCGTTTGAAGTTAGAATGGTATTTGTACCATACCCACCTGCAATCCATAACCCATTGCCTGAACCATCTTTACCATATGCTAATCCATAAACAGCATGAATTACATAAGCAGTATTACGAACTGTCCAAGTAGTTGCATTGGTACTTGTTGCAATGGCGTTCCCACCACTACCATTACTACCACCCATAACCCACAAACCATTTGCATATACTACTTTGTTAGCTTGATATAATTGTTGGCCATAACCTGTCCAAGTCAATCCTTCATTAAAACTGGTCGCAATGCTGTGGTTTCCGCCTTGACCACTAATAACCCATAACCCATTGGCAATTGTTATGTTACGTATGCTTGTAAAACCAATCGATGCAATACTTGTCAAAAATCCCCAAGATTTTCCTCCATCTGTGCTTTTTTTAAATGCGGTTGGTCCAGCTGCGAACAATACATCCACTGTCACCGTAGAAACGTCATACGTGGCCGGGCCGGCCACTCCGTATCCCGAAGTTGTAAATATGGTTGATCCTTGACCCGTCCATGTGAAACCTAGATCGGTACTTGTCGCAATGCTATTAGTACCTTGACCGGTTGCGATACATAATGGTATTTTATCCAATACAGAAAAGGTTCTGGTAATTGTTCCAGATATGTAATTGGTTGTGTTTGCTTGAACAGCAGTAATGGTTGAATTACCTAAGCCAACAATGGTTATTGTGCTTCCATCGATTGTAGCTACCGATTCATTTGAACTGGTGTAAGTGAAAGCACCAGTGCTGTTGGATGTTGGAGCGATTAGGTTGAATGGCGCGTTCCCAATTGCTTTTGTTGGGACATCAAAAATACTTATTGTGGGGGATCCAGGATTTATTGTCAGGGTTGTAGTAATTGAATTTGATAAAAAATTTGCAGTGCTGGCTTGTATAGCAGTAATGGTTGCTGTGCCTGCTCCAACAATTGTTACCGTGCTCCCTACAATCGTAGCGATGGATGTATCCGAACTTGTATAAGTAAATGACCCATTGCTATTTGTGGTTGGCGCGACAAGGGCGAAAGCCGCGTTTCCAAATGTTTTTGTTATTGCAGAAAAGTTGCTTAGAACAGTTGTTGCCTGATTTACCGTGAAGGATGCTGTAATTGTTCCAGATGTATAATTTGCTATAGCGAATTCAACTGCAGTAATAGTTGCAGTGCCTCCTCCAACAATGGTTACCGTGTTCCCTACAATTGTAGCTACTGCTGTGTTAGAGCTTGTATAACCAAAATAACCATCACGGGTGGTTGTAGGCGCCACTAAGCTGAAAGATGCGTCAGCAAATGTTTTTGTGGGGACAGAAAAATCGGTTAAAACGGTTGTTATCTTATTTATTGTAAAGGTTGTACTAATTGTCCCCATTGAGTAATTGGACGTGTTTGCTTGATACGCAGTAATGATTGAAGTGCCACTGTTAAGAATGGTCACCACATTATCATCAATCCTGACTACCGCAGGATTCGAACTTGTATATGTGATTACACCATCACTGTTGGTTGTGGGAGCAACCAAGCTGAAAGAAGCATCTCCGAATGTTTTTACAGGAACATAAAAATTGCTGAGAACGGAGGTTATCTTTGTTACAGTATCTGCTGGACCAACCACATCAAATCCCTTATGAGTAAAAACAGATTCATTTCTTAACGTCCAAGTAATTCCGTCCGTTGAAGTTGAAACGAAGCTACTGGTGCTGTCGAGGGAGCCACATATAACCCATAATCCGTTTGAATATGCGACATCATATCCAATTGTTAATTTATGGAGACGCTCAGTCCAAGTGATACCATCCGGACTTGTAAAACTTTGTCCCCCACCGACCGAAACCCATAACCCATTGCCGTATGCTACATTATACCCAGCATTATAATAACCATAACTACCTCTTGCAGTCCAAGTAATACCATCCGTACTTGTTAAAGTACCACTGACTCCTACAACAACCCATAAACCGTTACCATATGCGACGCCAATTCCGCCCCTCAAACCAATGGAACTGCGACTTGTCCAAGTAATTCCATTAGTACTTGTTGCTATCGAACACGTAGCACCTGTACCGTAACCAACTGCAACCCACAATCCGTTGCCATATGCAACACCACGCGCACCAAATGCGCCGTTGCTATTATATGGAAAAATACTGTTGGTATTGCGACTTGTCCAAGTAATTCCATCGGTACTTGTCGCAATGCTGTTAGAAATTGGAGTTGTATAACCAGAACCAGCCGCAACCCATAACCCATTACCGGAACCATCTTGGCCATATGCAACTTTATATACATAACCATTAATTCCACCATTTGAGGCGGATCCTGTCCAATTAATTCCGTCTGTGCTATACATCATTTTACCGTAACCAACTGCGATCCATCTCCCGTTGCCATATGCTATAGAATAAATACTACCAACACCGCTGGTAATTGTTGGGGTAAGATTTCTCCAAATCATTCCATCGGTACTTGTTGCAAAGTTACTTGTTCCATCACCTGCTACAACCCATTGATTATTAATGTATGCAACGGTTCTTCCAGTTGTTATTCTAGCATTTGTATCCCAAGAAATACCATTGGTTGAAGTTGCAAACTTACTTGATCCTTCACCAACTCCAATCAATAAATTATTATAATATGTTATTTTACCTCCAGCAGTAGTAAAAACAGTTGTACCTCTGCCGGTCCAATTGATTCCATCTACCGATGTTGCAAGGGTATTTGTGCCAGTACCCGTAGCGATCCATAAACTATTTGTTGTGCTGTAATAAACATTATTACCCGAAGTTGTAAAAATAGTTGCACCAATGCCGACCCAGTTGATGCCGTCGTAAGAATAAGCAATGGTATTTCTTACGGTACTAAAATACTCTCCGACACCTACCCAAATTGTTCCATTCCAATAAACGTCATTTACTTTTGTAAATGGTTGATTCAAAATATCGAACCAAGATAACCCGGTCACCGAACCTTTCATTCCTTTACCACCAACAATGTATTTGGGTTTTTGGTAATTGAATGTTGATAAAGACGCGCCATTTGTTGTAAATGAAACGGTGCTAACCATTACAAAGTCACTGATTGATGTCGGATTACTTGTATTTGAGTATGCGAGATAATATGCACCTCTACCGCTGATATACCATGTGCCATTTACATTTTGAATACTATTGAGTGATGTGAAATATGAGGTGTTGTGTGTGGCGACTTGTGTCCATGTGGTTCCATTGTCGGTTGATTTTACAATAATATTTCCGGTACTTACGTTGTCTCCACCGACCGCAAGCCAAACACTATCATTAT
>Ga0209107_10000609_pt1 | contig 20728 bp, 17 predicted proteins | sample LakErihyJuly2011_2_FD_187460 | JGI IMG/M metagenome (GOLD analysis project Ga0209107, IMG submission 187460) | Freshwater microbial communities from dead zone in Lake Erie, Canada - CCB hypolimnion July 2011 (SPAdes) (version 2) | ecosystem: Environmental > Aquatic > Freshwater > Lentic >...
TGACGATGCGCGCCACGCCGGCCGCGCGCATCGTCATCAATGCCCGCACGGGCTCGGTCGTGATCAACCAGGCCGTGACCCTGGGCCCCTGCGCGGTGGCCCACGGCAACCTGTCGGTGACGATCAGCTCCACGCCCTCGGTCAGCCAGCCTGGTGCCTTCTCCAACGGCCAGACCGTGGTGACCGAGAAAAATGACATCCAGATCAACCAGGCGCCTGGCGCCCTGATCCAGCTGCCGGCCGGCAGCAAGCTGACCGATGTGGTCAAGGCGCTCAACACCTTGGGCGCCAACCCGCAGGACCTGCTGGCCATCCTGCAAGCCATGAAGGCGGCCGGCGCACTCCAAGCCGAGCTGGAGGTGATCTGATGAGCCTGAATTCCCCCAGCGGCCAGATCCCTGGCACCAACGCCGGCCTGACGATGGACGTGCGCTCCCTGGAGCGCCTGAAGTCGAGCTCCAGCGCCAGCCCCAAGTCCGCCATCCGCGAGACGGCCAAGCAGCTCGAAAGCCTGTTCATGCAGGAGCTGATGAAGAGCATGCGCGCCTCCACCATGAGCACGGGCATGCTGGACAACCAGGCCACCGAGATGGGCACCAGCATGCTGGACACCCAGTTCGCCGGCCAGATGACCGGCCGCCCCGGTGGCCTGAGCGACCTGATCGTGCGCCAGCTGGAGCGCCAGATGGGCATCCAGAATGGCAGTGGCGCCAGCGCTGGGGTCAGCGGCGGCGCCAACAGCGACACCGATTCGCTCCAGGGCCAGAGCATGAGCCCCGACCTGAACCAACGGGGGTTGCGCAGGACGGGCACCTCCCTGGACACCCGCGCCGCCGCAGCCGCACCTGCCGCCACCGCCGCAGGCGCGCCGACCAGTGGCGACAAGCGCCTGAGCGCCTCCGAACAGTTCATCCGCAAGCACCAGGCCGCCGCGCAAGAAGCCCAGGCGGCCACCGGCATGTCGGCCAGCCACATCCTGGGCCAGGCCGCGCTGGAATCGGGCTGGGGCAAGCACGAGATCAAGATGAAGGACGGTTCGTCCAGCCACAACCTGTTCGGCATCAAGGCCACGCCGGGCTGGACGGGCAAGGTCGCCGAAGTGACCACGACCGAGTACGTCGGCGGTGTCGCGCACAAAGTCACGGCCAAATTCCGTGCGTATGACTCTTACGCCGACGCATTCAAGGACCACGCCCGCCTGCTCAGCCAGAGCCCGCGCTACAGTCAGACGGTCGCGCAGGCAGACACGGCCAGCGGCTTTGCCAAGGGCCTGCAAAAGGCCGGTTACGCCACCGACCCCGCCTACGCGGACAAGCTCACCAAAGTGATCAACACGGCCCTGCGCGTCCAGCGCAGCATGGCCTGAGTCACTGAGCAGAGGACCACCCCATGGGCACCGGCATCTTCTCCCTCGGCACACGCGCCATGCTGGCCAACCAGGCCATGCTGGACACGACCAGCCACAACATCAGCAACGTCAACACGCCGGGCTACTCGCGCCAGCAGGTGCAGCTGGAAACCGAGGGCGGGATGTTCACCGGCGCGGGCTTTTATGGCCGCGGCGTCAAGGTGGCCACGGTCACGCGCAGCACCAACGAATTCCTGATCCGCGAGAACAACCTGAACGTGGCCACCTCGTCGGCCGACCAAGCGCGGCTGGACAAGCTCAACCAGCTGGAAAAGGTGCTGCCCACCGGCGAGAACGGCCTGGGCTATGCCGCCCAGCAGGTGCTCAACGCCTTCGTGGACGTGGCCAACCAGCCGCAAGACATGTCGGCCCGCCAGGTCGTGCTGGCGCGCGCTCAGGACTGGGTCAGCCGCGTCAACACCGCGGGCAAGCAGCTCGACGACCTGCAGGCCGGCACCGTGTCCGACATGCAGACCACGGTCAGCCGCATCAACTCGCTGGCACAGCAGATCGCGACGTCCAACCAGGCCATCGCCAGCTACACCGGCATCGGCCACGAACCCAACGACCTGCTCGACCAGCGCGACCAGCTCGTCAAACAGCTCAATGAGCTGGTGCAGGTCAACACCGTCGAGGCCGATGACGGCTCGCTGAACGTGTTCATGGGCGGCGGCCAGTTGCTGGTGCTGAGCAACTCGGCGCAGACGCTCAGCGTGGTGCGCGACCCACTGGACAGCACCTTGGGCCGCGTGGCCCTGCGCACGGGCGGCACCGACCGCATCCTGGAATCCGACCAGATGACCGGCGGCGCCATCAAAGGCCTGCTGCAGTTCCAGGACAAGGACATCGCCGACACCCGCGCGGGCCTGAACGCCTTCGTGTCGCAATTCGCCACGGCCCTCAACCAGCAACAGTCGCTGGGTGTGGACGCCACGGGCGCCCTGCAGACGTCCTTCAATGCAGCGGGCACCCCGGTGGGCACGCCGCTGTTCCTGAACACGGCCAGCGCCACCAGCATCAGCCTGAACCTGCTGCAACCCAAGGGCCTGGCCGCGGCCTCGCCCCTGGTCGCATCGGTGCAGCCCTCGAACACCGGCACGGCCACTGTCGACTCGCTGACCATGGCGCGGGCCCTGCCGCAGACCAATGCGATCGACGCCACCACCTCGCTGCCCAGCACCAACACGACGCTGAGCGTGGTCTTCGAGACCAGCGCCACCGACCCGACGCAACTGACCTACCGCTTCGTGGACAGCACTGGCGTGCCCTACAAAGACGTCACCCCGAAGCGCGCCTGGACACCTGGCACGCCCATCAACGACGCCGACCCGGCCTTCATCCCCTCGTCCCAGCTGTTCAACCTGAGCATCTCGGGCGTGCCGCGCGCTGGCGACAAAATCACCATCGCGCGCACCACCTACCCGGCCAGCAACAACGGCAACGCCCAGGCCTTCCTGGCCCTGCGCGACAAGGCCATGGTGACACTGGACGGTGCTTCGTTCGCGACCGTCACCGACGCCTACTCGCAGATGATCGGCAACCTCGGCGTGGCCGTGCAGGGCGGCAAGACCGCCGCCAGCATCTCCAGCACCTTGGCCAAGACCTCGGAGCAGACGCTGTCCAGCACCACCGGCGTCAACCTCGACGAGGAAGCCGCCCGCCTGATCCAGTTCCAGCAAAGCTACCAGGCGGCCGCCAAAGTGCTGCAGATCGCCCAGTCCCTGTTCGACACCCTGCTGCAGACCGCCCGAGGCTGAGGAGATTGACCATGCGCATTGCCACTGCCCACGCCTACGACACCTCGATCCAGAACCTGCAGAAACGCCAGCAGGACCTCAGCGAATCGCAGATGCAGCTGACCTCCGGCAAGCGGGTGAACTCGGCCAGCGACGACCCCACGGCCGCCGCCCGCGCAGAGCGCGCCCTGGCCAGCATCGCCCGCAGCGACGCCAACAAGCGCTCGCTGGACGCCAGCCGCAACGTGATGGCCATCACCGAATCGGCCCTGGGCGACACGGTCGAGCTGATGCAGACCGCCCGCGAAACCCTGGTGGCCGCCGGCAACGGCACCTACAGCGACGGCGAGCGCAAGGCCCTCGCCATCAAGCTGCGCGAAATCCGCAACCAGCTGCTGTCCGTGGCCAACCGCCCCGACGGCGGCGGCGGCTTCGTTTTCGGCGGCCAGGGCTCGGCCACCCCGCCCTTCGTGGACGGCAACACCGGCGTGACCTTCGTCGGCCAGGGCGGCGAAACACTGGCCTCGTCCAGCGAGAAGCTCAACCTCACCGTCGATGGCGACCAGGTCTGGCTGAAGGCACGCGGCGGCAACGGTGTGTTCACCACCGCACCGGGCACCAACGCCAACACCAGCGGCCCCAACAGCGGCAGCGGCTGGATCACCTCCGGCACCGTCACCACGCCTTCTCAGCTGCCCTACCCCACCCCGTCGGGCGGCAGCTCGCCGAACTACAGCGTGCAGTTCCACGTCACGGGCGGCACCACCACCTACGACGTGCTCGACAACTCGACCACGCCAGCCACCGCCCTGAGCTCGGGCCAGCCCTACAACAGCGGCAAAACCATCGACATCACCGGCAAGGGCATGTCGGTGTCCATCGCCGGCGCGCCGGCCGATGGCGATCGCTTCACCATCGGCGAGGCCACCAACAACCTCAACATGTTCAGCAGCCTGGACAAGACGATCGCGGCCCTGAGCCAGACGAACGCTTCGAGCAGCAGCATCCAGCAGGCCGTCAACACCGGCATGACCGAGATCGACAGCGTCCTGGGCAATGTGCAGGCGGCGCGTTCGGCGGTGGGCGAGTCGCTCAACCGCATGGACGGCATCGAAAGCCGCATCGAGACGCTGAAGCTGGCCGCCGCCAATGAGCGTTCCAATGCCGAAGACCTGGACATGACCGCGGCCATCTCCAACTTCCAGAACCGCCAGACGGGCTACCAGGCTGCGCTGCAAAGCTACGCCTCGGTGCAAAAGCTCTCGCTGTTCCAGTACATCAACGGCTGACGCACCCCACACCCCCACAGAAAAACAAACGCATGGACCACGCCATCCTGGGGCAGACCGCCCTCGCCTACAGCCCTGTCATCGACCGCAACCGCAGCGTCGCCGCGACCCGCCTGACCGTTTGGCCCCTGCAGCAGGGCACCAAACTCGACGCCAGCATGCTGCTGCAAGCCCTGGCCGAGGCCTGGCCCGTGGGCGGCCAGGCGCTGTGGCTGAACGTGGCCAGCGAAGGCCTGCTGCAGGACCTGATGCGCGCCCAGCCCGGCAGCCACATCCTGCTGGAGATCCCGGCCTTCATGGCCTGCGACGAAGCCCACGTCGATGCCCTGTGCACCCTGCACGCCAACGGCAACACCCTGCTGCTCAAGGACCGCCCCCTGCAGGAACTGCACCGCGCCGTGCTGCCCTGCTTCAAGCAGTCCATCATCGACTACGACGACGACCGCCGCAACGACCCCCACGCGGACGCCCACAGCGCCCCACACGGCGCACCACACGGCGCCGCGCCAGGTGCCGGCAACATCCGCAGCATCACCAGCATCCAGGCGGGTGTGCGCACCATCGGCGAGATGGAAAACGCCTTCCGCAACGGCGCCACCGCGGTGCTGGGCTGGCCCATCGACGACGTCATCCAGGAGTCCGGCAAGCCCGCCGACCAGCCCGCGCTGCAAGTCATCGTCATGCTGATCGACCAGGTGCACCGCCAGGAAGACATCGAGGTGCTGGAGCACACCCTCAAGCGCGACCCGCCGCTGGCCTACAAATTGATGCGCTACATCAACTCGCCGGCCTTCGGCCTGTCGGTGGAGATCAGCTCCTTCCGCCACGCCATCATGATCCTGGGCTACCAGCGCCTCAAGCGCTGGCTGGCCCTGCTGCTGGCCACCGCCTCCAAAGACCCGAACATGAAGCCGGTGATGTTCGCCGCCGTGCGCCGTGGCCTGTTCATGGAAGAGCTGGCCCGCGTCAGTGGCGACGAGGACATGCGCAACGAGCTGTTCATCTGCGGCGTGTTCTCGCTGCTCGACCGCATGTTCCGCCTGCCGTTCAACGAGCTGCTGAAAACCATCCCCGTGCCCGAGCGCGTCTTCCAGGCCCTGGCCGAACGCAGCGGCCCCTACGAGCCCTACTTCAAGCTCGTGCAGGCCATGGAAGGCAGCGACCTCTTCGAGATCAAGGACGCCGCCGACGGCCTGATGATGAGCTTTGGCGACATCAACCGGGCCCTGCTCAAGGCCATGCAGTCGGCGGCCCAGCTGGACTGACGGCGGCCCGGGCGGGGCCGCTTGAACCCACGGCGGGCACATCGCGGGTCGTAAGATGCCGCATGCACCCTGACCTGCCCAGCCAGCCCTACGGCGACCTCACCCCCGACCTCACGCTCGACGCCCTGGAGGCGCTCGGGCAGCGTGTGGACGGCCGCCTGCTGACCCTGAATTCCTACGAGAACCGCGTCTTCCAGGTCGGCCTGGAGGACGGCGGCTTCGTGGTCGCCAAGTTCTACCGGCCCGGCCGCTGGAGCGACGCGCAAATCCTCGAAGAACACGCCTTCGCGCAAGAGCTGGCCGATGCCGAGGTGCCCGCCGTGCCGCCGCTCACGCTGACGGTGGACGCGGCGGCCGCCCGTGGTCCGGCCTCGGTCTGCGGCACACCGCCCACCCTGGGCCACTTCGGCGGCCACCGCCTCTCGGTCAGCCCGCGCCGCGGCGGGCGCTCGCCCGAACTCGACGACCCCGAGGTGCTGCGCTGGCTGGGCCGCTTCCTGGCCCGGCTGCATGGGGTCGGCGCGCGCCGGCCGTTCGCGCACCGTGCGCGCCTGGACGTCACCCAGATGGGCCGTGCCGCGCGGCAATGGCTCCTGGACAACGAGGCCATCCCGCTCGACCAGCGCTCGACCTGGCTGGCCGCGGCCGACCAGGCGCTCGATTTGGCGCAAGCGGCGTTCGACCGCATCGACGGCCTGCGCTGGCGCCGCACCCACGGCGACTGCCACCCCGGCAACGTGCTGTGGACGCCCGAAGGCCCGCACTTCGTGGACCTGGACGACGCCTGCATGGCACCCGCCGTGCAAGACCTGTGGATGCTGGTGAGCGGCGACCCGCAGGAGCGCCAGGTGCAGTTGGGCGCGCTGATGGACGGCTACGAGTCCGTGGCCGATTTCGACTGGCGCGAGCTGGCCCTCATCGAGCCCCTGCGCACCCTGCGCCTGGTGCACCACAGCGCCTGGCTGGCGCGCCGCTGGTCGGACCCGGCCTTCCCGGCCGCCTTCCCCTGGTTCGAGTCGGGCAGTTACTGGGGCCAGCAAACCGGCCTGCTGCGCCAGCAGATCGACCTGCTGCAAAGCGGTGACATGCCGGGCGGCATGCACGACGACCCGTACGACGCATGAACGACGCATGAACGGTGACAGGCGCTGGGCAGCAGGACCTGCTGCCCAGCTCGGCTCAGATCACACCGATCACTTCGCGGCTTCACCCAAGCGACGGCCCAGCGACACCCCGTAGGACGCAGGACGTGCGGCCAGGATGGGGTCGGCCGAGGGCTTGATGCCCTTGGGCAGCACCAGCGGGTTGAAGGTGATCTTGTCGCAAGCCCCGCCCATGTCCGCTTCGACCTTGTCGATCACCAGCGTGCCGGCAGGCACCACGGTGCGGCTCTCGGGCCAGACCTGGGTCGGATCGACCAGGGTGTCACCGGCCTGGGCCAGTTGCAGCTTGAAATCGAAGGACACCGGCGCCTGGGCCACGCGCTGGCGCAGTTCGTCGAACAGGAATGCGTCGGGCATGGTCTTGAGCTGCTCCTCGCTCAGGCCCACCACCCCGGCCGAAGGCACGAACTGCCAGCGCACGAACTGGCTCTGACCCTTGGCATTGACCAGCTCGAAGGCGTTCACGCCCCAGTACTGCGCGCTGGCGTAGCTGGCCGGCACGGCCGCCTTGGCCAGGAAGGCGCCCTGGCGCAGGCTCTCGGGGTGGGCATCGTTGTAGGCTTTCAGCTTGGCCGGGTCGGGCTTGCCGGTGGCCGGGTCGTTGACGCGGGCCTGCACGAAGGGCACGAAGTCCTCGATGCGGGCCACGAAAAACACCGGCGCCGAGATGTTGGCCATCATCCATTGCTCGCCCTTGGGCAGCATGAACTGCAGGGCCAGGCCACGCGCTGTCTTGCCCTTGTCGGACGCCTTGGGGTTGCCGCCGCCGACAGAGAAGCGCGCCACCACGGGCACCTTCTCACCAGAAAACACCGATGCGCTGGACAGCGCACGGCCCACGGCATTGCCCGTGAAATGGCCACTGGCGCAGATGCCCTTGGCGCCCGAGCGCCGCATGCCGGGGTGCTTGCCGGCCAGCGCTTCCAGGGCATCGACCTGCTCGGCAGGGGTGCTCATTTGTGCTTGGGCTGCCGACACGGGCAGCCAAGCGACGACCGCAGCGGCCAGGGTGCCGCCCAACAGGGACAAGGACAGGTGTTGTGTCATGGGGTTCCTTTTTGTAGTGGGTGTGTCCTTGTAAGCGACATGGGCTCTGCGCGGGGGGTGAAGCCCTTGCCCACACATGGGCTTAACGAGGGGCCTTCCATGACCCCCGAATCCGGTTGATCGGATCGGCTCAGGCCCGATCACCGGAGCTACTTGCGCAACAGATAAGGTCTGCGTCCGGCGTGGTGCGTGAAGCGCATGCCCCTTTCGCGCTCCCCGCGCCCCTTGCCCGACCGCCGCCCACCATGCCCCACACGCCCCACCCCGCCGCCCCGCTCGCCCGCCAGCACCCAGGCCGCGGCCTCGCCCGGCTGGGCTGGGGCCTGCTCATCGTGGCCGTGGGTGGCACAGGGCAGGCACACGCCGCCGAGGGCCAGGCCCAGGACAAGGCGCCAGGCCCGCTGGCCGTGCCCCGCGTGCTGCGCGAGGTGCGCAACGACGAGCGCGTCACCGTGCCGGGCAGCGCCCACCCGCGCGCCCGCGTCGAAGACGACCGCGGCGCGGTGGACAACGCCCTGCGCCTGGACCAAATGGTGCTGGTGCTGCAGCCGAGCGCGGCGCAGGAACAGGCCCTCGCGGCCTTGCAGCAGGCCCAGCACGACCCCGCCTCGCCCGACTACCGCCAGTGGCTGAGCCCGCAGGCCTTCGCACAGCGTTTTGGTGTGGCCCCAGCCGACATCGACGCCATCACCACCTGGTTGACCCAACAGGGCTTCCGCGTCGACGAGGTCAGCGCTGGCGGGCGCAGCATCGTGTTCAGCGGCAATGCCCGGCAGGTGCGGGAGGCTTTCAGCGTCAAGCTGCGCTATTACGAACGCAGTGACGGCATCGATCGCCAGCGCCACATCGCCCACGCCGACCCGGTACAGTTGCCCGCGGCGCTCTCAGAAGTCGTCGCGGGCATCGCCTCGCTGCACGACTTCCGCAGCGAGCCACAGCACCTGGCCACCCCCCTGGCCACCTACGGCAACGCGCACTACCTGGCCGCGGGCGACTTCCACACCATCTACAACCTGAAGTCGGTGCTGGCACAGGGCCTCAACGGCACCGGCCGCACCATCGCGGTCATCGGGCGCAGCAACATCGCCCTGAGCGACGTCACCCAGTTCCGCAACAGCATGGCCCTGCCCAGCAACCCGCCGCAGATCGTCAACGGCGGCACAGCGCCGGGCTTCGTGTCGGGCGACGAGCTGGAGTCCGACCTCGACGTGCAATGGGCCGGCGCGGTGGCCACCCAGGCCACGGTGAAGTTCATCACCACGGCCAGCACCGCGACGAGCGATGGCATCACGCTGTCGGCACAGCACGCCGTCAACAACAACATCGGTGACGTCATCACCGTCAGCTACGGCCTGTGCGAAAGCCTCATGGGCGTCAGCAGCGTCAACTTCTACAACAGCCTCTGGCAGCAGGCTGCGGCGCAAGGCCAAACGGTGGTTGTGTCCTCGGGCGACAGCGGCGCAGCAGGCTGCGACCTCGCCAATGCCACCACGGCCACCCGGGGCCTGGGCGTCAACGGCATGTGCACCTCGCAGCACAGCACCTGCGTGGGCGGCACCCAGTTCAACGACACGGCCAGCCCCTCGACGTGGTGGTCGGGCAGCAACGACGCGGGCGGCGCCTCGGCCCTGTCCTACATCCCCGAAGTGGCTTGGAACGAAAGCGGCGCCAATGGCGGCACAGGTTTGCTGTCCTCGGGGGGCGGCGCCAGCACGCGCTTCACCAAACCCAGCTGGCAGAACACCGCCGGCGTCCCCGCCGACGGCAGGCGCGACGTGCCCGATGTGTCGCTGAACGCGTCGAGCCGTGTGGGCTACCTGGTCACCTCCAGCGACAACACCGGCCGCACGCCCACCACCTACGTCGTCGGTGGCACCTCGGCCTCAGCGCCTGCCCTGGCCGGCATCCTGGCCCTCGTCGGCCAGAAAACTGGCTACCGCCTGGGCAACATCAACCCGACGCTCTACGGCCTGGCCAACCTGCAGGCCAGCACGGGCAAGGCCTACTACAACCTCATCACCTCGGGCAACAACAGCGTGCCCGGCGTGACGGGCTTCTCGGCCAGCACCAGCACGCCGCGCTACAACCAGGTCACGGGCCTGGGCACCGTCAACGGCGCGGTCTTCGTCAACAACTACACCGACACCCTGCCCGCCACCAGCACGGCCTTGGGCACCTCGGCCAGCAGCCTGAGCACAGGCCAGAGCCTGACGCTGACGGCCACCGTGACGGGCAGCGGCGCCACCGGCACCGTGCAGTTCACCGACAACGGCGGCAACCTGGGCGCGGCCGTGGCCCTGAGCAATGGCTCGGCCACCCTGAGCACCACGGCCCTGGGCGCCGGCAGCCACAGCCTGGCCGCGGTGTATTCAGGCGACAAGACCCACCAGCCCAGCACCTCGCCAGCCGCGACCGTGTCGGTGCTGGTGGCCAGCACCACCAGCCTGAGCGCCACGCCCACCCTCGCGACCGTCGGCCAGGCCGTGACGCTGACGGCCAGCGTGGCCGGCAACGCCCCCACGGGCACCGTGCAATTCAAAGACGGCGGCAACAACCTGGGCACGCCGGTGGCGGTGGGCAATGGCGTGGCCACGCTCAGCACCAACCAGCTGGCCGTGGGTTCGCACAACGTCAGCGCGGTCTATTCGGGCGATGCGGGCAACGCGCCCAGCACCTCGTCCAGCACCCCGGTGAGCGTCAATGCCAGCAGCACCAGCACGGCCTTGGGCGTGTCACCTGGCCAGGCCACGGCCGGCCAGGCGGTGACGCTGACGGCCACGGTGACCGGCTTCCAGCCCAGCGGCAGCGTGACCTTCCTGGACGGCAGCACCCCCCTGGGCAACGCCACCCTCAGCAACGGCACGGCCAGCCTGACGGTCAGCAGCCTGGCGGCCGGCAGCCACAGCCTGAGCGCCAGCTACGCGGGCGACGCCAACAACCAGGCCAGCAACTCGGCGGCGGTGGCCACCACCATCGCGATCGCTGCAGAGGCCTCGGACGGCGATGTGCCCACCCTGCCCGAATGGGCGGCACTGCTCTTGTCGCTGCTGCTGGGCGCGCAGGCGTGGTGGCAGCGTCAAGGCAAGGCTCAGGGTCGCTGATCGGCGGGTTTCAGCCGCCAACGCCGCGGCGCACCTGGCCACGCTCGGCCAAGGCGTGGGCCGCCGCCAGCACCCCTGCGGCACAGACCAGGCCCAGGGCCATTCGGCCGCCGCTTTGCACGAAGTCCAGCCAGAGCAGCAAGGGCGAGAACAGCCCCGGCGCGAAGGCATCGACGTGCAACTGCCACAGCGAAGCCCACAGCACCATGGGCACGTCGAGCGCCAGCAGCAGCGCCAGCCCCACCAGCAAGAGCGGCAAGCGCCACGCAGCCTCCCGCCAGGAGGCCGGCGGCCAGGCCAGCACCGCGGCCACGGCCAGGGTCGGTGGCAGGGTGAGGTGGCCCAGCAAGGTCGAGGCCTGGGCCTGGGCGCGCGGGTCCGCGCAGTGCGCGCCATCGGGCAGCACGACGCAACGCGCCAGCGTCACCACGATGCGGATGAGCTCCTCGCCACCGCGCTGCACCACCTCGAGCGCAACGATGCGGTAGGTGTTGTCCAGCGCGTTGATCTCGGCGGCGATGAGGGGCAGCAAGGCCTCGGCCAGCGCGTGCCCCCAGCGCAGCGTGGCCGCCAGCACCAGGGCCAGGCACAGGGCAAAGCGCCAGGCGAAGCGCACCGCCACCGACGCCGGCGCACGTTCAGGCTCAGACTCAGACTCAGGCCGCATCGAAGCCCCCAGCCCCCGCAGGCACCGCCAGGCGCTGCGATGCGTCGTGCCGGCGGTACACCCAGGCCACGAACAGCAAGGTGGCCGCCACCAGCAGCCCCGGGGCCACCAGGCCATGCAGCAGGTTGAACAGGGGGCGGTCATCGCGGTAGCTGTAGAACAGGGCCAGCAGGCGCAGCTGGTTGAGCGCGAACACCCACAGCGCGCCCAGCAAGGCGCCCTGCAGGCGCCAGCGCCACGACAGCGGCGCCGCCAGCAACGCCGCCCACAGCAGGAACAGCACCTCGGTGCCCTCGCAGCCATTGAGCACATTGATGCCACCGCCCGCCGCCTGGATGCGCGACCCCTTGGCCTGCGCGGCCACCTCGGGCGTGAGGCGGTTCACCAGGGCCACGGCCGTGCCCACGGTGGCCTGGTCGATCACGGCGCGCTCGGCCGCCGAGCCCCGCAAGGCCGACCAGCCCCCCTGCAGCGCCGCCAGGGCCAGCAGGAACACCAGGGCCACGCGCCAGATGGGCGCACGCGGGGGCTGCGCCTGAGAAAGTGCTTCGTCCGTCATGGGTGAGCCTTATGGCCCACGCGCTTGACCCGGTGATGACAAGCCGTGTTCACCCCAGGGCAGGCCCGGGGGCGATGGCCCCGGCCTTCGGGCAAGATGCGCGCACCCCAGCCGTTGAAGGACACCCCGCATGCCCACGCTCTACGACTTCACCATGGCCCCCAGCCCGCGCCGCGCCCGCATCCTGCTGGCGGAAAAAGGCATCGCGTGCCAGAACGTGCAGGTCAACCTGATGACGGGCGAGCACCTGGGCGACGCCTTCCGCGCGCTCAACCCGCAGTGCACCGTGCCCGCGCTGCAACTCGACGATGGCACCGTGCTGCCCGACAACGCCGCGATCGCCGCCTGGGCCGAAGCCGCCCACCCCGAGCCCGCGCTGATGGGCCGCACGCCGCTGGAAAAAGCCGAGATCGCCAGTTGGAACAGCCGCACAGAGTTCGAAGGCCTGCTGGCCATCGCCGAAGCCCTGCGCAACAGCGCGCCGGCCATGAAGGGCCGCGCGCTGACCGGCCCCGCCGCGGTGGACCAGATCCCCGAGCTGGCGCAGCGCGGCCTGGCGCGCGCCCAACGCTTCTTCGACGTGCTCGACGCCCACCTGGCCGGGCGTGACTTCATCGCCACCGACCGTTTCAGCATCGCCGACATCACCGCCGTCGTCATGGTCGATTTCGCCCGCGTGGTGCGCCTCAAGCCCACCGAGACGCACCCGAACATCCGCCGCTGGCGCGAGGCCCTGGCCAGCCGACCCAGCCTCGCGGCATGATGGCCGCCACACCGAAGGACATCCCATGATCGACCTCTACACCGCCGCCACGCCGAACGGCTGGAAGGCCTCCGTCGCCCTCGAAGAGCTGGGCCTGCCCTACACGGTGCACCCCATCGACCTGGGCCAGAACGAGCAGAAGCAGCCCTGGTACCTGGCGCTCAACCCCAATGGCCGCATCCCGACCATCGTGGACCGCGAGGCCGATGACTTCGCCGTGTTCGAGTCCGGCGCCATCCTCATCTACCTCGCCGAGAAAACCGGCCGGCTGATGCCTTCGGATGCCAAGGGCCGCTCGCGCGTCATCCAGTGGCTGATGTTCCAGATGGGCGGCGTGGGCCCGATGATGGGCCAGGCCAATGTGTTCTACCGCTACTTCCCCGAGAAGATCCAGCCCGCCATCGACCGCTACCAGAACGAGTCGCGCCGGCTCTTCGAGGTGCTCGACGGGCAGTTGGCCAAGGAAGAATGGCTGGCGGGCGATTACTCCATCGCCGACATCGCGCACTGGTGCTGGGTGCGCACGCACCGCTGGTCGGGCGTGTCGATCGAGGGGCTGACCCACCTGCAGCGCTGGATGGACGCCATGAAGGCCCGCCCGGCCTGCCGCAAGGGCGTGGAAGTGCCGGTGAAGGTGGACAGCCTGGTGGACAACGCCGCCCAACGCGAAGACACCGAGGCCTTCATCCGCCAGGCGCAGACGCTGGTGCAGCGCTGAACCCACGCCCCTGGCGCGCCAGCCAGGCCGCCAGCGGTTCGGGGCGCCCATAGAAATAGCCCTGCAGGCAGTCGCAGCCGCGGCTGCGCAGGAACTCGGCCTGCTCGGCCGTTTCCACGCCCTCGGCCACCACGCGCAGCCCCAGGTGCTTGGACACCGACAAGATCGCCTCGACGATGGCCGTGTCGTTGGGGTCGTCGGGCGTGTCGCGCACGAAGGTGCGGTCGATCTTCAGCTCATAAAGCGGCAGCTTCTTCAGGTAGGCCAGGCTGGAATAGCCCGTGCCGAAGTCGTCGATGGAAAAGCGCAGGCCCAGGGCGACCAGCTCGTCCATGCGCGAGACGGTGTCGGCCCAGTGCTCGATCAGCAGGCCTTCGGTGACTTCCAGAATCAGGCCCTCGGCCCGCGCACCGGCGTGCGTCAGGGCATCGCGCACGCGGTCCACGAAATCGGCGCGGCGGAACTGGCGCGGGCTGACGTTGACCGACAAATCCAGCCGCAGGCCATCGCGCTGCAACTGCGCCAGGGCCTCGCAGGCGCGCTGCAGCACGAGGTCGCCCAGGCGCAGGATGAGCGCGGACTCCTCGGCCAGCGGGATGAACTGGTTGGGCGGCACCACGCCGCGCACGGGGTGGGTCCAGCGCATCAGCAGCTCGCCGCCCACCACGGTGCCCTGGGCATCGACCTGGGGCTGGATGTGCACGTCGAACTGGCCACGCTCGATGCCGTCCTGCATGTCGTGCTCGATGGCCAGGCGCTCCTCGACCTCGGTCTGCATGCCCGCTTCGAAGAACTCGATGCGGTTGCGCCCGCCCGCCTTGGCGCGGTACATGGCCGTGTCGGCCTCGCGCAGCAGGTCGTCCACGCCCTCGTGACCGCGCGGGAACAGGGTGATGCCGATGCTGCCCGAGCTGTTGTAGGAGAAGCCGTCGATGTCGTAGCGGCTTTCCAGCACCTCGCGCACCTTCTCGGCGACGGCGCGGGCCTGGCGGGCCGCGCCTTCGGTGTCGCTGCCCAGGTTGCCGATCTGCACAACGAACTCGTCGCCGCCCAGGCGGGCCACCGTGTCGTCGTGGCGCAGCAGGCTGCCCAGGCGCAGGGCCACTTGCTGCAGCAGCGCATCGCCGACCGAGTGGCCGCGGGCGTCGTTGATGTGCTTGAAGTTGTCCAGGTCGATGAAGAACAGCGCGCCCTTCTGGCCCGAACGCTGCTGGCTGCCAAGCGCGTGCTCCAGCCGGTCGATCAGCAGGCGGCGGTTGGGCAGGCCGGTGAGCGCGTCGAAATAGGCCAGGCGGTGGGTGACGTCCTCGATGCGCTTGCGCTCGGTGATGTCGGTGATGAAGCCGTGCCACAGCACGCTGCCATCGGGCAGGCGCTCGGGCTGGGCATCGCCCTGGCGCCAGCGCTCGCCCTGCTCCGGCAAGACGACGCGGTACTCGTGCCGCCAGGGCTGCAGCGTCAAGGCCGAGGCCTGGATGGACAGCGCCACGCCCTCGCGGTCCTGCGGGTGCAGCCTCTGGTACACCAGGCCCGCATCGGTGGCGACCTCGTCGAGCTGGACCTCGTAGATGTCCCACAGCCCCTGGCTGGCGTAGGGGAAGCAGGAGTGCCCGTCGGGGAAGAGGCGGTACTGGTAGATGACGCCCGGCACATGGCGCGAGAGGTTGTCCAGCAACTGGGTGTGGTGCTTCAGGCTGTCGAGCGCCACCGACAGGGCGGCGTGGCGCTTGCGCAGCTCCAGCTGGGCCATGACCTGGCGCGACAACAGGGCCAGGGTGGCGCGCTGGTGCTCGCCGAACTCGCGCGGCTGGCGGTCGATGATGCACAGCGTGCCCAGGGCCTCGCCCTCGGGGTTGAGCAGCGGCGCGCCTGCGTAAAAGCGGATCTGCGGGTCGCCTCTGACGAGGGGGTTGTCGGCGAAGCGCGGGTCCAGCGTCGCGTCGGGCACGACCATGACCCCATGGCCGCGGATGGCGTGGTCGCAAAACGCCTGGGAGCGCGGCGTTTCACAAACATCCAGCCCGACCTTGGACTTGAACCACTGGCGGTCGCTGTCGATCAGGCTGACCAGCGCGATCGGCACGCCCAGCACCTGTGCGGCCAGGGCGGTGAGGTCGTCGTAGGCTTGCTCGGACTCGGTGTCCAGCACGGCATAACTTTGCAGCGCACGCAGGCGTCGGGCTTCATCGTCCTGGGGGACGGGCTGGGCAGCAGGCATGGCGCAGGTCTCGTGATGCGTGACGCATTCAACAGCTAAAGGACACCGACCGAATTTTAGGGGTGAGCGGCCGACGGGATGCCCCGAAATGCGGCGCCATGGCTGGGGTGCTTTCCCGCACAGGGCGGCTGCGGCGCCCCTTTTTGGGGCGTGGTTGCCGGTTCAAGGGGGGAAACGTGCCCGCAGCAGGGGACCGCCCGGGGCCTGCAGGCCCTGCCTCCGTGCGCCGAGCCCTGGCACGCGCCTTGCTCACCAAAGGATCAGAGAGGCGCGGTGCTTGCACCGGCTCTTCGAAGGATGGCTAGGGTTCCGATCTCGCTCCACAGAGTGCAGATGGCTGGTCCGAGAGCCATCGGCCGGTTCGGTCGCAGGTGGCAACGCCTGTGCCCGAGCGGGCTCCACGGCGGGACAAAAGCCCGGGAGGTCCACTTCGCAAGAGGTGCCTCTTGGCCATTGTCCCGATCAACCACTGGAGTCCGCGATGTCTTTCAAGCCTGCTCACCTCCTCGGCACCACCGCCGCACGCCCTTCCGCCCTGCGCCGCGCGCTGCTGTCCTCCTGTGCGGCCCTGGCCGTGGCGGCCGGTGTGCTGTCCATGCCCCGCCCTGCCGCGGCCGAGGTCAAGGTCGGCGTGTCCGACTGGCCGGGCTGGGTGGCCTGGTACGTGGCCGAGCAAAAAGGCTTCTTCAAGAAGCACGGCGCCGACGTGAAGCTGGTCTGGTTCGCCAACTACACCGACTCCATCGCGGCCCTGTCCTCGGGCCAGCTCGACGCCAACTCGCAGACCTGGTCCGACACCATGGGCCCGCTGGCCAAGGGCCTGCCGCTGAAAACCATCCTGGTCAATGACAACTCGGCGGGCAACGACGCCGTCGTGGTCTCGCCCAAGCTCAAGTCCATCAAGGACCTCAAGGGCAAGACCGTCGCGCTGGAAGAGTTCAGCGTCTCGCACTTCGTGCTGGCCACCGCCCTGGCCAAGAACGGCATGAAGCCTTCGGACGTGAAGATCACCAACCTCAGCGCCGGTGATGCCGCTGCCGCCTTCATGGCCGGCCGGGTGGACGCCGCCGTGGTCTGGAACCCCTGGATCCACCAGATCGAGGCCAGCGGCAAGGGCCATGCCGTGTTCACGTCGAAAGACATGCCCGGCCTGATTCCGGACCTGCTGGTCGCGCAGGACAAGGCCATCAAGGCCAAGCGCAAGGACCTGGTCGGCATGATCAAGGCCTGGTTCGACACCGTGGCCTTCATCGCGGCCAAGCCCGACGAGGCCGCCCAGATCATGAGCAAGGTCGTCAGCCTCAAGCCAGACGAGTACAAGGTCTTCCTGCCCGGGACCAAGTTCTTCGACGCCGCCGCGAACAGCGCCGCGCTGGACGCCAAGAACCCGCAGTCGCTGGTGGCCGTGGCCCCGACCATCTCATCCTTCCTGCTGGCGCACAAGCTCATCGACGGCAAGCCCGACGCCGCCAAGGGCGTGGACGCCTCGCTGCTGGCCGAGGCCCTGAAATGAGCCAAGGCCCCTCCCACCGCTCCTGGCTGGCCATCCGCCAGGGCATCCCTTCGGGGCTGTACTGGGGCCTGGCGGCCTGCGGGCTGACGCTGCCCTTGCTGCTGTGGCTGCTGGCCGCGGCGGGCCACGCCGACCCGGTCTTCCTGCCCAGCCCGGCGCGCGTGGCCGAGCGCATCCACCTGTGGTGGGACGACGGCCTGATGGGCGACGTCGGCATCAGCACGATGCGGGTGGTGGTGGGTTGGGCCGTCTCGGCGCTGTTCGCCCTGCCTCTGGGCCTGATGATCGGCACCTGGCGGCCGGTGCAGGCCCTGCTGGAGCCGCTGACCGACTTCATCCGCTACATGCCGGCGGTGGCCTTCATCCCGCTGGTGATGGTGTGGGTGGGCATCGACGAAGCCGCCAAGGTCGCCATCATCTTCATCGGCACCTTCTTCCAGATGGTGCTGATGGTGGCCGAAGACGTGCGCCGCGTGCCCATGGCCCAGATCGAGGCCGCCCAGACCATGGGCGCCACGCCGATGGAGGTGGTCGAGAAGGTCATCGTCCCCTCGGCCAAGCCGGCCCTGCTCGACACCCTGCGCGTGACCATGGGCTGGGCCTGGACCTACCTGGTGGTGGCCGAGCTGGTGGCGGCGAACTCGGGGCTGGGTTACGCCATCCTGAAAGCACAGCGCTTCCTGCAGACCGACAAGATCTTTGCGGGCATCTTGCTGATCGGCCTGATCGGCCTGCTGATCGACCAGCTCATGCGCCTGGCCCACCGCAAGGCCTTCCCCTGGCTGCACGCACGCCACTGACCCCGAACTCCGAGCAAGACCAGGACCCCGCATGACCCCCACCGCCCCGTCCCAGGCCGGCGCCAGCGCGCTCGGCATCCAGTGCGCGCAGCTGTGCAAGACCTACCCCGGCGCCACGGCCCCGGCCCTGCAGGACGTGAACCTCACGGTGCAAGCCAACGAGTTCATCGTCTTCGTCGGGGCCTCGGGCTGCGGCAAGTCCACGCTGCTGCGCACCATCGCGGGCCTGGAGGCCTTTGACCAGGGCACGCTGACCGTGGGCGAACGGCCCGTGACCGGCCCCGGCCTGGACCGCGCCATGGTCTTCCAGCACTACAGCCTCTACCCCTGGCTGACGGTGCAGGAGAACATCAAGTTCTGCCGCCAGCTGAAGGCCCACACGGCCGAGCGCACCAGCGCCGATGTGGAAGATGCCGCCGGCCGCGCCGATGCCTTGCTGCGCCTGATGGGCCTGACCCACGTGGCCAAGGCCTACCCCAGCGAGCTCTCGGGCGGCATGCAGCAGCGCGTGGCCATTGCCCGTGCGCTGATGAGCCGCCCCCCGGTGCTGCTGATGGACGAGCCCTTCGGCGCGCTGGACGCGCAAACCCGCGAGGTCATGCACGACCTCATCCAGCACGTGCACCGGCTGGAGCGCACCACCATCGTCTTCGTCACCCACGACGTGGACGAGGCCATCTACCTGGGCGACCGCGTGGTGCTGATGGCGCCCCGCCCCGGCCGCATCGACAGCATCCACACCGTGCCCCTGCCCGAACACCGCACGCAGGACATGAAGCTGGCGCCCGAGTTCCTGCGGCTCAAGCGCCAGTTGCTGGACCGCATCCGCGACACCTCGGGCATGAAGACCGACCTGGACCTGCTGGCCCAGCTCAGCCGCTCGGCCGCCGCCGTGGCCTCGGGGGCCGGTGCCAGCGTCACCCCCAGTGCCGGGGCGGCCAACGACCCCACTTCCTGAGGACACCCCATGAACCCTGCTACCACCACCTCAACCACTGCCGCCCCGGCCATCGACGCCCCCGCCTTCTGGCGCACCTTCGCGCCCGAGCTGCAGGCCAGCCGCGTGATGTGGTCCGAAGTCGTGCCCGGCGGCTGCCACTGGTCCTGGGTGATGCCGCGCGGCAGCCGCCTGCGCATGGTCGCGCTGGACGCCAACGCCAACCTGAGCATGGTGCTGTACCACGCCCGCGACAAGCTGGAGCGCTACAACATGCCCGACTCGCTCAAGGCCCAGCACACCGCGCACTGCACCAAGGGCCATGTGCTGATGAGCGACATGGGCCGCGCCCTGGCCAGCATCACCGAAGACACCCTGGGCTGGCACGACCCGCTGGGCGGCCTGCTGGACGCCGAGCGCCTGCAGGCCAAGTACGCCGCGCAAGGCGAGCACAGCTTCCACACCCACCGCAACGGCATGTTCCGCAGCGGCAAGGACGGCCTGCTCATCGAGATCGGCAAGCACGGCCTGGCCCGCCGCGACCTGATCGCACCGGTCAACTTTTTCAGCAAGGTGGCGGTCGATGAAGAAGGCCGCTTTGCCTTCGCGCCACAACATGCCGCGGCCGGCGCCATGGTCGAGCTGCGCTTCGACATGGACACCCTGATCGCCATCAGCACCGCGCCGCACCCGCTGGACCCCACCCCCGACTACGCGCCGGGCAAGGTCGGTCTGGCGGCATGGAAGTCGGGACCGGCTGCGCCCGATGACTTCAACCGCGCCTTCCGCCCGGAGTGCGCCCGCGCGCTGCACAACGCCGACATGCTCTACCTGTGAGGTCTGTGAACGCCATGAACACCGCCGCCCGCCTGCAAACCAGCCCGCTGGACCCCGCCCAAGCCATCGTCAACCACACGCTGCCCTCCGGTGAGCCCTACCTGCTTCACTTCCGCCAAGGCCAGACGCTGCGCATCGTGGACCTCGAAGGCAACCAGGCCGTGGACGTCATCTTCTACAACGCGCAGGACCTGGCCGAGCACTACAGCGCCACCGACACCCTGCTGGCCCAGGGCGGCATCTACCTGAGCACCGGCTCGGTGCTGATGAGCAGCGAAGGCCGCGCGATGCTGACCATCACCGCCGACACCTGCGGCCGCCACGACACCCTGGGCGGCGCCTGTGCAGCCGAGAGCAACACCGTGCGCTACGCCTTGCAGAAAAAGTACATGCACAGCTGCCGCGACAACTACCTGATCGCCTTGCAGCACGCCGACTTGGGGTTGGGCAAGCGCGACCTGGTGCCCAACGTCAACTTCTTCATGAACGTGCCGGTGACGTCCGACGGGCAGCTGACCTTTGCCGATGGCATCTCCGGCCCTGGCAAGTACGTGGAGCTGCGCGCCGAGATGGACATCCTGATGCTGGTCTCCAACTGCCCACAGCTCAACAACCCCTGCAACGCCTACCACCCCACGCCAGCGCAGTTCCTGGTCTGGGACACCCCCTCCACGCAGGAAAACGCCTGATGTTCGACACCGTCCTCA
>Ga0209107_10000610_pt1 | contig 20725 bp, 17 predicted proteins | sample LakErihyJuly2011_2_FD_187460 | JGI IMG/M metagenome (GOLD analysis project Ga0209107, IMG submission 187460) | Freshwater microbial communities from dead zone in Lake Erie, Canada - CCB hypolimnion July 2011 (SPAdes) (version 2) | ecosystem: Environmental > Aquatic > Freshwater > Lentic >...
TGTGGAATAAACGGCACCCAGATAAACTAATCAATAGTAATGAACCGAAAGTAATTTGGGAATTATTAAGTGAATATATGAAAAACGTGTGTAATAAAGAATCGTGTTGGTTAAAACAGAACTTTGTGGCAACAAATAAGATTAATGATTTTATCGATGATTTTGCTCCTGTATCTCCATCGGAATGGAAAAAAAACCCTAACGAATGGTTATCTAGCGTTGACATTATAAGAGTTATGAAACAATACGAGAAGGCGTATAAATGCTTTGAATTTTTTGGTCCATCTCCAATTGATTTTGATACTAAAACATCCAAAACCAAATGTGTCTGGGATGAGATTTGTAATATAAATGTGGAAGACCAAATAAAAAGAGGTAAAACAAAGTTAGGGTTTATTTTTAATACAGACCCACATTACAAATCCGGACAGCATTGGATTTCTTTATTTGTAAATATTAAAAAAGGAACAATATTTTTCTTTGATAGCGCCGGTAATAAAATCCCAAAACAAATAAAAAAGTTGGTTGACAAAATTATACGACAAGGACGACAACTTAATAAATCGATGGTATTTGACCAAAATTATCCGGTTGAGCACCAATATGGTAATACAGAATGTGGGATTTATTCTATTTATTTTATAGTTCATATGTTAGAAGATAAAGTTTCGGCATATTATTTAAAAAACCATATTTTAAAGGATGAGTATATGGAGAAATTCCGAAAGTTATATTTTAACGAAAATTTGTAATGTGTTAAAAAGTATATAAAATAATGTATGTGATAAATAATATAAAATGAATAAATCTGATTTTATATTAAATGATAATATTGAACTACTTTGGGAATTAATTGTTGACACAGATATTGTAAAAATGAATTTTAATTATATTGAAAAAATCAAAGAGACATTTAATTCAATTCTTCCTATTTTTTATGATAGAGAAAAAAATAATTCGGCAGATTTAATGACACTTAATAAGATGTTTATTTCGGTTATTATTAATAAAATAAAAGGTGAATTTTTTAAAGAAAAGGAAATAGTTACAAGTAAGGATATAAAAAACGAAAGAATAAATAAGTTTGATACCGAACTAATGAAACAAAAAAACGATTTTGAGAGTCATAACACAATCAAAGTTCCTCCAGCACCAAAATTTAACGATAAATTGGACGACCCGCTTGAAGATATGGAATTAATTATTAAACAAACAATTGCTAAACGTAATTTTGACGTTGAGCAGTTTAATAAAGATATTTCTCCCAATTTAAATTCTGATTTTTTAAAGTCGACAGAAACGTCTATAAAAAAAGAAAAGGATACCTTAAATAAAACGAATGAATTGAAATATATTAAAATAGATAATAAGGAGTTGGGAAATACAATTATAAATAATAATTTGATTGAGTTACCTCCGTTAAAAAAACATACACATACAGATTTTAATAAACGCATTTCTTGGGGTTCAACAACGGTAACCAATTATAACGAACAATTCGAGGATATTCCCCCAATCCAGAATAATAATATTTTATTAAAACTGAAACAGATAAAAACACCTGAACCCGAAATAGTTGATAATGCCGAAAGTATAACTCTTGAACACCTAAATAATAAAATACACATATTAACAAATATGGTTCAATTCCTTACAGATAAATTATGCGGTCCCTAATTCACAATTTGTTTAAATACTTGTGTTCCATCTTCGTTAAATTCATAGGTTCCAATTTGTATTGGGTTTAATCCCTTATTTTCTAACGCCTCTTTATAACTAGATAAATCATAAATATACCATAAAGACTTATTTATTATACGATAAACATACTCAACACCATTAATTTTTATGGATTTACCAACCCACTCAAAGTCTATTTTATTTGTTCTTAATGTATTATCACTTTGTTGTTTCGAATAATCAGGAACATACGAAAATTTAGAACTATCTGGGTCGGCAAAATTCATACAAGAAATCTTTTCTTTTCCGTGTGGATAAATAGAACAATCAAAAGAGGTTTCTTTAATTATTTTAGTTAATTGATTACTTAATTTCTCTTTTATTGTGGAGGTTTCAAATAATAATTGGTCACTTGTTACAGGAACTGCCGGTAACCCTTTGCTTAAATCTTTTCGTTTAAGTTCAATCGCATCATCGCTTTTTAATTGTTTTTCCGAAAAAACCATTAAATAAATAAATACAACAACGGTTTGTAATTCTTTTGGTAAATCTGTATGACTACATATACGACGCGCGCGACCGATAACTTGTTCGGTTCTTACTGGATGCCAATATGGTTCCATAATATGAACGTATCGTGTATTTCTTAAATTAATACCTTCTGAACCCGATGACGTTATCATTAAAACCTTAATGATTTCACCATAATTGTTATTTTTAGAAAGTTCTTTTAATTTGTTTGAAATATTGGTTGGAATATCATCCCAAGAACTATTATAAATATTTCGGATAATTTCCTTTTCTTCAGGTGTTTCTGTTCCAGTATATAACGCATATTTTGGTTTAGTTAATTCATCCGCGTTAAAATCTAAATCCCATGTATCTACCCCGGTTTTTTTTATTTTAAATCTGGCAAACCCATTTGCTTCCAATACTAAACTAAATAACCCGACACCTTCAAGAGTTCTGAATTGACTATATATTAAATGTAATCCAATATAATTTGGGTCCTTAATATTTTCCAATACATGTAAAAATTTCGGACTATATGTTTGAAGTCCTTCAGGAGATAAAAACGTGGGCGCGTTATCCTTAATATATTGTATTTTTTGTGCTATTCTATCTTGGTAAGTAACATCAGATGAATTGTTAATAAGTTCGTCGCCTTCAACTTCTCCCTCATATAAATTGTTAACGTCAATATTATTTTCTATTTTTTTAGTTTCTTTTAAGACGTCAACCATATTTGAAACATCTTCATTGCCTTTTACATCTTTGTGTGTTCGTGGAAGAGGTCGATCAGGCATAACGAAATTACAGTATAACCGTGAAAAAATACGGTATGTTGAGGCAGCTTCTTCATAAATGTCGCCTTTACCCTTTTTCGGTTTTTCGGTTTTTCGTTCTTCAACACGCGCCTTTTCATAAATTTTAAATTGGAAATCGCTCATTTTAATATTAACCACAAAATAATCCAATGATAGGGTTTTTGTAAATGTTGGTAATAAATCTTCTTGTGCGCTACGAAAATATGAAGATAACCCAATAATTCGTCTTTTAAGTCCATCAACGTTTTTTATTTCTTTGGTTACGTTATCGATATATTCTCCAGAAAACAACTCTAATTTATCAGGTAGTGCTTTAAAATTGTGAATTTTAACTCCTTGAGGAAGTATTTCAATATTGTTTTGTTTCAAAATAGTAATTATGTTTCTTTCAAATTCTGAGTTGCTTATAAAGTCTTTATTTAAAACTAATTCACCTGCTTCGTTTACGACTTCGTCGGTGACACCATGATACCCCGTTTTATTAATTACGTTATTAAACCCGAATGGGTTTCTGGTTATTGTTAATATTTTGCTGGATGACGAGTAATCAATATAATCTAATGTTTTTTCTTTAACAAATATATCTTCAAAAAAGAATTTATCTACTTTTTTAGATGTGTTTACCTGTAATGGAAACTCCCATGTTTTTATATATCCTCGTAAGATATTAAACAAAATACCGAATTCGTTCGGATAATTTATAACGGGTGTTCCTGTAAGTAAAACGATACGTGTGTCTACAGCACTCATTAAATATTCATATAATTTAATTGATAAAAATTTGGGTTGGTGTTCTTTCTCTCCTCTATTGGAAATTGGAATATCCTTTTCTTTTTCTAGTTTGTTGACAATTCTACTAATTAAATTGTGGGCTTCATCAATAATGACTACGGCACCATCAAATAAATTTTTTGTATAATTATCCGTTAATGTGCTTAATGCTGAGTTTCGTAACCCGTTATAATTTATAAACGTATATTTACTTTCAATCATTTTATCCAATTGTTCATCTAATGATTGTTTTGATTCTCCTGATAACTTTGCGTAATTGGAGGGTTCTCTTACATTAACAAACCAAGCACCATTTTTTTTTCGTATATATTCAAGTGGTAAACTTAATACATTTGATAAAACAGGCAATAACTCCGGATTGATAGTTATATCTACCCATTTCCAATATTGATTTCTACGAAATAATAAATCTCCGCATTTTTTCAATTCAACCATATAATTTTTTCTTAATGATGCCGGAGTCATAATAATAATTTTTTTATTATCCTTCATACCTTCCGCAATCGATATTGACGTACACGTTTTACCTGAACCAAGACCGTGGTATAATAACAAACCGCGATAAGGAGTATATAAATTTAAATAATCTCTTGTTATTTTTTGGTGTATTAATAGAGATACATTTCCGGATGATTTTCCTATATTGGCACAAGTAATATTTTCTGTTCCGGATAATTCCTTTTTATAAGGTTGGAAAATAGAATTAATATTATTAATGTATTTTTCTCGGTTATTCATATAATAATTCGAAACTTTTACAATTACATTTGGTTGTTTTTCGGGTAAAAACTTTGTAATTGGTCTATTATCAATCTCAACGTTTATTTCAGGACCTATAATAGAAACTCCCTTGTTAACTGGTTCTGTTATTCGAACGGGTTTTTCAGTTTTATATTCAAAAACATCTTCATCATCTTCCAACATTAGTTTTTTCGACGGTTTTATAGGTTTAACAAGTTTAATGGGTTTTATTGGTTCATTAAGTTTTTGAATTTCTGTAATGTTAGGATTTACTCGAACCTTTAATAATTTATTGGATGCTAATTTGTTTTTAAATAAATCCATATTAAATCCTTTTTGTCTGTCATCAATCATTACAATAGATTGTGGCGGTTGAATAGTTCCAGGTTGGTTTATTATTGAAGGGGGTTCAGGAATAATTATGTCAACCAAAGTATGTTTTTTAATATTTGGTTTAATTTTTAATGTCTCTAAATAATTAATCATACCTTATATAAAACACATATATAAAACTTTTAACACCTTTTAACATTTAATTCGGTTAATTATCATTATGTATAAATAATGATAATTAATAATACTATTGTGTTGACATCCATTAAAAATCCTAAATATATTATTCAATATAATCTTCTAAATTTTCGGTAATAAATGTAATTGCTTCATTACACGCGATTTGCTCTGCTTTTCTTTTTATTTTGTGTTGTCCTTCGCCCATAAATAAAAATATTTTTCCGTTTGTGTTAACATACTCGTGGATATGTTTAAATGTTTTGATTTGATTAATGTTTATTGCTTCCATATAATTTAAATTATAAACTGGTTGTCCCAAACATAAATAAACGCCCATTTTATAACCAACATCAGGGTCGTGGTTTATTTCAAGATAATGGGGTGTAACTTTAAACTCTTTTTGAATTTTAACTTGTAAAATATTCTTATAATTATCATCATTTTGAATTAATGCTATCCAATCAATATGTGTTTCAAATATATTTTCTACGAATTTTTGGGCAATTTGAAACCCAGGACCAGTAACGAATACATTTGTAAACCAAGCATCTTCATCCTTAATATTTATTTTGTTGAAATCCAAAAATAGAGCACCTAAAAAGGATTCGAATAAACACCCTAATTTTTTTAAGTTAGTCCTGATTTTTTTTTCTTCAGCATGTTTCGATAAAACTAACCATTTATTTAAATGCATTTCCATTGCGATTTTTCCGATAGCCTCGTTTTTAACAATTGCGATTTTCTTCTCTGTCATAAACCCTTCATTTTCTTTAGGAAACCTTCTATAAAGGTAATATTTGGTAATTAGTTCTAAAACACCGTCTCCCAAAAATTCTAGTCGTTCATTAGATTTAGTGCTTAATTTCATACAATCCGGTGGTTTCTCAACGATAGTTATATTTTGTTGTATATTTTCAAAACTTGAACGCTTTGTGTAAGACCTATGAATAAACGCGCGTTTATATAATGCGAGGTTGTTAACAATTGGAGGAACTCCGTATTTAGTAAGAATAGATTGAACTTCGCTCAATGTAATCTCGACATTTAAATTGTTATATGGGTTAAAAATAAGTCCATCGTCACATTTAATAATATCATCTTCATAATTTAAATTAATCATTAAGTATTTACAGTTTTACTCTTTATATTATTTAAGTTATTAGATTTAGAATGATATTTTAATTTTTCAAAAATATAATATTTTAATATTATATAATATGGTTTATATGTCTGGTAGTAAAAACGCGAGATATTCCGCATCAATTTGTAACAGAACTAACGTTTGTGGAGGAATCAAAAAAGCAGGTATTGCTTCTAGAATCGGTCTTTTTATGCAATCTAATCCAAATTTGATTGGAGCACCTCAATCATTGCCTAAAACTTGTGATGTTAGCAAGACAATTCAAACTCAAAAATATGGTTATCGCGCTGTTCATGGAGGTAATATGGGTTAAATATTATTAACCAATATTCATATCACGCAATAATATCACGCAATAATATCACACAAATTTAATTTAGGTGATATTAATATTTTAATATGATGGTTGTTCTGCCAAAAACATATTACTAAACCCTCCAATTTTTAAAACAGAATATCCCAAACCCTTTAGAAAATCTGTTAGGTCAGTATTTATATTATTCATTTCAAATAATATCTTTGGATAATTCGATTTTTTAAGGGTATTTTGAGAAAATAATAATGCGTTTAATTCGTTGTCCTCAATATCTATCTTAATAAACCCGATATTATCAATGTTAAAACTATCTAGGGTTCTAATATTTATTTCTTCTGTTTGTAAAATATTGGATGTGTTGACAATTGACGACCCTCCGCCATCTAAACTACATATATTTAATATTTGTTTTCCAACTTGGTTTTCAGACCCTAAACCGATATTAATACATTCAATATTTTTAATGTTAGATAACGCAACGCTTCCACATAGTGAATAGAATGACATTTTTTGTGGTTCGAATGCGTATACTGTTTTACAATGGTCTGATAAACTAATAGAGTATGTTCCTGAATGTGCTCCTATATCTAAGAAATTTTTATATTTTACACATAGTTGCTTACACCATTCAATCAAGTTTTTTTCAAATAGACCGTGGTCTATATAATAAGTTATGTTATTTTTTGGTAATATGTAAACTTTTTTATTGGTTAAAGCAATAACTTGATTTGTTTTATCACATCCGGTATCTGAAGTAATTTCTTTGGTTAATATAAAATAATCGCACATTATATTTGTATTTCATATATCTTTAAATACTTATTTATTACCAAGATAATAAATGTAAACAATATTGTTATCAATTTACCCCCGTATTACTAATCGACTACTCTAGAGACGCGCTCAGGTGGGTTAATATATATTATCATTAAATAATTTAATAACATTTTATTAAATTATTATTATTACCTGGAATGTTTATTAAAGTCGATTATAGAGAACACGAATTATTAACAAAGATTAATTTATTAATTCCTTCAAATCCCAGTTTTAAAGAAATTCAAGTAAAAACCGAAAATTTGGATTTAGGTGATATTATTATTTCAAATAATGAGGAGGATTTATTAATCATCGAGAGAAAAAGTATAAGTGATTTAATCAGTAGTATAAAAGATGGTAGATACGAAGAACAATCATACAGATTAGATGGATTAACGCATCATAAACATAACATCATATATTTAATAGAAGGAGATATAAACAAAATCAATAAGTTTCAAGATAATAATGTCGACAAGTTAATGGTTTATTCCGCAATTTTGTCTTTAAATTATTACAAGGGGTTTTCAGTTTTAAGAACATTATCTATTGAAGAAACCGCGCTTTTTATTTGTAATAGCACACATAAAATGACTAAAGAAGATATTAAGGGAACTAAAACACCCTATTATTCCAACGTTTCTGAAATAAAAGAGGTTGATGAGACCTCCCCTAAAAATTATATTAATGTTATAAAAAAAACTAAAAAAGATAATATTACAATCAATAATATTGATGAAATTATGTTGTCGCAAATTCCTGGTGTTAGTTCAGCAATCGCTATAGTTATTATGAATAAGTTTGAGACACTACAAAATTTATTAAATAAATTAAATGAAGACTCGACGTGTTTACAAAACTTGACTTATACCAATTCCAAAAACCAAATACGCAAATTAAATAAAACTTCTACCGAAAATATAGTAAAGTTTTTGTTAAAAAAATGAATAATATTTTAATACAATATAATATAAAATGAAAGGAACACATTTTCAAATTTTTTTAGGGATGTTATTCATACTATTTATAATTTATATTCTGTTAAAATTTACGACAACCGTAGAAGGATTAGAAACATTGACACCAATATCGTCTGGAGAAGGCGGAGTTGCTGGAAATGCGGATTCATACGCATCCACAATAAAATCAAATACTATTAAACAACAAGATACTTTTTTAATTAGTAAATATCGTAAAAGTTATGAAACAGTCATATTAAATTTAGACGATTTAATTAATAATCTAATGTTACAAACAACCTTAAATATTGATAGTAATGGTAAAATCGAAAAAGTATTGGAAAGTTTTAAAACCTTAAATACTTTATCCGAATCGAAAAAGGCTTTAAATCAAGTTATGCAATTTGTGGATAGTCAAAAATAATTAAGGTGTATATAGTTTCACCTCGTTACCCGCATAAACACCCTGATCAACTAACGATTGAGTATACTCCGCACCACCCCAATTGTCATCCATCGGGTCTGGACTATAAAGCATATTTTCGGTTTGTTGGTGAATTGTATCTAAAGGCGTGCTGGTTCCAACATAATATGAGGATGCGTCAAATGCTGGATAAGAGTTCTTATTATATGGATGGTCGCTTTGGGTTGCGTCGACAAGTAGAGTTGGATTTGGATTTTTTGGAATAACGTTCGGAGAAATGACCGGAGGTAATCCGCCTTGTGGTTCAGTAACACTTGGTCTAACTTTATAAACCTCATTACCTTGTGCGTCATATGTTTTTTGTAAATATAATACCGGACATCTTATGCCTTGACTTCTTTGCCAACTCAAAAACTCAACATAATCTTCTAAATTATTAAATTTTACAGGATTTACACCTGGAATCTTTGCTAATTTAGAATTATATAAATAAAAATGTTTATCGTGTTGTATCAGCATATTCGGACACCGTGTATCGTCGTTATTAGTTAGTCCTTCCATAAATTTAGAATTTCCACTTTTTAGATAAAAAACGAGTCCTAATATAAATATAGTTATAACACAATAAATAAGTAATGACATATATATTTAATAAGGATAAAATTAAGTTATATTTTTATTTCTAATGTTACTTTATAAATGAAAATTTTACACATTGACCCTACAACGCAAAACGTTAACGACTTTAATAATGATATTAGTAAAAATAATAACTCCGCGTTTGTTCTTTATTATATGGTTGGATGTGGTCCATGCGAAATGACACGTCCCGAATGGAAAAAGATTGAGGATATCTTAGGTCAGGACATTAAAGAATCCGATATTATTATAGCAGATATTAACCAAGACGTTTTACAAAATTCAGATTTAAAACCAAAGTATTTAACAGAACAAAACATCTCTATTAACGGGTTTCCTACAATTCATTATGTTTCAAAAAACGGGAAATTAGTTGAGGAGTATGACGGTCAAAGAACTTCAGACGCATTTAAAAAATGGATTGAATCTAAACAAAAAATGTCGGGAGGAGGAAGACGACGTAAACGAACCAAATCAAGACGAAGTAAAAGACGAACCCTAAGAAAAAGACGACCCAAGTCAAAACGAAATAACAGGAGAACTCTAAGTAATAAAAAATAGATGTCAACAACAGATAATAATATTTACATATAATATGATTAGTAATATAGTTTTTATATTATGTGGATTACTTTCAGGTATTATTTCCAGATTAACCGGTGTTGGAAATTCATTTGTAATATTTACTTTAATTTATTATTTTGATTTAATTGAAACATCTAAAATAGCGGGAACAATAGTGTATGCTTTATTACTCCCAGTATTAGTTGGTATATATAATAATTCCCAATTAGGAAATATAAATTTTTACGTTGGAAATGTGTTAACACTTTCAATGGTATTAGGTGGATTTTTAGGTTCTAAAATAACATTATCAACTAAAGAAAATGTTGGTATTACTCGTAAAAGACTTGGTGGAATAATGTTAATTATTTGTGGTATAATGATACTTTCAAAATAATGTCGACAAATATAACAAATAAAATTGAATTAAATATAAAATTGTATCTTACTTCAACTATAAAAAATGGATAAAGTGTTTAAACTCGTTGATTTTAACGTTTATAACGGAAAGTGTAATGAAGATACCGCAAGCGAAAATGATGAATCGCGACCGTCTTATACAGACGACAATATTTTCTTAATTCAAATTTTTGGATTAAATACTAAAGGTGAAACGTGTTCTATTATTGTAAATAATTACAAACCGTTTTTCTATGTAATGGTAAATGATACCTGGAATACCTCAACTAAATTGTTGTTTTTGGCAGAAGTAAAACGTAAAATGGGTAAATTTTATGAAAATTCGATTACTGAATGTATTATCGTAAAACGAAAAAAACTATACGGTTTTGATGGAGGAAAACAACATAAGTTTATAAAACTAGAATTCACAAATATGAACGCATTTAATAAAGCAAAAAATTTATGGTATGGTGAGTATACTGATTCTGGTAGAAGTTTGTTAAAGCACGGGTATCCGTTTATGGATACAAATACACTATTGTATGAAGCAAACATTCCTCCATTATTAAGATTCTTTCATATTCGAGATATAAGTCCATCTGGATGGGTTGCCTTGCCAAATAACAAATCAATACTAATAACCAAAGAGTGTTTCAAAACAACAACCTGTAATTTCGAAATAATTATTAATTATAAAGATATTATTCCTTTAAATGATAAGGAAGATAGAGTTCCTTATAAAATATGTAGTTTTGATATTGAGGCAAGTAGTAGTCACGGAGATTTTCCTATTCCTATAAAAACGTATAAAAAACTAGTTACCAATATTATTGAATATTTTGAAAATTTAAATATGCATATAACTCCTGAATTATGTAAAAATATCCTCAGACAAATTATATTAACCGCATTTAATTATGAACAAATGGAAAATATTGACCTGGTATATCCCATAAAAATGATAACTAAACCCGAATTAATGATTGCGATTGAACGATGGTTATCAACACCAATAAAAAACTATAAAAATACATCCGAATTTCGTAATATGTCAACCATTGAAAAGATGTTTGAGATAATGGGGAAAAATATGGATGATAACGACGAAGATGAACATAATAGTAAATATATAAAAATGTCGAATGGACCAACAACAACAATTGTTGATATGTTGTGCGACACCAAATTCGACAGAGATATTAAAATAAATGAAATAAACTTTTCGTTAATTTCCAATTTCCCAAAATTAGAGGGAGATAAAGTTACGTTTATAGGTTCAACGTTTTTAAATTATGGAAACCCAGACCCACATTTAAATCATTGTATCGTATTAGGTTCTTGTTCTCAAATACCTAATAGTGTGATTGAATCATACAATACAGAAAAGGAAGTATTGCTTGCGTGGAAAGACTTAATTCAACGAGAAAATCCAGATATTATTATTGGATATAATATATTTGGGTTTGATTATGAATTTATGTTTAGACGTTCTGAAGAGAATAATTGCTCTGAAGAATTCCTACAATTATCTAGAAATATTAACGAGGTTTGTGCTACAAAAGATACCGATACAAACAAGTATAAGATTGAAGAAAGCAGTATTCAAATCGCGAGTGGACAACACGAATTAAAATTCATAAAAATGAATGGGAGATTACAGGTTGATTTATATAACTTCTTTCGTCGTGAAGAGAATTTAACCTCATATAAACTTGATTATGTTTCAGGACATTTTATTGGTGATTATGTAAAAGAGTTGGAATATGTTGATACCACTACCAAAATTAAAACGTTTAATATGACTGGATTATTAGAGGAAAGTTATATACATTTTGAAGAAATTGGTTATTCTGTTGATTATTATGAGAATGGTTCAAAATATAAAGTAACTTCTGTTGACAAATCAACCAATACGTTTCAAATTGAGGGTATTGTAAAACCAGATTTCACCAAAAAAGTCAGGTGGTGTTTAGCAAAAGATGACGTTACACCCAAAGATATATTTAGATTAACTAATGGAACTGCGGATGATAGAGGAGTAATTGCGAAATATTGTATTCAGGATTGTAACCTAGTTCATTATTTAATGAATAAAGTAGACATATTAACCGGGTTTATTGAAATGGCAAAGATTTGTAGCGTTCCAATTAATTTCTTGGTTATGAGAGGTCAGGGTATTAAATTAACAAGTTATATTGCTAAAAAGTGTCGTGAAAAATTAACCCTAATGCCTGTGATGGAAAAGGGACAATTAGATGATGGTTATGAAGGCGCAATTGTTTTAGAACCCAAGTGTGATTTATATTTGGATAATCCTGTTGCTTGTGTTGATTACGCCTCTCTTTATCCATCATCAATGATTAGTGAGAATTTATCGCATGATAGCAAGGTTTGGACCAAAGAGTATGATTTAGCAGGAAATCTTGTTTGTGAAACCGGAGAAAAAAATAAAAGCGGGGTCTTTATTTACGATAACCTTATTAATTATAGTTACGTAAATATTACATATGATACATATCTTTATGTAAGAGATACGCCTACATCGGCAGCTAAAAAAATTAAATCGGGAACCAAAATATGTAGATTTGCCCAATTTCCAGAAGGAAAGGCAATTATGCCTTCTATCTTGGAAGAATTATTAACCGCGCGAAAAAAAACCCGGAAATTAATTCCACAAGAAAAAGACGAATTTATGAAAAATGTATTGGATAAACGTCAAATCGGTTATAAACTTACCGCAAATTCTCTTTACGGACAATGTGGAGCAAAAACGAGTTCTTTTTATGAAAAGGATGTTGCGGCATCAACTACCTCAACAGGTCGTCTGTTACTTAATTATGCCAAAAAAATAATTGAGGAGGTATATGGAGACGCAATATTTAATAATGAAAAATATGGACTTATTAAAACCAAAGCTGAATACATATACGGCGACAGTGTTGCGAACTATACTCCTGTTTATGTAAAAGTAAATGGTATAATAGAAATAATAACAATCGAAGAATTATCAAATAAATACGGTAATTCAAAATGGGTTGTATGTTTAGAAGAAGGTAAACAAGAAAAAGAATATTGTGAATTATCCGATGTTGAAACATGGACTGAAAACGGTTGGACTAAATTATACCGTGTAATTAGACACGCATTGGCAAGTCATAAAAAAATGATGCGTATATTAACACATACTGGATTAGTTGATGTTACAGACGACCATTCACTTATTTTAAAATCTGGCGAAGAAATTTCCCCAAAAGATGTGTTCGTTGGAACCGAATTACTACACGGAAATTTACCAATAAATGATGATATTTATGAAAGTATTAATGAGGATGACGCGCAGGTATTTGGATATTCAATTGGAGATGACTTTTGCGATATATTATCACAAGATTACGATAATAATTATAACCTAATACCAACCCTAATTATTAATAGTAATATAAATGTTCGTAAAGCATTCTTTGATGGAATGATTGATGGGATGTATTCTGTATGTGATAAAGACCGCGATGGAAATATAGTAATTTATCAAAAAAATCAAATTAGTGCGTCACATATTTGTTGGTTGGCTTCAAGTATTGGATATTCAACATCGTTGAATACAAGAAAAGATAAACCAGATATTTATAGAATTACAATATTATCAGAACCCAAACAACAACCCTCTGACGCCATTAAGAAAATTATAGACATTCCTTATCAGGGTTATGTTTACGATTTAACAACTGAAAATCACCATTTCGCAGCAGGAGTTGGGAAATTAATAGTTCATAACACGGATTCTGTATTCTTTACATTTAATTTACAAACCCATGATAATATTCCAATTCGTGGTAAAAAGGCGCTTGAAATTACAATCGAATTAGCACAAGAAGCAGGACATTTAGCATCGAAGTTTCTCAAAGGTCCTCACGATTTGGAATATGAGAAAACATTCATGCCTTTCTGTTTATTATCTAAAAAAAGGTATGTAGGTATGCTTTATGAAACCGACCCGAATAAATGTAAAAGGAAGGAAATGGGAATTGTGTTAAAAAGAAGAGATAACGCGCCGATTGTTAAAGATATATATGGTGGAATTATTGATATTTTAATGAAAAAACAAAACATCCAAGAAGCAATCGATTTCTTAAAATCGTGTTTGAATAATTTGGTTAATGAGAAATATTCAATGGATAAACTCATTATTACAAAATCGTTAAGAAGTGGTTATAAAAACCCCAAAAGTATCGCACATAAAGTATTGGCGGATAGAATCGCAACAAGAGACCCAGGTAATAAACCTACTTCGGGAGATAGAATTCCTTTCGTTTATGTCAACAACACAAATAAAAAGGCATTACAAGGAGAAAGAATTGAAACTCCTCAGTTTATTATTGATAATAATTTAAAGATTGATTACACGTTTTATATTACTAACCAAATAATGAAACCGGTCCAACAAGTATTTGCCCTTGTGCTAGAAAAGATATGGACTATGCAGAAAAAGGTATCCAAAATATCCAATTTTAAAAAAGAGGTTAAATTATTATATGATACAACAGATCCAGAAAAAATAGATGATAAATTAGAAAAATTAAAAAATAAAGAGGTTAAAATATTATTGTTTGATACCTATCTAAGAGAAACCAATAACATCAAAGATGGAAATCAAAGTTTGGTTAATTTCTTTGGTGTTAAACCAAAGGTATAAAAGCAAGATACAAGAATAAATCACAAGAATAAAAAATAAATACACAAATATTTATTTTTTATTTTAACTCATATTATGGGTAAAAACTATTTGAAACATCAGTTGTTAATACATCATTATATTCTCGAGCATATTGTCTTCTCAAATCATCATTATTTGAAATATCCCGAAATCGGAATGTTTGGGGTTCGATATATGACACACTAGTTGTAATTGGTTCTGTTTGTGTTTGTATAAATGTGGTATTTATTGTTGTGGGTGTTTCTAATGTATTATCTGCTCTATATTGTCTTATATCATACCTACAAATAGGACATATACATTTAGACAAAAACCAAGTATTTAATGATAACGAATTAAATAAGTGGGAACAATAATTAATTTGTGTAACTACGTCGTCTTGAACAAACGGGTCTTGTGTAATAGGACAAATAACATTTACAGGGTTAAGTATATTTCCAAAACGCACCAATCGTGTTGCTGTTGTGATTTGTGTAATTGTTGGTATTATTGCTATAGGTTGTAAAAATTCTTCGTTTGAAATTGTGTGTGTTCTATTAGGACGCCTTGCTCTACGAATATCTATATAAGGTGTTGTATTATTACGATATTGTCTATTTATACTATTTTGTTCTAAATTTGCTTCATTCGATTGAAAGAATATATAATCGATATTAGTTCGTAATTCTCTTAAATAAGCATTTAATCCTTGCATTTCAAGGAGGGTATTATTATACATATTTATGTAATTATTTATCATTCTTCGTTGGTCATGTGTTAGTTGTGTATTTTGCGTATCATTAAAATATCTCATATAATATGGATTTAAGTGGGGCATATTTATAATTAGTTTTTTAAACTTTAAATATTAGTTAGACTTTATGTTTTTATTTTTCCTGTAAAAAAAACAATATGCCTTTGTTGTTATTAAATTTTCTAAATTTGTAACTTCGGTTACTATTGTGTCATTAAAATGATACCATTTACCATTAGCATTTTTTACAAATGATGTGTAGTGTCCTCCAAGAACTGAACCACTATGATTACATATTCCATATAGATCATACATACACTTTTCGGAATTGTATCCAATCATATATTCATTTAAATCTAAATTGGTTAAAGGAAACTCAAGTAATATTTGGTTTTTGCGATTGCTTGAATTAAACCGTTTAATGTCAATTACTAATATTTTCGGAAAACTCCAGTAAGATATTTGTTTTTTAACAGATTGTTTCTGTTTTGTTTTTTCATTATACCACGCATTATCCCCTTCTAAAATTTCCCCTTCGTGATATAACTCAAAACAATCCATTAAGGTTGGATTTTTTATGTTAGGCGGGATTGGTAAATCGATGATAAAGTATGGTTCGGGAGAATTGCTTAAAACTGTATTATCTTCTAGTGATATGATTTGAGAAATATGAATACCATAAAATAAATCCCATATTTCAGAATATTCGGTTGAATATATTTTTTTAATCATACTAAAGCATTCAACTGCCAATTTATCTTTTTTATTAATTACTTTACCTGAAATAAGCATATTTACTTCTCTGGATAAAGACGCATGGAAACAATCAATTATAAAAAATAAAAATTCCGGTAAATCGTTCTGTTGATACCCTATAAAATTATTACTTCCTTTTTGTTTAGCAAGTGATTGAATACTTTTTAAAAATTTAATGGGAGACACCGTGCTGTTTTCTGCCCACATTATGTCTTTCAATTCAATCCATTCTGTTAATAGGGTGCTTTCAATATTATTTTTGATTTTAGGTCTTAATTTATTTAACAAATTATTGAGTTCGTATGTGTGAGACAATACCTGCATAGCAGAATTAATAAAACACGTATTACCAAGATTATTTAATCCGGTTAATCCTTTATTTTTATATATTTTATGATTCATCAATAAAGGTGTTATATATTATGACCTATTTTTTTTATATAATTTATATGTTTTATTATGTTTATTTCGCATATTTTTAGTGTGGTTCTTTCGATTACGCTTAGAATTTTTATATTTTTTTGAATGTTTTTTATTTCCACCCCATGTGATTGATTTTGGTTCAATTAAATACATATCCTTGGATTTACAACCATATACGTGAAGATATCCTCCATATGCTTTGGAATTTATATTATTATCTATTTTGTATTGTAATCCGTAATTTAACGTTAAAATAAATCTATTTGCTGATAATCTATCACCTGCTAAAAAAAAACGTAAAGCATTACCACTTGAATTAAACGCTTCGTAGTTATCCGTATTTTTTGGACGAATGATGTTTTTGTTTCCTCCACCATATTTAATGACAGCTGTCATTTCTTGAGATATATCACCTAAACCTTTAAATAATGAAAAACTATAAAATAGATTAATTATAGTTAAATCTGTTATTTGATTATTGACAAATTTAAAATTCTGAGTTTCGTTGTTTTTAATGGAGGAAATTAACCTTTGTAAACTTGTAATTTTATTATTTTTTAACATAGACGACATTCTATTAAGCGCATTTATTAACGCAACACAAAGGGTAACATCCTTCCATTTTTTAGCAGGGACAGATTGTTTTGTTATTTTATTATAAATTTCAAAATTAGAAAATTTTTTATTAAATGTAAATGTCTGGTTATTACTTCGAATACTTATTGTATGTTTGTTACTTATTGTATTCATAATAATTTTATAAAAATCGTTACCTGATGGGTCTTTAAATCCGCAATTATATTTGTCCATTTTTTCTAATAGTTCGTTTTCTTTTCCACCTGATGGTTGAGAATCTATATAACTTGGATAATTATTTAAAATGAATGGTTTCCAGTCGTTTTTTAAATTTGCTGAGTTTACAATTATATGTTTGTTTAAAGTTTTTGGGTTTAAGTTACAATTTAAGTTTCCGTTAAAATCGATTAAATCTTTTAATGGTTGAATATACGAAAGAAACACATTCGATGTGTTAGATTCGATTCGTGATTTTTTATTTTGAGGTTCGTTATCTTGTTGTTTGATTGATTTGTTTGGAAATATTTGGTTTCGAATCCATTCTGATGAAGCAGATTCAACCGTTGAAATATTGTTATTGAGTAATCCGATTTCAAAGCATTTCCAATTTGGTGAGTTTTTCCAATCACCACAATTATAGTCATCAGATATATTACAAAAAGTAAATGCCATTTGTTTAATCATTGTTGATATGGTGGATTTTAACGGGTTTATTGTCTTTGTATTTCCTCCTCTTTGTATATTATTAGAACAAGATATTAGCATAGGAGATATAAAATAATTCATGGATTCAATATATAATGTATTGAAATATTCGAAATTTATAACATGTTCTGGTGTGCTTATATTAGACAACTTACCTAAATATGATGTAAAAATATTAATTATGTCGTCAATACATATATAATTTAAAGAATCGTTAATATTATTAGGTACCATATTTATGAAATAATCAATCTTACTTTTAACATGTTTACCCCATTCCATCACATTATCTAAGTTATCGTATATTGGTTCAGATTCGGTGTCGTCAGATACCGGGTTGGAATTTATGGTGTCTTCGGTTACCTTACCAATATCCATAGGTTTAACTAAAGATGAAACTGATTTTTGCGATTTACCATTATCAGGTGATGAGGTATTAATGTATTCCGGTTCAGTATCTAACGACACGGTTGATTCTTGTAAATCACGACCACCAATTATTATTATTTCGTCACTAAGGAGATTATCTGTGTTATTAACAGGATCATTTGTAGTATTATCCTCAATTATGGTGTTTACAAATATATTAATAATTTCCAAGCATTGTTGTTCTATAAATTCAGAATCGGTTGGTAAATCAATGATAACAGGATATCCGCCATAATATTTCAGTTTACTGTTATTTAAAGAAGTTGCATTTGAAAATATCTTAACAATATTTTTTTTAGCACCTTCTAATTGAGAACCACCAAAATCGTGAATTTGGTCTGTGCCTAACACATTTAATAAATACCCCGACATGGTATCTCTATCTAATGTAACCATTCTAGGCGTAGACATACTTATAATATATAGTGTGTAAAATAAATCATTATCTACTTTATATAAAAAAAAGTAGATAATATATAATGGACGTAAACACAACTATTCAACCAATAGACATATCCAATAATTCTTTAATAAATCCTTCGGCAATTATATTATTCTTTTTAGTGATAATTAGTTACTTTATTTTATTTCTTTATTTAGGAAATAACTCCGTTACAGGGGATGGATCAAATAGCGGAAATAATTACGGCGGAAATATATTGATGATTATTGTAGGAATTATTTTTATAATTTTAATTATACTAAATGCGTTTCAGTATTTTTTTAGTATTAATGTGGTCGCGTCAATTAAAGACTTATTTACTGAACAACCCAAAATAAATATTGTTATTGACCAAAGCAAATATAAGTCTGTTGTTCCTGAAATAACAAACAAAAAGCAAGTGTTTAATATACCCGGTAATTATTACGATTATGAAAATGCGAAATCTATATGCCAGGCATATGGTTCTAAATTAGCAACATACGAACAACTAGAGGATGCGTATAATAATGGTGCTGAATGGTGTAATTATGGATGGTCAAGCGGACAAATGGGTTTATTTCCAACACAAAAAAACACATTTAATAATTTACAAAAAATAAGTGGACACGAGAACGATTGTGGAAGACCAGGAATTAATGGAGGATATATTGCGAACCCAAACATAAAATTTGGCGTAAATTGCTATGGATATAAACCAAGAATTACACCCGAAGAAGAAAACTTGATGTCTTCGACAACGCCATACCCCCAAACCAAAAAAGATATTGAGTTCCAACAACAAGTGGACTATTGGAAAAGTCAAATACCTGAAATATTAGTTTCACCTTTTAATTATAATAATTGGAGTAAAATCTAATATTTACGTTTTTTAGTTCCTCCTTTATTTTTGTTTTTTTTATGTTTGGTTTTAGTATGTTTGTTTTGTTTTGGATCTACTAAATTTAATAATTTATTATAAATATCATCATCGATTACATTATCTTCGTAACCATCCTCTTCTGTAGGTTCATATCCACCTCTAGGATTGTTAAAATATAATAATCCTCGAGGTATTGCTAAGTTTTCAAATAAGTCTGATACATTAGAACCACCTGATTGTTTATTTTGTGTATTTATATTAAAAATTGGTGATAAATCTTTATTAAACAGAATCGAATTTATATTAAACCCTCCACTATATATTTTACCATCCGGATTACTATATAAAACTAAATCATTTTGTGAAAGTTCATCCATATAAAATACACTTATAATAATTAAACATTATAAATCCGCTTTATTTCTGGAATAATAGATACTTCTCTTTTACTTTTGATTTGTCCTATTATTTGTTTTAATTGTGTATCATTTTTTATAATTTCTCCTAAAGTTTTTTCTAAATATTTAAAGGTTAATGGTGCTATTATTTTTGTATTTTTAAATAATAATTTACCGTCGCTAATATTTATGGAAGAATCTGATAGTTTATGGGTAGATAAGATGCTGGCCGTTAGTTTTGCTTTTTTATCTCGAATTGCGTGTATTTTTTCATTCAACAGTTTTAGTTGATTATCACAGATAATCCATTCTTTAAGTTGTTCCTCCAACTTAGAATCCATTATTATAATTAATTATTTTATTTTCTAA
>Ga0209107_10000612_pt1 | contig 20698 bp, 23 predicted proteins | sample LakErihyJuly2011_2_FD_187460 | JGI IMG/M metagenome (GOLD analysis project Ga0209107, IMG submission 187460) | Freshwater microbial communities from dead zone in Lake Erie, Canada - CCB hypolimnion July 2011 (SPAdes) (version 2) | ecosystem: Environmental > Aquatic > Freshwater > Lentic >...
CAGGACGAATTCTCCATTTCGCTCTGGGAGTGACTCAAAATCATTCTCACTCATCATCCATGATGAGGAGTCTGGAGCATTCCATGATTTTGTCTCAGAGCAGAGAGGGAGTCTGTATGATCTCGCCAAACTCCTCCAGATAGAGACTCCCTCTGCAGTGCATGCATCATCCCAGCAGACGACAAAAAGACCCTACCTGGATGGTACAGACTATGCAGAGTCTCATGGTGTCTCATGGTCTGTATTCCAGAGTGCAGGATACAGTGAGACTCTGTATCTCAAAAGGAAAACACTCCGGATCCAGACCACTGCAGGTCCTAGATATCGCTTCCTGGACTATCGCGATAGCATGACGTACATAAATGAAAAGGGATTCTCTCCCTGCTGGTACAAACTCCTAGAGGGAGTGAAACTCTCTAAACTCATCAAAGCTCCGCTCATCTATTGCAATGGGGAAGCGTCTACAGTAGTAGCACAGCACTATGGTATGCCAGCAGTCAGCATAGCAGGAGGAGGAGAGCGGACTCTTACCTCATCCATGATTCAGGACCTCCAGAAGCTCTATACAGGGAGCGTGATAGTAGCTCTAGACTGTGATGCAAAGGGACAGACTGCATCCTATAAACTAGTAAAACAGTTACTAGATGCAGGGATCCCAGCTCATGCAGTGGATATGAAGCTGGGAATGGGAGGAGACCTCGCGGACTGGTGCAGGATGTATCAGCAGGAGTCACTCCAGGAGATCATTAAACTCCCTGCTCTGTCTATCAGTATGGAGCTCATCATCCAGAGGGATATGATCTCAGCTGCAGACCTGGATAATAAAAGATTTGCAGCTCTGCTCTGGACTGTAGAGGACATTCTCCCAGAGGGATGTATCCTGTTAGCTGGGAAGCCAAAGTCTAGAAAATCCTGGCTAGCTACGCACATAGCCAGGAGCGTAGCTATGGGAAAAAAAGTATTCTCCAGATACGATGTCTCCAGAGGATCAGTGCTCTATTTGGATCTAGAGTCTAATCAGAGACGTATGCAGAGCAGACTCCGACAGATGGAGATAAATGATGAGGGACAGCCATCAAACCTTTATATCGTGAATGAGTGGAGCAGAGGATCAGAGGGAGTGGAGGAGCTGGACCTCTGGCTGAGTAAAGTAACAGACTGCTCTCTGGTAGTAGTAGACATCCTGGAGAATTTTAGAGCAGTGAGGGACCGTCATGCAAATCCCTATACTGAGGACTATGATGCAGTGAAGCCACTCACAGCATTAGCTGAAAAGCATCACTGTTCTATTCTGATCCTGCATCATACGCGAAAGTCAAAATCAGATGATGCATTTGATGAGATCTCTGGGACTACAGGATTGGCCGGAGGAGTCTCTGGGATGTATATCCTGGCGAGAATCCCTGCAGAGGAAGCTCATACAGAGCTGATGATCAGAGGGAGAGACATAGAGTCAGATGAGAAGCGGATCCTGGTATGGAGTGACATCCTCAGTCATCATGAGGTGATGGGAGATGCAGAGACATTCCTCCTCTCCAAAGAGAGACAGGAGATCATAGAGCTCATGAGAGATGGTCAGCACTGGAGACCTTCTGATGTCGCGGATGCTATAGGGAAGTCCAGACAGAATACTCATAAACTCCTGCAGAAGCTCAAATCAGCTGGGACGCTCAAACAGGACTCTACAGGACGTTATTTTGTGACAGTGCATAAATCATACCCTGTAGGATATGATGGGAGCTCTCAGAGCTCCCAGAGTGCCATAGTGGAGACGTCTGCTCCAGTCCCTGCAGTGACTCCTCTCCCAGTCTATAGAGTGATGGATGGAATCCCTCTCAATAAGCTGGAGAGCATGAGGGAGCTTGCAAAAAATCCCCAGTCTGCAGATCAATTCCTCATCATGGCCAAAGCATACAGTATCAGTCCTCAGCAAATTGATACGCTCCGACAGGAGTTATTATCAGATGTATAGAGATAGCGGTTTACATCGGTTTACGCGGTTTACAGTGGTTTACATGGTTTACATCGGTTTACATATGTAAACCACTGTAAACCGGTATGATTGTAGTGCGGTTTACGCGGTTTAGAGCATCACAGAGACCTAAAGTGGCAATGTGTAAACCGTAAACCAGTATTTTATAGAAAATGGGGAGGAATGAGATGAGCACAGAGAAAATATGCTACCAGCAGCAATGTCTGGTATGTATGGAGTGGTATGATCCGCTCCCAGAGAGTCCCAGAGTATGTCTCTGCAGTTTCTGTCAGAGGAATATCAAAGCCATCATTACTAGAGAGCAGTCCACTCTAGGAGTCTGGGGAGCGTCTCTGGTAGATAAAATAGCGCGTCTCACAGATGATGATCACTCACGATACAGCAGGATTTATCATGCACTGCACAGCACTCCAGATGAGGAGCTGTCTGCACTCCGAAAAAAGATAGATAATACAAAACTCAAAAATGATGCAGTCTCTGAGGTCCTGCTCCTGCAGGATGCTATCCTCCTCCGACAGGAGCGGATCTATACTCTGCTCCAGCTCCAGGCCATGCTATGAAGAAGCCGACAGAGTCAGCAGTGATAGAGATGCTCCGACAGCATGGATATTTATACTGCAGTAGAAAACTCCGAAACTGGTATAAATCAGACTATCTCATGAGTCTCTGCTATATGCACTGTATAGGAGGACTCCCTAAGTATCAATATCCCCAGGTCCTCATCCATCATCTCAAAAAGGGACTGAATCCCTCTGATATTGCAGAGCAGTATGGGACATCATTCTCTGTCGTGTATCGATGGATGAGACGTCATAAGATATCTATAAAACCACGTGCATTCAGTGCAGAGGAGGATAAATATATCCGGTTTAATGCAGGATATATCTCAGTCCCTGATATGGCACTCTCTCTCCAACGTCATAAAAACAGTATCTATCACAGGATGCAGATTCTAGGAGTCACTATCACTGATGCGATTGGATACACAGTCCAGCAGCTGTCAGATGATATCGGAGTCTCTGCTCCAACAGTGAGAAACTGGATGAGGACTCAGAATCTCAAACCTGGGATAGCAGATGGGACCTACAGGATAGCAGTGGATGAGATAGAGCTCTATGAGTGGCTGTCTGCAGGACATATATATCGGATACCAAAAATCCGGCCGGATCAGTATCATCTGATGGAGATTAAAAGGGAATGTGATAAACGTCTGGTGTCCTCACAGGAGCTGAGTACATTTTTATCAAAATCCCATCTGAATCCTCAGAGAGGATTCCCTCGTCTCATTATGACTGTGAAGGAAAATGGCTATGGAGGACTATATAACAGACAGGCAGTGTATGATTTTTTCTGGAGGAATAGACGGATGCTAGATCTCCAAAAAATCCCCAAATCATTCACCTACTGGAGAGACCTCTGCACACAATGGGATAGACAATATATCTATCGTCTAGAGATCAGTCAATACCTGGACTATGCTGCACAGAGTCCCTGGTATGCATACGAAACCATGCATCATAAATTCCCAGAAGCTATAGGGAGGGGAGTGAGGTACTACTCACGCTCTGCAGTGTTGGAGTGGTCCAGGTGGAGAGGGAAGCATCCTAGACTAGTGAAACATTTAGAGCAGACGACATACTGAGGAGATAATGATGAGTGCATACAGACCTAAGAATGTAGATAAAAATCAGAGCGAGATAGTACATGCTCTCCGACAGGTAGGAGCTACTGTGATTCTTATGCATGAAGCGGGAGAGGGAATTCCAGATCTCCTCATAGGATTTATGGGAGATACCTATCTCATGGAGGTCAAGTCTAAAACTGGAAAACTGAATGAGAGACAGCAGCTCTGGCACGAAGAATGGAGAGGAGATCCTGTCTCAGTGGCTAGGACTGTAGAGGATGCACTAGCATTTATAGGAGTAAAAAAATGAATAGCATTATCTTATTTTGGTATCTGCTCTGCAGTACAGGGACCTGTCAGCCAGTCCCATTTGAGGTCAGCAGAGAAGCCGGAGCTATCATCTCCTGTGAGTCTGGGGATGGTAATCACTATGGGACATACACACTCTATGCCAGGTCAGAGACTGCAGATGGTGGACTGTTCCAGTTTAATGATAAAACCTATCTCTGGCTGACTGGGAGAGACCATGCACAGAGAGACGCTCCAGAGGTCCAGTATGAGACATTTAGGAAGCTCTGGAGGGATGGTAGAGGATGGAAGCACTGGAGAGCGTCTCAGGACTGCTGGAGTCAATGGATGAGCATCCAGGATAATACTGCAGTATGGATAGAGGAATAGATGAGCACAGAAAAACCCTACACACTCCATCTGGGAGACTGCAGAGAAGTCCTCAAAACTCTCCCAGCTAACTCTATAGATGCAGTGGTGACTGATCCTCCCTATGGTCTCTCATTCATGGGGAAGGGCTGGGATCATGGAGTCCCTGGAGTGGAATTCTGGACTGAGGTTTATAGAGTAATGAAGCCAGGAGCGCATCTCATAGCATACGGAGGGACTAGGACTATCCATAGACTCACAGTAGGGATAGAGGATGCAGGATTTGAGATCAGAGACTCCATATACTGGCTATATGGATCCGGATTCCCAAAGTCTCACAATGTGAGTAAAGCTATAGACGCTCACCTGGGAGCAGAGCGGGAGGTAGTGGGATCCTATGCTGGAGCTACGAATATAGGTAAAAAGGCTGATGGTAAAAAGGGATATGCTCCAGGTACAGACTATCCGGATGTAGATACTACTGTATACATCACAGCTCCAGCTACTCCAGAAGCTGCACAGTGGGACGGATGGGGAACTGCACTCAAACCTGCAGTAGAACCTGCAGTCCTCGCCAGGAAGCCACTGTCAGGAACAGTAGCACAGAATGTCCTCCAGTATGGGACTGGAGGAATCAATATAAACGGATGTCGGATCCCTACTGATGATGACTATGTCACTGGAGGAGGAGTCCAGAATATGAATAATCAGGTATTTGGAAAGGGACTAGGAGTAGGACTCCCGCAAAATCCAGGAGGACGATGGCCATCTAATATCCTCCTGGATGAGGTCTCTGCTGAGATGATGGATCAGCAGAGTGGGGAGATCCTAGAATCCGGAGGAGCATCACGATTTTTCTATATTGCAAAAGCATCTAGCACAGAGCGGGAGATAGGACTGCAGGGAATGGAGATGCATCCAGGAGGATCATTATCTGGAGGAAATGATACTAGGAATGGTAAAGACAGACCTCAGCTATCTGCCAGAGCTAACCATCATCCGACAGTAAAACCACTCCAGCTCATGCAGTATATGATCCGTCTCATCACTCCTCCAGGTGGGACCGTCCTAGATCCATTTATGGGATCAGGGAGCACTGGAGCAGCATGCATGCTGGAGGGAGTGCAGTTTATCGGAATAGACATCACTCCAGAATATATAGAGATAGCAGAGAAGCGGATCTCCTACTGGAAACAGAGAGCATTTACTCCAGTGATAAATGCTCCTCTGAATGTCCCGAAGAGTATAATAAAGCCAGTACACTCTGCACAGCAGACACTGAATCTGGAGGACTGATATGAGCGCTCCTGTATATCTCAATATGCCAGGTGATAACTATGGAGGACAGATTACAAACTATGCTCCGGATAGGACTGGAGCAGTCTATTCACTGAATCTCTGCAGACTGACTCCTAATGGTCCCTGGGGCCCCAGAGTATACCGGATCCCTGCAAAGGGAGCTCCTCAGCTGATAGCATTTGTTCAGGATGCTACTGCAGGACATCTGGTAGTAGCAAACCGAAAGCTCTATTTTCTCTACTCAGTAAATGGTAAATGTTACTCTGATGAGATAGAGGGATATATAGATCCGGATAATACTCCCAGCTCAAATGTAGTAGATATCAATACCTCACAGATCCAAACACTCCAGCAGCAAATCACTACACAAAATCAGCAGCTCATCTCCCAGTCATCCAAAATAGCACAGCTCCAAACCTCTGTATCTCAACAGAATAAGACTATCCAGGTCCTGCAGGGACAGATGGCAGATCTCAAATCCCAGATGCTCACACAATCTCAGGTAGAGGACATCGTCTGGACTAAAACCTGGGACATCCTCTACCTGATCCGTCTAGGATACCTGCAGGGATCCAGCACTATCCAAAATGTGCAGGCCTGGCTGAATGATTTAGCAGTCTATATCCGGAGTGTGGCCAAATGACAAAATTCCGCTCCGACATCAAAAACCTGGGGAGCGCTGATGATTTTCAGCAGTATCTTTCCCAGTATGATCCATCCATAGCTATGTGGGCCAGAGCAGTCACTATCCATCATACGTATAAACCGGATGAGGAACAATGGAATGGAGAGAGGACTCTGAGAGCTATTCAGAGATTCTATGAGAGTAAGGGATGGGACTCTGGACCTCATCTGTTTATCGCTCCAGATGGTATCTGGCAGCTCACAGCACTGAATGAGACAGGGATCCATGTAAATGGAGCAGTCAATAAAATGAGCTGGGGGATAGAAGTAGTAGGATACTTCGATCACAGGGACTGGACTCCGGAGCTCAGAGCTACAGTCTATGCAGTGACAGCTACGCTCCTCCAGTGGAGATCTCTCCCAGTCACCTATGATACTGTCAGGGGACATAGAGAATGGGGATCTCCAAAAACCTGTCCAGGGACTATGATAGATATGGATACAGTGAGATCAGACATCACTGCTCTGATGGGAGAATAAATATCATGAGTCCTACTCCAGTAGAGGAGCGTCTCATCCGTATGGAGACTCATCTAGAATACATTGCAAAGCATCTCTCAGAATCCGGAGATAGATTCCTCAGGTATGAGGACAGACTCTCTAAACTGGAAGCTCAGCAGACGAGATGGCAGGGAGCACTGATGGCTATCACAGGAGTCTATACACTCATTGCATTTGTACTTAATTATATGAAGGGATAGCTACTATGAAAAAATGGTATCAGTCTAAAACCGTCTGGATCAATATCCTGACACTGGGAGCACTCATCACTGCATCTCTCATGAGTGAGCAGTCTCTGAGTGACTATGCTCCTATTATTATTATTCTCAATACTACTATTAATATCCTATTACGCTTTATGTCTAGTCATAAACTGGAGATGTAGAGAATGGCGAGAGCACAGAACCGTACACTACATGACGGAACAGTCAAAAGAATCCGGATGAGTGAATCATGGAGACAGGTATTTATAGGTCATTTGTCTATGACTGGGAATATCACTGTCTCCTGTGAGATGACTGGGATCTCTAGACAGACCTACTATCAGACCTATTCCCAGTATGCAGATTTTGCTGCTATGGCTGATGATGCACAGATTCAGTATGTAGAGCGTCTGGAGCATGAGATGCACAGGAGAGCTATGGCTGGATCTGATGATCTCCTCTGGAAAATGGTGAAAGCTAACAGACCTGAAAAATACAGGGAGCGCTCCGACATTAATCAGACCATTACTCATGACTATAGAGTAGAGATAGGGAGTCCCTATGTCCCAGCTCAAATCTCCCAGGATGACGACACTCACTCATACCGGATCATCACTCCCTCAGAATCAATTCTGGAATGATCCTGCTAGATTTAGAGCATTCATCGGAGGGAGAGGGAGTGGTAAAACTAGGGCCGGAATTATAGAAGCTATCCGACAGCCAGCAGGGACCATAGGGATGATCGGAGCTCCTACCTATCAGATGCTCACAGATGCAGTGGTGAGACCATTCCTAGACATCACGCGTAAAGCGGGAATACTGAGGAGCTGGAACATAGCTACAAAAACTGCAGTACTGATGGGGAATAGGACTGTCCTATTCCGCTCTGGGAGTGATCCGGAAAAATGGAGAGGTCCTAACCTGGGATGGATATGGCTAGATGAAGCTGCACTCCTCAAACCGGAGATATGGGACCTCATCATTCCGACAGTGAGAGAGTATCCAGAGAAAGCATGGATCACTACTACTCCTAGAGGATATGACTGGATCTATCATCTATTCCACTCAGGGGATCCAGACTATAGCATGACTAAATCTAAATCCACAGATAATCCATTCCTCTCCAGAGCTACTATTACATCACTGCAGAGACGATATACCAGAGAGATGTATGAGCAGGAAGCGAATGGGGAATTTGTCGATCTCTCTGGAGCACTGTTCAGACGCTCATGGTTTACAGTGGTAGACTCTGCTCCTCCAGGTCTCTCCTGGTATCGTTACTGGGATTTAGCTACTAGTATCAAAACCTCTGCAGACTATACCGGATCTGTCAGAGTGGCTATGGATGATAATGGATGCATCTACATAGCAGATGGGATCCGGATGAAAGCGGAATGGCCGGATGCGAGGAAGGTCCTCATCCAGACCATGAGAGCAGAGCACTATGATACAGTGCAGGGAATAGAGGAAGCTCTGCATGGTCTGGCTGCTATACAGGAGCTCCAGAGACTCCCAGACCTGTCCCATATCTCACTCACTGGATACAGAGTGAGGGAGGATAAACTGCAGAGAGCTTCTACATGGGCCCCAAAAGCGGAGCAGGGACTGATCCGGATAGTCTCTGGGGAATGGGTGAATCAGTTTATAGATGAGTGCTCTGTATTCCCTCATGGGGATCATGATGATATGGTAGATGCTGTCTCCGGAGCAGTCCAGATGATAGGACAGGGAGCAGTACTGTATGATTTTCTGTAGTGCCATATGGGAGGAGATAGAGTGAATATTAAAGCCATCGAAGCCATCCCTGGATGGTACTCCATAGCGAAAAAAGCTGGGGAGCTCTATGGGACCATAGATGCATATGAAAAAGTCCCTATGCTTTACAGAGCAGTGAATCTCCGATCAGATGCACTAGGGACTGTCCCATACAAAATCATGAGGAATGGTGCAGAGACTGACTATCCATTTGTGACTGCTCTAGAACCACTCATCCAACAGACAGAGCGATCCCTCCTCCTCACAGGTCATGCTATCTGGCTAAAACTGTATAAGGGACGGATCCTCTATGGATTCCAGTTTCTGAATCCTCAGACCATCACTGTAGAATTTGTCCCAGAAAAAGCATCTGCACTGAATCCATTATCCGGACTAGTATTTACTCAGCAGATCAACAGTATCACCTATGGTCCCTGGACTATGGATGACGTGATCTATTTTAGAGAACCGTCTCTGTCTCAGGATATAGGGAGAGGGACTCCAGCAGCCGGAGTAGCTCTGCAGAGTGCACAGCTTGCATACTACCTGGAGCGGTTTACGTCTGCATTTTTTGAGCATGGAGCACAGCCAGCTCTGGTGATGTCTCTGGATAAATCAGTCACTCCTCCGGAATTTGAGCGGATGAGGAGTGACTGGAGAGCACGTGCAGAGAATGTAGCTAATGCATTCCGTACATTTTGGATGAGGGGTGAGATAAAAACACAAATCATCACATTCCCTCTGAAAGATATGGAGCTCATCCAGCTCCAGGAGAGAGCAGTGACTAATATCACTACTACATTCGGAGTCCCTAGGACCATGCTGGAAGCGTCTGCAGCTAATTATGCTACTGCAGACAGTGACAGACAGAGCTTCTGGAGGGAGACCATCGTCCCTCGTCTTAGCTACTATGAGAGAGTCCTGAATGAGCAGATATTTGGTCCTCTGGAGTACTCCATGGAGTATCATCCGGATGAGCTGGATGTATTCCAAACTGATGAAGCTGCTAGGGCCGGATCACTGCTCCAGCTCACTCAGGCCGGAGTCCCTCTGGCTTCTGCTATGAATCTCCTAGGATACAAAAATGTAGAGGAAGCTCTGGGGATGTCTACTCCGGAGGAGCTCCCAGACACTACAGGTATTAATGAGGAGACTGGGGAAGCCGTAACGGATCCAGACCTGGCTGATATGCAGAACACAGCAGAGAAGCGGATCAGGGATCTGGACCTCTACCAGAAAAAAGCGCTCCACAGACTGAGGGAGGGAAAATCTCCAGCAGTCAAATTCACTAGTGATCATCTCCCTAGATACATGACTGATTTTCTGGAGATGGAGCTCCGGAAAGCAAAAAAAAAAATAGCAGTGGATGAGATTTTCTACTGGATGAAGTCACTCACTGTAGCAGACCTCACTCCAGATGAGAGAAAAATCTATAGAGCTATCGCGGACAGACTCCAGATCCGGAATGATAATAATGCAGAGCGGATTCTGGCTGGAGACTATACAGCTATTGATACAGATCTCAGAGATATCATGACTGAGAAGGTGGCTGGACTCATCCTGAAAGCTGGGAGTAATAAAGTCTCTCCCATCACTGGGATAGATGATGCACAGTCCAGAGCTCTGGTAGAGAGCGGGATCCAGGATTATAGGAATACATACATAGACTCCTACTATAATCCATTCCTGCAGGACCTCCAGAGCACTGAGAAGGAATACATAGACAAAGTCATCCAGTCATCACTCACTACAGTGGGAGTGACAGTGGATGACATCAGATCTCAGCTGTCTGCATTTGGAGACCTCAGAGCACAGAGGATAGCATTCACAGAACCTACCAGAGCGGCCGCTCAAATGACGAACACTATCCAGAGTAACTCTGCATCTGCAGGGATCCCTCTGGAGCGCGTATGGTTTACTGAGGGAGATGGAGATAATGTCTGTGATGAGTGTATAAAGCTGAATAATAAACCGGAGACAGAGTGGGGACCTGAGTACATGGATGGTCCTCCGGCCCATGTAAACTGTCGCTGTGCTATAGGTCTACAGCTTGCACAGAGTGCTATCACGGATCCAGTGGAGACTGCTCCAGAGATCCTAGATGTAGACACTGCACAGGAGCTGGGGACTCCTCCTCCTCCAGAGACTCCTCCTGCACTGTATGAGCGGAGTCCTGCAGAGATGGCTGATGCAGTGATTAAAATAGTAGATGAGCAGATAGGCGATAAAGTTAGAGAGAGAGATCGTCTGAATGTCAGCATTACTCAGACGGAAGCTGATTACAAAATTAGAAATGCTGAGATTACAAAACTCAAAACGGAGATCTCTAATGCATCCAGTGAGGAGGAGCGCAAACTCCTAGACAAACAATTAAAAGCTCTACAGAAAGAAAATAGAGCTAATGATAAAAGATATGTAGGAGAGATGAATGAGAGATCACGTCTAGATAGAGAGATAAAAAATGCAGAAACTGGGATATACAGAGACGTCCTCACGCAGCTCCAGCATGAGAATCCTCAGCAGGTGAGGGTGATGGTCAGTGCATCTCTCCCAGAGGATCTCAGAATGAAAATAGAGGAAATTGCAACTCTGACATATGGCACAGCTGAGAGTGATGGGACTATAAAAATTATGAGAGTCAATGCTATTGATGTATTAGATAGAGAACATTCCTATAAAGGGAATATATATCTGACTGAAAACTCAGACACTAGTACAATAGTGCATGAGACTCTCCACTCTATGCAGGAAAAAATGGGATTTGGTCAGACTGAATCAGAGCGCTTTGCTGCTCAGAGAATAGCTGGGGAAACTCTGCAGTCACTGAGGATTCTAGATCCAAATAAACAATATGATGCAGGTGAGATGTCATATAGAGACTCTGTAGATGATCCATATACTCTCAAACGATACTCTATGAATACTGTGAATGGGACTCCATATGAATTTTTAGAAGTCCTCCCTATGGCACTCACTGATATAGTCAAAGTAGGACAGAGACGGGATACTGGACTCCTGGAGCTGGGGATGGAGATTCTAAAAGGAGGGAGAACTAAATGAAAATGATTATTACTACTGCTAATGATGAGGTCATCAAATGGGATGAGAGCTCCCAGACATTCACTGGAGAGAGCACTATAGCAAATCTCCTAAATCTCCGGATTCTGGGGATGAGTCCCTGGGAGGGAGATCCGTATTTGACTGCTATACAATATGCACAGGATATGGGATGTACAGTGGATGCAGAGCGGGATCCTGTCCCTCCAGGGAGAGTCTACTGATGGCGTACAGCATAGAGGTCCAGGGAGCGTCTCTGCATATCGTAGAGAAGCTCCGTACCATCCAGGATCAGATAGTCCAGAATGTAGCTGCATTCACTCAGAGGGAGATGATAGGGAATAATCCTCCTCCTCCTGGGAGAGGGAGTGGTAAATTTGTCTCCGACAGACAGAGACGATACGTGATGATGCTCGTTTCTATGGGACAGGTCCCATACGTGAGAGGGAGAGGAAAGTCTCATAGACTGAATAGGTCCTATCTCATCCTCCCAGAGCTCATAGCTAATTATGTCCTAGTCACTACAGCTGCATATGCTCCCTATGTAGTAGGAGATAAACAGGCTGATATCCATAAAGGGAGATGGATCACTGCAGTAGAAGCTGGGAATAAAGTATCAAAATCCGGAGAGGTCCAGACCATGATCCAGACTGCTCTCCGGAGTCTATTTTCATAATCCTATACAATAGTCATCAGTAGAGACAGGAGAGGACCATGAGCACAAAAGCTTCACGCCGACACTCTGAGAATGATATGAAACTGATCCGTAAACTCCGGAGTACTATCAAATCTGCAGGAGACATCCTGATAGATTTGGGAGATGATGGGATGGATGATGCTGGCACTGCAGGGAGTGCAGATCAGACGATGGATGCTAAATCCATTAAGTCAGAAACCTGTGCAGATGCAGTGAGACAGATTCTCGCAGAGAGCTATTTTCTCAGCTACAAAGCTCATGCAGCTCACTGGAACACTGAATCATTAAACTTCCCTCAGTATCATGCATTTTTTGAGTCAGTCTATGAGGATGTAGAATCAGCTACTGATCCTCTGGCTGAATTTATCAGAGCACTGGGATATAAAGCTCCTGCTACTATTGCAGAGCTCCAAATGATGGTCCCTGCAGACACTATGACAGAGAGTGACTCCCTGGAGGGAATGATCTCATCCATCTCTGCAGATAATCTCCGGATCATAGATCTCATCATGGGAGCTATTGTGATCACTGGAGCAGAGCTGGAGTATGGAGTCCAGAATTATCTGCAGGAGCGTCTCGCATACCATCAGAAGCTATCATGGAAACTCCGGAGTATCCGGATGAGTCCTGCAGATGAGATCATCCCAGATCTGGAGTCTCCAGAGATGGAGATGGAGTCTGAGGAGATCCCTGCAGAGATGGATATGGAGACAGCAGCTCTGGAGGATCGGAATGCTACTCCTGCAGAGCGGGAGGAGATGAGTGATGATGATTTTATCATTCCTGAGACCAGAAACTTCCCAGTAGTGACTCCAGATGACATCCCAGCAGCTGTCTCCTCCTGGGGCCGGTATGAGGGAGACATCACCTTTGAGGAATTCAAATCACGTCTGATAGCACTGGCACAGAGTAAAGGTCCAGATTTTGTCTCAGCTCTCCCTCAGGAGTGGCTGGATGAGATGCAGGATACTTCTAAATCCATGAGGGCCCTGGCACGTCGTCTATTATTTGGGAGCTAATATCATGCATGCAGTAAAACAAACTGGAGCATACACTGTCAGAGGGAGAGGTATAGTCTATGGAGGAAAAGACCTCCAGGGAGACACCTTCACTGCAGAGACAGACCTGGGAGATACACGCTCATTTGTAGGACTCCCAGTGTACTGGGATCACTCTCTAGGATCTCTGAGAGGACAGATAGGGACAGTCAAAGCATGGATCCCAGAGGATGATGGGATCGATGTAGAGATAGAGCTGGATAGGAATAGTAAGTATATCCAGCAGGTGATGAATCTGGTAAAACAGGGGAAGCTAGGACTCTCTACAGGTGCACTCAGTCACCTGGTAGAGCGTAAGTCTGGGGAGCTCAAACGATGGATTGTAGGGGAGATCTCTATTACTCCTACTCCAGCTGAACCGCGGACATTTGCAATGGTCAAAACTGCTCATAGATCAGGGCCGGAGACTCTCCGGAGTGGCCATGATGCACAGCAGACAGACATAGATACTAATCGTACATATGAGGTGAGAGAGATGGCTGATACAAAAGTACTCCGTGAGGAGATTGTGAGCGTCCTGAGTGAGATGGCAAATGGCGAACCGGTCAAGGGTGGTGGTGTCATTACAAACCGTGCTCCAGCAGCAAAAAAGCTCACGACTCTGGGGAATACCTCAGAACCGACAGAAGCGCTCATGCACTGGATCAAAACTGATGATGCTATTGCAGCGAAAGCTACTCTAGTAGAAGGTACTGGAGCTAACGGTGGATTTTTGGTCCCTCGGGATTTTGCTACTCAGATTGTAGACCGTCGTGATGAATCCTGGATCGGTGCAAAGCTGGGAGTACAGCGATATACCACAAATCGTCAGATTTTCGACATCGCTGATCAGAATGAGAAATCAGATTTTGCATTTGTTGCGGAGTCTGGATCTGCTAATTTTGACGAACCAACATTCTCACAGAGTGCCATCACGGTATACACTGCATCACTGGCTATGAAAATCTCAAATCAGCTCCTCCGAGATGATGCTATGGATCTCAGTGGCTTCCTCACTCGGGAGATCGGCCGTGCATATGCTCGCCATCTCAATCAGTACATGATCACAGGTACTGGGAGCTCACAGCCATATGGCGTATTAGCACGTGCTACTGTATATGAGACTCTTACCAGTGTTTCTGGTGTCAGTGCAGCAAATGTGATCAATATCGCTCATAAGCTCCCCAGCTGGTATGCAGATGATTCTGGGGCCACTGGCTGGGTAATGCAGAATAGCACTCTGGGAGCTATTCGATCACTGGCTACTAATTTCTTCGCATTCCAGCCTACTCCTATGGGAGGGATGGATAGTCTCTATGGGAAGCCATATGCCATCAGTGACAAAATCACTGCACTGGGAGCTTCGAACAAATGTATCATCTACGGTAATTTTAATTACTATGCATTTGTAGAGAACCTCGGTCTGGAGATCTCACGGAATCCGTACCTGTATCAGGCAAATTATCAGACTGCACTCTTCACTACGATCCGATGGGGTGGTGATGTCACTCAGTCAGAAGCATTTGTCTATGGTATTAATCCTGCATCATAGGAGCTGAGATGATTATCCAGATACTAGTCCCATTTGTGGAGCTGGTAGAGGGATCACTCATCTCTAGGGATATCGGGGACCTCCTAGAGGTCCCTGAGTCCACAGCAGAGCGGATGATCCTGACAGGGACAGCACTCCCTGCAGAGAGTGCAGAGACTCCAGCAGACACTGCTCCAAAAGCCAGAGTATACCGGAGGAAGTCTGAATGAGCTACATCACAGCAGCCGATCTCAGAGCGTATATCGGAGCTATCTCTACCAGTGATGATACTCAGCTGGGATTTGCTGCTAGTAGAGCTCAGCAGATGATAGATACCTATTGCAATAGGACATTTGAAGCCACTGCAGATACCACTAGATACTATAACGCTCTGGACCTCCGGTATGGAGGAGATGTAGATGCATTCTCTAATGAGCTCAAACTGGATGTAGATTTGTGCCAGCTCACAACAGTGACAAATGGGAATGGTCAAGTCATTCCTAATGAGTTTCTGGTACAGCTTCCGACAAACTTTATACCCAAATACAGCATTAAAATTAAGATGAATACATCCTATGTCTGGACCTATACAGGGACTCCAGATACTGCTATCAGTGTCCTAGGGAGATTTGCATATAGCATTACTGCTCCTGCAGATATCGTAGCAGCCTGTCTAGGACTAGGGAAGTATATCTATAAAGCGAGGACTAGCACTATTGATACAGATAGAGCAGTACTCAGCTCTGATGGGATCGTCCTCCCTGGGAAGAATATTCCAGATGCTATCACTGCACAAATAGAACCGTATCGGAGACACTGATGGGAAGTCAGCTACAGACCATCATAGAAGCCATAGCAGCTCTCCCAGTCACTGTCTCAGGGAGTACAGTAGCAGTGAGGTATGGAGCGAATCTGGAGGATTCTGCAGAGCTCCCAGACGTCCCTCTCCGGATCCTGTCTGCTCCGAATAGAGCTACAGGAGGGAAGTCTAAAACCACTACACTAGGAGGAGCAGGACATCTCATGGATCTAGAGTGGATGCTGACTGATCTCTGTCTGCTCCGATATGTAGGGACTGGACTAGGACTCCCTGATATCGGACAGGTATACACTGACACCTATATGAGCTATGCAAACACAGCCAGACAGTTATCAGCGAATACCTGGACTCTGCTCCGGATCGATCTCATTAATGGAGTCACGGAATATCCCCAGGGATCTGGGAATCAATATCACTCTATCTCTGCACTGTATACAGTGAGGGAGATCATACAGTAGGGGATTTACGATGGCACAAACAACCACAGCACTCTCTGGAGCAGCTGGAACGCTCTCAGTGAGGATCAATAACACAGGAACATTCACAGACATCTCTGGGAGCTCACAGTCTATTGATACGGTCACAATGACGCGTATCACTGGGGAAGCGTACACACTGGAGGGACTCTATGCAGTCCTGACATTTGGCAAAATTGAACCATCGGAGGTAAAGGTGAATATCATCTATACCGACACTCCAGCTGAGGGATATCAAACGCTCCTCACTGCATGGGAGTCTGATCATCAGGTAGAAGTCAAATGGATCCCAGGTGGAACAATAGCTGGATCTGATACATACACTACATCACTAGGACGAATCACAGAAGCGGATCTCCCTGCTATGGATGCATCCTCTGCAGGTCCCATTATGTGCTCATTCACTGTGAGAGTGGCTTCCATTACTCACGCAACGTAGTAACAGAGAGGTTCAGTGCATTCCTGGAGATGCTCTGGACCTCTCATCTATAATAAATCCAGGAGGAGAGCACAGATGAAGCCTGTATACACAATTGATGATACGAATCTCACGATCCGTGATGTTATGACGCTCCGGAAAGCTGGGATAGCTGGAGACATGGATGGTATGCTGGATATCCTAAATCGGATCGTCATCACTGAGGATGGGAAAAAATGTGAGGACCTGAATCATCGACATCTCCAGCAGATTGTACAGGCCGTTATAGCAGTCACTTCCGGAGCAGAAGTCCCAAACTCCTAGGGGAGCTCAGAGCTCATCTCTGGACCAAAGCTCCCATCCCATTAGAGTATTTAGAGCTCATCCTCTGTAGAGATGTCTATCACTGCACTCCTAAAGATCTCCCAGACTGGAAAACTATCAGCACTCATATACAAATGATTCAGGTAGAGGAGGAGATCCGGAGTATGAGGAATAGGAGTACAAAAAGATAATGTCAGACCAGACAGTACTGATCCGGTTTAAAGGTGAGGACGAAGTATCCTCTACAGCGAAAACTGTAGAGGATTCTGTCTCTAATGTAGGGAGAGTAGCAGAGCAGTCTGGAGGAAAATTCTCCAGTATGTCCCAGATAGCTTCTGGAGCGCTCATGCAAATCGGAATGAGTGCAGTTACTCTGGCGGCCGATCTGGGAGTAAAAGCTCTAGGAGCAGTCACTGATTTTGTAAAGGGATCAATACAGGAAGCGTCTGAATGGCAGAGTGCATATGCACAGACAGAAGCCGTCATAGCTTCCACTGGAGCAGCAGCTGGACTCACTGCGAAACAGATGGCAGATATGGCAGTGGCTATGTCTGCATCATCTGGAGTGAGTCTATTCTCTGATGATGCTATCCTAGGAGCTACGAATGTCCTCGCTACATTTACTCAGATTAAAGGTGAGACATTTGGAGGAGCTACGCAGAGCATCCTAGATATGAGTCAGGCACTAGGACAGGACCTGCAGAGTAGCACTATGCAGGTAGGAAAAGCGCTGAATGATCCTATCAAAGGGATAGCAGCTCTCTCCAGAGTAGGTGTCACATTCTCTGAGGATCAGAAAGCTATGATCCAGTCACTCCAGGAGACTGGAGATATGGCTGGAGCACAGCAGATCATCCTGGATGAGCTCTCTAGAGAATTTGGTGGATCTGCATCAGCAGCTGTGAATACCTATGCAGGACAGCAGGTAGTACTCCAGGAAAAGTTTGCTGGTATGCAGCAAACACTGGGAGAAGCGCTCCTCCCGATCATGATGCAGTTTGGTACGTTTATGTCTGATACACTAGTCCCTATTCTGGCTAGTCTCATCCTGTCAGTCAGTGAGTGGATCACTGGGATGAATGAATCAGGGACTATCTCTGGAATATTTGATTCTATCAAAAGCGCTATAGCAGCTATCCCTGGTATATTCCAACAAATCGGAGTCTATATGGGGATGGTCCAGGTATATGCTGAACCTATCACCACTGCATTCATGAATCTGGTAAATACTGCAGTGCCAGCTCTGGTGATGCTGGGAGGGACTCTGATGAGTGTATTTGCTTCTCCTGAATTCCAGGGAGCGCTAGCCACTATGCTCCCGCTCCTGGGATCCATAGCAGACGTGATAAAGAATGCTCTGGTACTTGCATTCACTGCAGGAGCAGTAGCCTGGACTCTGCTGGTACAAGGTTTTCAGTTTCTTTGGCCGTATATCCAGACCATTCTGGGATCATTCTATAGCTATGTCACTATTGTATTCACTGCATTTACTGGGATTTTTAACGCATTCTCCCTCCTCCTCAAAGGCGATTTTTCTGGAGCATTTACTACTCTCAATACTACAGTTAATACAGCAGTAGGGAGTATCTGGACATTTATTCAGGATACATTTGGGAAAATCAGTACATTCCTCGGGACCATCGGAGCAAAATTCTCAGAGATAGGATCTCAGATTGTAGCTGGTATCGCAGAGGGGATTAAAAATGGCGCTGACAAAATCAAATCAGCCGCGATAGATGCAGCTAATGAAGCGTACGAAGCTATGAAGAGAGCACTGGGGATAGCTTCTCCCTCTGCACTGATGGCAGACAAAATCGGTTTACCTATCTCACAGGGAGTAGCAGCTGGTATTATCAAAGGGAGCGGATTTGTAACCTCTGCATCTGCACTGGTGGTCCAGGCCGGAGCAGCAGCCACTACAAATAATTACTATCAGCTCTCTGCATCCTATGCACAGAATCAGTCTGAGGGAAGCATCATCTCCGATCTGCAGAGAATGCAGATTCAATTTGGAGGGATTCTATGAGCTACATGGTCCAGTATCGTATAGGAGGAGTGACATACAATCTCTCCAGCTATGATCCTACTACTGGGATAGATATGCAGTATATCGGAGGACTGAATCTAGGAGGAGCTCCTCTGCATGCTATCACGTCTAGAGGAGCACTCCAGCAGGGTGATACTATGCTGGATTTTCGTCTAGATCCTAGAATCATTACTCTGGTATGGTATGTATCAGGAAATACTCTGTCTGAGATCATCACAGCTCTGGATAAATATCATCAGATATTTACTCCCTCTATGACTCTAGGGACTCTCATTATCACGCGTGATGATGGCACTGTGAGAGCTATAGACTGTTACTATATCGGAGGTCTGGATGATAACATAGATCCGAAAATCTATGCACTCAGACTTCCAGTGCAGCTCCGGTGTCCTGATCCTACCTGGTATGATCCTACACAGCAGATAGTAAATGTAGTGTCTGGAGTAGATGGAACTCCTACTCCCTATCCATATGTAATCCCAGTTACCTATGGATCAGCACTCACTCAAACTGTATCTGTATCCTATACAGGGACCTGGAGGAGCTATCCCATCATAGAAGCTACTGGACCTATAACGGGATTCTCTATCACAAATGACAGCACAGGGGATAATATCTCACTCTCCGCTGCTATCCCTGCAGGGAGTACCTATAGGTTTAATCTGCTGTATGGATATAAAACCGTACAGGATCAGACTGGAGCTAATAAAATAGCTACAGTGACATCTGGGAGCGATTTAGCAACATTCAGTATAGAGAGTGCTCCTGCAGTACCTGGAGGGACAAACTCACTCACTATCACTGGCACTGGAGGGACCTCTGCATCTGCAGTCAGTCTCTACTACTACACTAGATATCATGGAATATAGAGGAGGATAAATCATGGCTGAGCAGTCAGTAGGGATGACGACAGGGACCGGAGATGGGACAGTAGGTGGATATGTTAATACTCGGATGACTCAAAAAGATAAAGATAATCTGGGATCCGGAGTCCTCCTCAATAATCAGCCATCCATTACGTATCCAGCAGGAGGAGTACAAATCTCAGCATGTGCGTTTAATGTGCAGGGATATTATTATCAGAATACTACTGCTATCACTATAACTACTACAGGAGTTTCTCCAGGTACGTACAATTTAGTATGCAGAGTAAATGATACAGGATCTGCAGAGACTGTCATCCGCTCTGCATCTGGTACTACCATTCCAGCTAGGACAGTCAGACTCTGTCTGGTGTCTGCTATTGATTTATCTAGAGATGTATATCTAGCTGTAGTGACTGTAGCTGGAGGGAATGCATCTGGAATAGATCAGTGGATGTGGACTATAGAACAGAGTCCCTCTATCTCTCAGGCTTTTACTGTCCTACTCAACAAAACCACTACACAGAATATAGTAAATGCAAACGTACCAACAGATATAACCTGGGATACAAAAACTGCATCTCAATCTAGCATCAATACACTCTACACTAATGGAGTAGGACTGAGGACTCCTGGAGTCTATATAATCAGTGGATTTTTTGTACATGCACTGGGATCTACTGGATCACGAACAGTACAATTAGTACAGGAT
>Ga0209107_10000614_pt1 | contig 20672 bp, 15 predicted proteins | sample LakErihyJuly2011_2_FD_187460 | JGI IMG/M metagenome (GOLD analysis project Ga0209107, IMG submission 187460) | Freshwater microbial communities from dead zone in Lake Erie, Canada - CCB hypolimnion July 2011 (SPAdes) (version 2) | ecosystem: Environmental > Aquatic > Freshwater > Lentic >...
ATGGCAGATGAAACTCCTTAAGATCGTAACCCAGCGCGACTCTATTGAGACTGGCAAGCCAGGAGTTCAGGATGACTGGATGGACGACTGCGCGTGGTCAACACTAGCCTGCGCCATCAACCACCTTACCGACTCTACCCTTGCAACCAAGCAAGCCCTTGTCATTGGGGAGTCCGTAGGTCGGCACGACCGAGATGGCTTCCCAGATCCTACCTCGCTTGCACAACTTGTGGCTGGCGCTAAGAAGGCTGGCATTGTAGGGCGCTATGCCAAGTCGTGGGACGATGTGCTCAAGGCTATGTCTGCTGGAGCGGTCATCGGCATCAACGTAGAGCAGGCAAAGAACTACCCGCCAGTACGAATGAGCGACTGGCATCGCAAGCATCAGATTCGCAAGCCAGGAAAAACCTATGGGCACATGACCTGCGCGTCTCAACACGAAAGGGGCGCTCAATGGGCTGACCCTACGATGTCGGGCAAAGGTAACGAGTCTTATGCCGTCCCTCTATCACTGGCAGAACTCAAGCAGATCGCTTCCTCTAAAGGAGATGCCCCACATAAGCGTTGCCTGATCTTTACTACGAAGCCCGTAGTGGCTCCTACGAAGCCCGTAGCGCCCAAGAAAGTGGCAGTTAAGGTCAACACCCTACTTAGCCAAATCCGCAAGTCTGTAACCCGTAATGTCTAAACTAGCCCCAGTCCTTACTGGCTGCCACGCTTGCCGATCCCCCTTTGTAGAGTCTATCAATAAAAAGATCAAAGAGGGGCTGCCCGACAGCCGCATCTCCGAGTGGCTCAAGGAGCAGGGTGGCTACATCAGCCGCATTACTATCGGTCGCCACAAGCGCGACCACCTCATTGATACCTTTGAGAAGAAGCGCAAGGAGGCTGTAGAAGTGTTACAGCGCCAGCAGAAGACCCTGAAACATGACGGCGATTTGGCTTCGCTAGTACGAAATCAAGTAAATCTTATGCTAGAAGATGGTATACTTCTCCCCACGCTGGCTGAAGGGCTAAGAGCGCAAGAAATCATTGACCGACGGAATGAGAAGTCAACAGATCGCGACCTCACCATCATGTTAGCGCAAGTACTTGGCGGCGTTGCAGTCATTGAAGGTACTGCACATGAAGTAGTAATGGAGATTAAAGATGGCAACTGAAGAGCAGAAAAAGAGAGTGTACGAGAAAACTAATCCTCGGCGTGGTGGACCTATGCGTGGAAGGCTAGATTTAGAAAAACTTTCTAAAGAGATGGGCATTCGGCTTGCAATTGCTGACTCAAATAAAGAGCGAAGTCGTAGAATTGAAGAGATGGAAAGGTTTGCTGACCGCAAAGATAAGAAAGCGTTGCGCAAGCGAATCATGCGGCGCAAGCCTCGCGTAGGGGTTGACACCCATCTTGAGCGTATTGCAGACGGGATGCTAAAGGAAGATCGCCTAAAGCAAAAGGCTCATGCAAAGAGACTGCGCTATCTAAAAAATAACCGTGAAAAGCAAACGGTTGCTAAGTATTACCCAACCGAAACCATGAAGAAGATTCGCGAGGAGCGCGGCGCTAAGGCAGTGCTTAAGAATCTAGCATCTAAGGAGCGCATTAAGTTCCAAAGACTAACCTCTACTCACTCGGTCTGGGTTGGCTCGGATAAGGCTGCTGCTCTAAAGGCACGCAGGTTGGCAAAGATTGAAGGTCGCGCTGCTGGCGTAAGCATTGCTAAGGCTCGTGTGGCTAAGCGAAAGAAGACCCCAATTACGCAAAGAGCCATTGCTCTTAACGCTACTGCCAAGAGCAAGATGAATGCAATTACTGAAGCACGAAGAACTGCTGTTAAGGAAGCACGAAAACTTTCTGCACGAAAGTTTAGGTCTGAGACTGGTCTGAAGAAGAAGACAGCCAAGCGTGACTACCGAATTGCCGATGCCCTTGAGAAGCGCGGCAAGGTTGATCAGTACCTTCCGTATAAGAAGGGATCACCCGATTACACGGTAGAAAGTTACCGAGGTAAGGCTGATTTCCTTGGCAAGTTGTCAAAGGATCAGGCTCGTATTTCTGGTGGTCTTGCAACTTCGGTAAAGCGAAACGCCGAATCTGCTATTGCCAAGATTGCACGGGGAAAGCAGTATAAGGCTGCTGCTCGGCTAGGCGGAGCACTTGGAATGGTGGCTCTATTTAATGCCGCTCTTGGCGGCAAGAAGAAAGATAAGAGGGGTTAATCATGGCTATCAAGCGTAAGGTGGGTCGTTCTAAGCAGAAGGTCTCTCGTGAGGCTGGATTTAATCCATTGCTCGTAGCACTTGGCGCAGGCGCTGGTGCTGCTGCTGGTCGTGCTGGTGCTGGGATTCAGGCTAAGCGTAAGGTTGCGGCTGGTTCCAGCCGAGCCTATGCGCGAGATACGGAGAAGTATGTAAACGGGCGATACCAGAAGATGGATCAGAACGAACGAGTTATGGCTTCTTCCGAGAAGGTATACGATGACGAGTACCGAAAGATGCCTCGTGCAAATTCGGGCGCTCTTGAGCGATTTAAGACTAACCGAGCGGCTAACCGAAATAGCCCTTCATATCGCACGGAAGACAACCGAATTGATTATGACCGAGCGGAAAGTGATGCCCGTAGAACCTCTGGTCTTTCCAAGAAGGGTCAGGCGGCGTACGAGGACAAGAAGTTCCGAAAGTCTGAGGGAAATCGCATGAAGGCAAACAATCAGGCTGGAGATCTTTACGACGACGCAGTATCTATGCGTACAAAGCGTAAGGCTGGTACGTACACCCGACGTGGCGCTGCCGCTGGTGGTGCATTGGCTACCCTTGCTCAGTTGGTTGCTATGGAGTTGCGCAAGAAGAAGTAATCTCCTGGAGGGAGCATGACAAAGAGGGAACTGGCTCAGGCGTATATCGCCAAAGCCCTACCATTGCTTAATCTTAAGCAGTGGGATGTAAAGGTTTCAGAGTCTTTGCCGCCTGACGATGCGTACGCAGACATTGAGGTTTCTGAGAATCTCTGGTCTGCGTCCATCCGTCTATCGGAGGATTTCTGGAAGGAGAAACCAGAAAACCAGCGCCGTATTATTGCGCATGAACTTATTCATGTACACTATGCTGGTGTTGAGCGTCTGCTTAATACGATTGAATCCTCAGTAGGAAGTATGGTCTTTGGCATTCTAAACCATGTCTGGGACACGGAGACCGAGCGTGGGGCTGACTCGTTGTCTACCCCTTTGGCAAAGGTATTGCCGCTCCCTGATTTCAAGGAGGTTGAAGATGGCAAGCAAGAAGTCACTAAGCGCAAGCGCAAAGCCTAGCCAGACGTTCTGGACATCAAAGCATTGTGCTGGGTGCGGCAAACTGATTGAGACCATGAAGGAAGCAAACCGTCTATTGGTCAAGGACTTTGTTGGCGCAAAGGCAAACACTAAGTTCCTATGGAGGCACAAACTCTGTGTCTAGTCCAGCGTGGTCTCGTAAGGAGGGGAAGAACCCAGCAGGCGGACTGAACGCCAAGGGTCGTGCGTCTTACAAGGGCGGCACACTCAAGGCTCCAGTCAAGAGCGGGGATAACCCGCGCCGTGCGTCATTCCTCGCCCGCATGGGCGGTATGCCTGGAGCGGAGTACGATGCTAACGGCAAGCCGACTCGTCTCCTGCTAAGCCTTCGGGTATGGGGCGCAACCAGCAAGGCTGACGCAAAGCGGAAGGCTGCTGCAATTAGCGCCCGCAACAAAGCCAAGCGTGGGTAATCTTCTAGAGGATCTGACTGCTGGTCGCACAGACCCAGTGTTCTTTGCTGAGCGATTCCTAGGTGTTCAGATGAATCCTGGGCAAGCACGCTGGTCAAGAGCCTGTGTTGAGCGCGCAGAGAATGGTTGGTCTCCTAAGTATTTGACTACTGTTGTCTCCGCTGGTAACCGCGCTGGCAAAACTCTTGCCATGGCGTTAATGGTATTTCACTCAGCCTTCTACAAGTTGGGGATTAAACCTCCAGCACCAGCAAATCCTGAAGATGCTATTCGTTGGCTGAAGGAACCCTACGAGTGGTATCACATCGGCATCCAGCAGGAAACGGCTGAGTTGGTATTCCGCGAACTCTCCATGATCACTCAAGGAATTCATCCTGCGCAGAAGGGGCGTAAGGCTCCGCTCTTTCTGGAGATGGGAAAGATTGCTACCTTTGATAAGAAGTATCGCGGCGAGTATTTGTGGTTTCAGTTCAACAAGGCGGTCGGCGGTGGCACTATCCACTTCCGCACTACGCAAGATAAAGCGAAAGCGTTGCTGGGTAAAGACATGAACGGCATTTCGTTTGACGAGGCTGCGTTTGATCCCTATCTTATGACTATCTACCAAGAGGTTCTTAACCTCCGCCGTCTCTCCACGGGCGGGCAACTCCACTTTATCTCCACCCCCACCGAGGGCATCAACGACTACGCAGACCTCTGGGAGTTGGGCAACCCCGACAACCCAGTTCGTGACCCTCAAGTCATTTCTTTCCGTATGTCCACTAGAGACAACATCGGCTTCGGTCTTTCGCAAGAGAACTTTGACTCTATCATCCGCCAGCAGGTTGAATACCTTGTAGCCCAGAACATTGACGGGTACTTCATTGAGGCTCGTGAGGCGTACTTCCATGCCGAGTCGGTTGAGAAGGCTTTCCGACTTGATCTTGAGGACGAAGAGGAGCCTGTAAAGGGCGGACGCTACGTACAGGGCTGCGATCCTGCAATTTCCTCCGACGCTACGTGGTCGCTTGTCCTTGACTATACCAACAAAAACAAGGTCCGAGGGGTCCGAGCCAGGAAGCGTTCGGGTAAACAAACTCTCATTAACCTCGTAAATATGCTTAGGGAGAACCATCTGTTGTATAATCAAGGAGCGCAGTGTACCACGATTATAGACAGTACTGGATTTGGTGGTAAGATGTTCATGCAGGAACTGAACATCATTAAGCCTCTAAAGCAGGTGGACTTCTCTGGTACCAAGGCTAAGAAACTTGAGATCCTATCAGACCTTAAGGCTATGCTAGACAAAGAAATGGTAGAATTCCCTAAGCGGGGGATCTGGCTAGAACTGCGGAGACAACTCTTGGGGTATAAGATTGACGATAGAAAACTGGAGACCGATGCTGTTATGGCTCTTGCCGTTGCTATCCGACATGCTACCCGCTCCGCATCCGACTCTGTCAAAGACGCTGAGTTTAACTTCTTTGGTGTTGCATAATGGCTAAGATTCCATCCCTACAGACTAACGACCCACAGGTTATTGACGCTACCCAGAAGGGTGCCAAACTTGTTAGTAAGATTGCTGGCAAGGGCAACCGATTCCTTGGCAGTGTCGCAATGTCCGAGGACGCAAAGAAGTTGGTCAAGAACGCCGAGGTTACTGGCGGTCAAGAATCAGCAAAGAAACTTACTGAGATCCTTGAGCGCAAGGGGAGCGTAGAATCGGAGAACGCCCGACGGCGACAACTGTTCCGCCGCTTTGATAATCTGTTCCACGCGAGGACGATCACTGTCGGCGGAGCAGACCATTGGTCGGAAGATCAGTCTGCACGCCTTGCTGGTCGTGCGCACGTTTCGGTTAACGTCCATCCATCCTACGTCTCTATCCCAGCGTCGCTTCAGGCTGTGCGCCCAGTAATTAACTATCTGCCATCTGGCTCTTCGCGAGAGGATCGCGAGGAGGCAGCAGCCCGTGAGCGCATCTTCTTCCGCTGGTGGGAAGAGACGGACATGGACATTATCATGGAAGATGCTGCCCTGTACAAGGCTCTTTACGGAGACACCGCAGCAAAGATTACCTTTGACGAGAAGGACCAACTTCCGCGAGTAGAAGTTATTTCTGCTCCAGAAAACCTTTACATGGGTTACGGCTCGTCAGACTTTACTCGCATTGATTGGGCGCTGTACCACTATGGTCTTAGCCCTCAGGCTGCAATGGACGAGTTTGGATTTGACATTATCCCAATGAAGAGTGGCAACGAGTACTTCCCATTTGTGTACTCTGGTGATCATGCCGACCCACTAGTTACCGCATTTGCTTCGCAGGCAGAGCGCACCGTTGATCGCCGAGATACCTCGTATGAGCGGATGCAGGTTAGCGTCTACGACTACTGGTACAAGAAGATTGAGGGCGGGGAGACCAAGACCTACAACTGCCTGTTTGTCGGCAACCAACTTGTAAGCGACCGCGAGCATCCAGAGTATGCTGGCGAACTGCCATACATCCCACTTATCAACTCGCGCGTTCCTGGCTCGCCATACGGTAAGCCAGAACTCTACGATGTAGAGCAACTCCTCCGCGAAAAGGATGAGCGCATCACTAACGCCGCTCAGTTTATCCACCAGATCGTTGGTGGGCAGATGTTCCAGTTGGTTGGGCAGGATGCCCCAGAGGAAGTACCAGCCAACGCCATTCCGAAGCCAGGTCGCATTGCCGCTCCTGGCGCGGGTAATCGCATTGAGCCAATCCAGCCGTTCCTGCCCAACATTCAGATTGAACAATACAACCAGCGCATTGACCGTGAACTAGCGGTCGTCTCTGGCTTGAACGACCTGCTTCTTGGTATCGCTCCGTCCAGCGTCCTTGGGTCATCCCGCGCTATCGCATCCCTTATCGCTAACTACGAGCAGCGCATTGCGCCAAAGCGCAAGTTGTTCTACAACTGGCTTAAGAAGGTATGGAAGATGTCTGCTCAAGTGTGGTCGTACAACAACGAGGAAGTTGCACTGGTCATCAACGGCAACTACCGCATTGAGGTTGTGCCACCTGAGTTGACCCCGCGAGACACGCTTGAACTTGCTAATACCGCAATCAGCCTTGTGCAGAATCGCATCTGGTCGGCTGAGCGCGCAATGGATCGTGTCGGTGTGGACGATGTACAGAACGAGAAGGACATTATCCGTGACGAGCAGACTGACGCTACAATCAACCCAGCCGCTGTTGCAACAATGGCAAGCGTAGTCGGCACGTTCCGACAACTTGGTCTGGAGCAGCCTTCAGGTCTCGGGGAGCCAGGATCCCCAATGGATCAGCAGGCGGCGATGGCGGCAATGCGCGGGCAGAACCCATCCCCAATGGGCAGTGAGTCTATGAATGATCAAGACATAATTCCACCTTCGGCAGCAGAGACAATGCCAGAGAACGGTGGCGGTCCAGCGCAAACGGCTGAGCAGATGATGGCGGGCATGGAAGGCGGGCAACAGTAATGGCAGTAACTGGACAGTTCGGTAAGATCATTACGGGAAGCGGATCTGTTGCATCCGCCATTAGCGGCATTGCCTCTTCCTACATTACGTTGCGATTGAATCGCATCTACAATGCATTCATCAATAAAGAGTCCTTTGAGGGTCGCGAAGTTACCGCTGCGGTAGCAATTGAGTTGCTTAACAAGATGATGGCTATTACCAGCAAGGGCGGTAAGTCGCAGATGGACGTTGAGGAAACGCTCCGTGCCGTGCGCAAGGCTAACCGAACGAGGACGCTGAACGAGGTTGATACTGAACTTAAGGAGAGGGGCGCAATCGGAGACTACGCCAATAAGGTTCGCGTTCTTGAGGAGATGCTTCTTGATCCTACCCTTAACCCAGACGAGACCTCCGACCTTAAGGACGAACTCAACGATGCAATTGACGACTTGCTTATCAACTCGCAGAATCAATTTGCTGCAGGCGGAAAGGTAACGCTCAATGGAAAGACCATTGACTTTGCTGGCGGCGCGAATGAAATGCAACTGCTCTCGCTCTTTGATGAGCAGATTAGAAAAAACCCAGATGTCTCAGAGAAACTTAACAAGCAGCGCGTTACTGCAGAGGCTTCTATCTTTGTTGCCAAGGCAAATGCCGCGTGGCTGTCTAAGTCGCGTACTACAGATGCACTTAAGTCAGAGGGGTACACTGCCCAACTCAAGTTCCTCCAGCAGGCGTACGACCTTCTTAATAGTTCTAAGTACGGCTTGGCAACCGAGGCGCAAAAGGTGATGACCGACATCCGCAGTATTCAAGAGAATCAGGCAACTGCCAAAAAGAACATGGGCGGCATTTCTGCTGGTAAGGCAGTTGCTGCTGGCTACGAAAACATCTTTGGAGATCTTGACCTTATTGACTCAGAGATGAAGAAGGATCCAGTCATTGCTGCAATGTTCGGCGCAAAGGATTCTTTCGCTGGGTTCTTGATGTCAGATCAGAACTACGCTATCTCTATCCTTGACAAGTACATTGCCAACAACGGATCTAGCGTATTGCGATCAGACGGGACAAAGATCTCTCTAACGGTTGAAAACATTGCCGATCTTATGAAGGACGCTCGGGTTGCAGCCAACGGTCTATCTAAGTGGGCAAAGGGAAACTCAAACGTAAGCGAAAGCGACAAGGCGGCGATTAAGAGTTACGACATGTTTGCCACTGCGCTAGGAAAGGCTTCGCCAATTCTTACAACCGAAGATAAGTACGACGATGCTGTAGACGACCTGTCCAAGGGCATGGACGCCGCTGGGTCAGACATTGCCGCACGAGCCGCTGCGCTTCGTGCATTTGCAAAGCAACTAAGGGTTCTTGGTAGCGCCTCGGATATTCCAACCAGCGTAAAGAATTCTCTGTTTGCCGAAGCAGATCTTTACCTAACTGGCAAGCGACCAGCAGACGGAGTTACCCTATACGGCGACTACAGCGGAAACCTTTCTGGCGAAAACAACATGAGCGGTATCTACAATATTGACGAGATCCTTGGTGGTGTTATCTCGCCAGGAGTTGGCGGAGAGCGCACCTCTATCTTTAGCGCAATTAGCGCACTGTACGCTCAAGAGGCTGACTGGATTGCAGGTGGCGGCAAAGTCATCACCGACATTGACGGTAACGATGTTCCTGAGACTGGAACCCAAGATACCTCTGCGTGGGAAAAGGGTCAGTCAATTAGGATCAAGACTCTTAGCACTATTACTCTTGGAGAAAACGGCGTAAAGATTAAGTCGCTAGTAGATCAGGATCTACAGAGAATCCGAATTGTTCAGCCTGGCGCTCAGGCAAATCCAGATGATATTGACAAGTACACCATGGGCTTTATTGCTCGTGTTAAGCAAGCAGACGGAACATTCAAATATATTGTCACTCAGCAAAATGCTGACAATACCGAGCGCATTCTTACTGGCGCCGCTTCCGCAGAATTTGTAAGGGTTTACCTTAAGGGTGGAAACTGGTCATCCTTTATGCAGACTTACGGCGGCAACAGGGTTATTGAATTGCCAGCAATTGCACTAGATGGAAAGACATTAGTAAATCCAGTAAAACCAGAAGCAATTGCAGAAGGTATTACCCCATCAAACCTTTCTGACGGAAGGTTCTGGGAAGAAATTTCTGCAAGTGACAGCGGATACGGCTGGGCTAAGGAATACCAAACTCAAGTAGACAACTCTATCCTTGCAGCAATTAAGGCTAAGGAACTTGTTGTGCGAAAGGGTCGCGTCTATCTTCCTGGCGGCAAGAAGATTGGCGGGTCACAGGGCGAGGTACTTGTTGACCTTGATCTTACGGACTATCTATCCCCAGATATGCTTGCAAAGATTGTTGCGCTAGAGCCAGGTGTAGACACTGGTGCTGGTGAGGGAGAGGGAGAGGGCGGCAAGCCAGATCCAGCCCCAGTCGGAAAAGAGAAATGGACTGGTACGGCATGGGCTGGGCAAGAAGGTAGCACTGTTATTAGTACAACTGCGGGCGGAAAGCCGCTGACCCTAGACGAGGCGTTCTCTGGCGGAACTGGATTTATGTGGGATAAGAATCCGCCAAAGACTGGAACCGCACCCAAAGGTTCAAGCGGTGGAAACATGGGCAAAGGTACACTTGATCCAAAGATTCAGGCTGAATATGATCGTCTTAAGTCTAAGACTGTACAGCAGACTGGCATGAAGAACGTTGTAAGCGGCAAGGCTAACGCTGCAATTCAGGCTGATTCTGGTAGCAGAATGCTTACAACCTTTATGCGCAACATGCCGACTGGTGCTGGCAAGACTGGCACAACTCCAACAACTGGGAGTAAGCCTGTCTACAAGCAGCCTGAACGCCGAAGGAACGTTTAATGGTTCGCCTTGTAGCCAATAATGACGGTGCTCTTCCTCCAGTATCTGGTCCTGGTCTAAGCACAACTACACCTCAAGGCACTGGTCTTGACCGAGGCGGAGTCGTTGGTCTTGACCTTCTTGGTGGTGCCGCTGGCTTTGCTGGCGGTGCCGTATCGGGAACTCTTGGTACGCTTGGCGAAGTTGTCAATACCCCATTTGAAGTAATCAGCGGAGAGATTGGTGAGAAGCGCCTTGGTCAGCAACTAACTGGTACAGACCTTGGGATCTCGCAAAGGTACATTGACATGGTGCGGGTTGGCGGCATGAGTCTAAGCGATGTTGCCGACAGGATGGCAAACGACGGAGTTGCCATTTCAAACAACATGGCACACGAACTTGCGCTTGCTGTATTCATGGATCCGTTTAACCTTATTGCTGCTGGTGTTGGCAAGGGATATGACGTTTCTAAAAAGAGCGCAAGCATTCAGGAGAAGATTAGCCAGACCACTGTAGACGGCGTTGCCGCTTCTGCAGTGCGATATGGTGCAACCGCAGAGGAAACCGCTTGGCTGAAGGGCGGTAACGGCAGAGAACTTCTAGGAAAGATGTACTCAAAGTCCGCTCGCGGTCTTGGCGGGATCAAGCGTGGTGTTGCAACTGCAATGCTTGGACGAGGATCTGGCATTGCTGCGGCAATTATCGGTGTACGATTTCTTTCCAATGCAATTGAAGTTGCTAAGCGTGCTGGTAAGGGAGATGAATTCCTTGATGCCGTTGCTATTGGCACAAACCATGTCACAATGGGAGCGGCAAAGGATGTCGTTGTCAACCGCGTGTTTGGTCAGACAAGAGCAGCCGCTATGCGCAAGGCTCAAATCGTATCTAAGTCTACTGGGGTTGACGACACCGCTTCGTTTGAGGAATACGTTCGCGTTGCTAGCGGTGGAGCAGATACGGCTGGGGATAGCATTGAGGAAATTACTTCAGAGTGGCAGCAACTACAGACACTGCGGAAGGGGCTAGACGACACTGAGGCAAAGTCGGAAGTGTTCCGTGACATTGTCAACAGGAGCGTTGCTGGTGAAATCAATGAGCAAATCGGTAGGTCTGGAACTGTTGCAATCCTTGATGCAGAACGGGCACTGGACGAAGTTGCAATTGCTCGGCGAGTATCCGACCAGAAGACTTCCGCAACGGACGAGGCTATGTTCCTACTCTCTGGCGCATCGGATGACGCTGGACGAATTGCACTTGCTCGTGCAGAGTTTATTCAGAACCTAAAGCCAATCGTTGGTGAAAGTGCTGCCGAGGAAATGTGGCAGACAAGTATGCAAGTTATGGCTAAGGGTAGCCAGTCCACAATTCGCGCTTTGTCGGAGTTGATCTACGCATCAGAGGTTGCACGTCTTGGCTACGTTGCAAAGACCTTTGGTGCAGCAAAGAAGAGTTTGCTTCTAAAGATTAACACCCCTGCAATTCTTGAGAAGTTGTCGGATATCACGCGACCAATGATTCAGCAAGCAGAACGTTGGACAATCGTTGCTAGAGACACGATGACGAATAAGGACTTTGAGACCACGCTTCGCATCGTTACCGACGAGTCTCTTAGCGTTGCCGAGCGAGCAAAGGCTGCCCTGTACGCGGTCAAGCGGTTTAGCATTCTGCGCAATCAATACGATGCAAAGGGGTTTGCTCGTCTTGCAACTGGTGATGCGGACTCTCAGGCAAAAGCAGTAGCGGCTCTTGGAGATACCCTAAAGCAGTACACCCCCGACTCATTCCTAAAGGAAGTTCCTGTTACGGAGTTCGCTGGTGCAGACGAGGTCTTGCCAGAACTTAGCGCAATGCGCAGGTCTGCAGAATCTGGGGAGTACCGTATTGCGTTTGAGCCAGAGACTGCAGCAACCATCCCGAATAGGATCTATCAGAACGGTGCCACCAAGGACATTACGCGGTTCGGCGTGGACTTGTGGATCCCAATTACCGATGACGCAATGGACGTTACCGTAGGAAACAGAAACTTCTTTGGTCAGGTGCTAGACGGTTTGACCGTAGAGCGCCGAACAATTGCAGTTGTAGCCAACACGCTTACCCGACTTCAAGAATATGCTGTGCGGAAGAACCTACCAATCTCTCGCGCAATGCTACGGAAACTGCACAGCCGACTTAACGACAATGCGTTTCAGGCAAAGGGTTCTATTAGGACTGCAGCAATTGATGCTCTTGATCCAACCAATGGTCGTAGCATTATTGACGACCTTATTGCAGATGCAAAGAAAAGTTCTAAAGAAGATTACGAGGCGCTGCTAGTCATGCGGTCCAACGGAGAACTCCGACGCATGATCTTTCACGCTGCCGAAGGAGACACCTCTTTGGTTGGGCTAACAACCAAGTTGACTGGCAAACTAAAAACAAAAATTACAAACGACATTGTCACGGAACTGCCAGACTTCCTTTACCCAAAACTTAAGTTTAAGTTGAGTCCTGTGTTTGCTCTACAGGAGGTCATTGAGTCTAAGTACTGGAATGCTATGCGCGGATACAACTCAGAGATGAGCCTTGGTAATCTTCTAAAGGGTCGTGGCATTGAATCCAAATTTGCAAACGACATTAACTTTGGATCAAAGAGGTTCTACGACATTACCGATCCTGCGACTGGAAAGACTGTACGGGTTGACTCTGTAGAGGTAATGGCTGAACTTTACATTTCAGAACGAACAGAACTAAAGTTTGCGCAAGAGATGAATGCCATCAACATGTATTATTCTGGGGCTACAACTGACGCTATCCTTCAATTCGGATCTCAGAATGATTCGTTTGCTCGTGGTCTCGGCGAAGCGTTAACTGGTGGAGCAAAAAGCGTTGGTAAGTACAAGGCTGTTGATTGGTACAAGTACGTTACCACCGAAGCCCTGGACGACATTGCTGATAACTTTGCCATGCGGTTTGCCGAGAACGCTCCAGCGCAATGGGCTACGTGGCTGCGGATGGCAAACGGCGACAAGCGTGGTGCAGCCTTGCTCGTAATGCGTGAGCGGCAGGCACTTATCCGAAACCGACAATCTGCTAGGTCATACCTTGATGCCCAAAAGCCAGTGGGCATGGGCTTTGGTCGGCAGTATGACGACGCTCCAGTTAAGAACTTTGACACAACGTTCCGAGAACTCAGTAAGAAGATTACAAGTGCCGACCCAGAAGTCCGACGAAAGGCACTTGATAGGCTAGAGACGCATCTTTCTGCTATCCACGCAGAGGCTGCAACAATCGGCTACAGCGTTGAGGCGCTTAGCACTATCACCGAAGCAACCACTGCGCTAGACGCTGCACGTGTTGCATCGCGTCTTACGGTTAAGAACAAGTTGACAAAGAAATCAGCGGAGGCATCGCGTAAACTGGTTGATGCGCTTAACACATCTAGAGGTAAACTGCGATCAGAGTTTGAGGCGGCTGTTGCTCGCAAACAGGTTGTCCGTGATGCGCTGATTGAAGATGGCATTGCTAAGCCACTTGCAACAGAAATGGCTGCCCTATTTGTGGTTGCTGAGAAGCGACGCGAGATGATCCCTCAGGTATCTATTGCCGTGGGGAAGGCAATGAAGGGAGAGAAACTTTCTCCTGCCTCTATTGACCAACTTAAGGATCACCTTATTCAGATCCGAGGAGCACGAGCGCCAGAGGAAACTTTGTGGAACGCAATCATTCACAGCATTGACGGCGCTGCCGAGCGAGCAGACGCAACGCACTTCTTCAAGACTGGGCGCAACTTTGTAGAGCGCAGCCTTAACCACCCAGTCTTTGCCTTGTATCCAGTCTCCTACATGTTCGGCAAGGTAATGCCAGAGTATGCTCGCATGCTGTATCTCAGCCCAACTCGTGGCGTATCTGGTCTTGTGCTTGCTCCGTGGATGGCAATCCTTCGTGCCTTTGGTGGCTCTAAGTTTAGCGCAGACAACTGGGGAAAGTACGCCCCCCTTGTAGGGTTTAACGCTGCATCTAATATCCGAGAAGCAATGGTCATGAACATGGGCAATGATCCAGAAGCAGCCAGCAACCCGCTGGTATACCTTCTTGCCAACACGCTTATCCCTGGTTTGCCAACAGAAATCGGAACATCTTTCAGTAAGCCAGTACGCGGACTGGGAGAAGGTATCCTTGCTGGCAAGAATCCTTTGGAACTTGCTGGCAATCTGTTGTACAATACTGGAGATACTATTGCTAACGTCGTGGGAGTTGGACGATCTTCCAAGCAACTTGGTCAGATCGTTGATTACGTATCAGATAGAGGCGGTCCTTTGCAACTAGCAGGGGACGGTATTAGAGAAGCGGTTGAGTCCCTAGGGGATATCATCCGACCAAAGTAAAAAGGAGAAGTAACCAATGGCTGAAGAAGTCGTAGCAACTACGGAAGAGTCGCAGAAGACGGCACCTGCACAGGAGCCAGTTGAGTCCGCCACTAACGAAGTAGAAGATGTTGCCACTTGGAAGAAGCGGCTTGCGGGCAAGGATCAGGCGCTCACCGCAGCAAAGAAGGAACTTGACACGCTGAAGAGCGAAGCCGAGAACCTCAAGCGGTGGAAAGCAGAGCAGGAACATGCAAACATGTCCGAGTTTGAGAAGTCTCAGGCTAGGCTGGCGGCGCTAGAATCCGAGTTGAACCAGACGAAGGAGAGTGCTCGTCAGGAGCGCATTCGTTCGTCAGCCCCAAACTATGCTCAGTTCCTCGCTGATACCGCAGGACTTTCGGAAGAGGCTCGTGCAGCCTCCTTTGAGGGATATCTTGCGTCTATCAAGAAGGATCAGGTAGCAGAGAAGGGTACCTCATCGGACGCAGTAACAGTACCTAGTGTCAACACTCGCAAGGATGCAGCCCCCGCTGGAAAGCGGACGGTTGAAGACATCGTTAACGAAATGAAGAAACTAGGTAATCCATTCGCAGATATGTAAATTCTAAGGAGTAACTATTATGGCTATTACGAGTACGTCAACAACGAACTTTTCGGCTCTTGTTCAGGATCTCGTTCAGGCTAAGGCTGAGCAGGAACTTCGTGGGCGACTAGTCCACGTTCTCCCTGACCAGTACGTGCCAGGACGATTTGTTAAGGGCACTAACCAGATCCGTTTCGCTCGCTACGCAGACCTTGGCAGCAATGTCACGGCGCTGACCGAAGGAACGGCACCAACGGCGCAGGCTCTCACGATTTCAAGCGATGCCTTTACTGCTACGCAGTACGGTCAGACCTTGCAGATCACGGATCTTGCTCAGTTGGACTCGCCACATGACCTGATTGCTGTCGCTTCCGAGCGACTTGCACGTCAGGCTGCTGACTCAATGGACAAGATCGTCCGCGATGTTCTTGCCGCAGGCACGAACGTTTCGTACGCTCCGAACATTAACGCCAGCACTGGCGCTCAGACTGCAAATGCGTCTCGTTCAACGATGACTGCAACTGCTCGTCTCACGGGTGAACTTGTAAAGAAGACCGTTGCTGCTCTCAAGGCTGCTAACGTTCCAACCTTTGCAGACGGCACCTACCGTGCAATCATCCATCCGTTCCATGAGTACGATCTGATTTCAGATACGACCGCAAACGGCTGGCTGGAAGCCAACAAGTACACCGACAACACCCCTCTTCTGACGGGTGAAATTGGTAAGTTTGCTGGCGTTCGCTTCTTGGTCTCGTCAAACGCTAAGACGTTTACGGGCGCAAGCGGCGGTGCCAACGACGCAAACATTTACTCGGCGTTCTTCATGGGTCCAGACTCTTATACAGTCGGTGACTCGCAGACGCTTCAGGCGTACTTCACTGCCCCAGGTGGCGACCACAGCGACCCGCTCGCTCAGGTTGCAATCGCGGGTTGGAAGATGCGCTTTGGGTGCAAGTTGCTTGATCTCGCTGGGGCGAAGTATCGCCGCGTAGAGACTGGCGCAACGCTCGGCGCGTAGTAACTAGGGAGTGGGGGGCTGCTGGCGGGCAGCCCCCTGCAACCAGAAGGAGAAGGTATGGCAACTCGTGTAGACATTAGGACACAGATTCAGCGAGAACTCCGCGACCCTAACGGGAACGCCTGGGGTGACGATGAACTGAACGACCTGATCAACTCAGGGATCAATGCCGTATCCGATCTTTCCCCACGAGAAATCCGAGAGGACATTACCTATACGTTCCCATATACTATTGCTCAAGGGGCATTTGGTAAACTCAAAGAGGTCACCCCTACCAGCACGTTCTTTAACATCTTTAGGGTTGAGATTCTCAACAGCGACAGCCAACTCCACACCAACCTGCCAGCAAGCGTAAGCGAGGGATCGTCTACTGGCTGGGAATGGTTCGGCGGAAAGATTCTTATCCCTGAGAATATGTTCTACCCATCTGAGGTTGTCAGCGTCGCTGGTAGCCCAACCGAGCGCATTAAGATTCGCGTTTACGGATATGGTCGGCACACAATGCTTCTAGCCGATGGCACCGTTACCACGCTGACCGATCAAGAGCAGCAGGCTGTGCGCGTCTACGCCGTAGCCGAGGCTCTCTCCCGACTCATGACAGATCGTGCAAACTTCCAGCAGTGGCAGATTGCCTCTGGCTCTAACGATATCTCCATTAGCGAGTTGGCTGTTCTTGCTAACGCTGCTCGCCAAAGGTGGTACGCAGAGCGTGGTCGTCTGCGCAAGATGCGCAGGCTTGGATGATTGACCTTAACTCTGCCGTTACCTTTGAGAATGGTGTAGGGATTGACTTTGATCTAAACACCATTATCGGAAGCCAGGTTCTTACTGGTGGTGGCGTGCCTCTTTCTGGATATTCGGTCGGCGCAGTATCCGTTGGGTCTGTCATGCCTATTGGATACGAAGACCCGAAGGCTACTACCGATGGTCTAGATACGGCAGAGGTCTACGCTGGTCGCAGGATCATTAGCATCCAACTTGATATCTACGGCTCATCAAGGGCAGATCTTTTTAAGAAGATGCAAGATGTTACTAATCTTATGCGGTTTATGCCTAAGCGATACGAACTGTCCGACGGGTTCCGAAAACTTAAGGGTAGGCTTCTGACTACTGATGCTAACTATCAAGCGGACGACGACATCCCTGTGTATTTCTACGCACGACCAATGCAGATTCCCCAGGCTGATTCCGTCATGTCTCAGTTTACTGGCAGCGATGCGTTGGGCTACTCAACAAAGATGATCCTTCGGTTCCTTTGCAAGTATCCGTTTAAGTACCATCAGTTCGTAAACGAAATCAACGTTCCTATTACCAATACTAATACATCGTTTAACAATCACGGCGGGTCGTATGCTGACACCGAGTTGCTCATTGAGGCAAACGCAACAAGCGCAGCGCGTACAACTGACGTTACGGTGACTATCACGCTTAACGATGTGCCGCTGGTACTAAACATTACGGAGACGATTGGTACTGCGTCTGGTATTGAGCGGTCTATCCTAGTGGATTACAAAGACCAGATTGTATACAAGCGGGAGAAGGACACTACTACTCTTGTGACCACCGCAAGTATTGCTCAGAACCTTATTAACATTAACTCTGGCGCACTGTTTGCGGTGACGCAACCAGACGCTGACCTTGGCGCAGCCAATGTTATTAAGATTCGCATTCAGAATACCAGCACGCTTGCAGACATTACGACGGGGTACTCTGCCACGCTATCGTGGCGTGAAGCGTGGTTCTAAGTGGCAACGGGGACGTTCAACACTAGCGGTACAGACGCTAGTGGATACACAACACTTTCCTCTGGAGTAGAGGCTGCAACTGGAGCAGCGTTCTGGAATGGCAAGTACCGATCTAATCCCGTAGGAGTAAGCGAGAGCGGCAGTCTGTCGTTCCGATCTGTTGTAAAGTTGCCTATTGATTTTACATCTCTTACCAACGCTGTGCAGATTACCGCAGCAACATTGCAAATGCGATACTTTGATACAGGCGTTGACCTAGATCAGGTATACAACACTGGCTCACGAACGGTCAACCTTCATCGCCTATTGGTAGCGTTTACTGAATCTCCAGGTTCTGACCCAGGGACTGGGCTGGGATGGTCGTCTTCTAGTACGCAGAACTGGAACACTAAACTCAAGACGGCGGGTACTCATTACGACGCTACCGTCATTGCCAGCAAAGCCCTAACAGCCGCCGTTTCCGACAAGACTTTGCACGAGTGGGACATCCTATCATTCATCCAAAAGATTGCCCCAGCGTCGCTCCTAGTGGGCGCTACGACGGGTGTAGCGGGTGAGGGGCTGACCAACAACGGCATCCTCCTAAAGATGAGCAGCACTAATGCTAGTCAAGGCGTAGAGTACTATTCAAAAGAAGGCGCTACCGCTGCCTCAACAAGCGTTCCAACAATCGTCCTTACCTACACTACGAATCAAGCCCCTAACAAGCCAGTGCCTACGTCTCCTTTGAGCGGTGCGCTTCAAACTGGGGCAAACGTAACGCTCTCTGCCCCGTTCACTGACCCAGATGCAGGCAACGTTCCAAGTGGGTTTGACATTGAGATCAGCACTAACTCTGACTACTCGTCGCCTATCTTCTCTCAGACCTACGTCTCCACTACTACGCCGATGACCGCCAACGTAGCCATGGCAAACTTTACATCTGGTATCAACTACTACTGGCGCATTCGCGCACGAGATACGGCTGGTGTCAACAGCCCATGGAGCGACCTTGCTACCGCCTACTTCACAGCACCAACTAACGTTGGTGTGCAACCCCCGCAGGAAGGCAACCCAAACTTTGCGGTCACTACATCTCCATCACGAAACAAGTATCGTCTTGAGTTCTATCCTTTAGCCGCTGGTGCTACGCACTTTGAGCCGACTCCATCCGCCGTGATCTTTGACGCGAAGAAGATTGGTATCGCACAGCAGGTCAACGCTGGAGGCGAGTTCTTCTTTACCCTACCAAGTGATCACCCGCAGATCTCTAAGATCCTTCCGCAAAAAACTTTCTGGCGTGCGTCACGATGGGATGAGCGAGCAGGATACTTCCGCATCATGAGCGAAGGATTGCTAGTCAAGTCAACGTCGTACCCAAACGAGGTGGTCTTCTACGGACTAGACAAGATGGGGATGATCAACCGAACCATTGTCTCTACCAAGGACATTGGCGCAGACTTCTCTCACGTCAGCCTAGACCTTGACCAGTTGCATGACGACGTAATGCGTCGCGGATCTAGGACGGGGAGCGTAACTGCCGCTACTGTTCCCGCGACAGGCGAGGTCAAGTACACGTCTACCGCTCATCCGTTTAGGATCGGCGATGCGCTAGTCATTACGGGGACTACCTCGTGGGACATGCCCCTAGCAACGGTCATCTCTGTGGCAACCAACGACTTCACTATTAGATCGGCTACTACCTCAGGCACCTTTACAACTGGCACCGCAGCCCTAGCCGATAGCGTCTCTGACATTGGCTGGGTCGTAAGCCCGACCAATCGGTTCCGAGACTACAGCGTAACTAACTCTGGCAATGCCACGGCAACGGCTACCAAGAGCGTAAAGATTGCTGGGCTGCCCGCTATTCAGGCGCTTGGTGCCATGGCTGATGTACTTATGGCGGGCACAACTAACCGAGTCATTATTGAGAACCCTAACGTAGGGCTTGCCGCTGCTAAGATTGACACGATGAGTGTTGGGCTAAGGCACCGACACCTTACCCTTGAACAGGTAACTAAGCCATCGTGGTCGCTTTGGTATGGCGTAAACATTAAGCGATATAAGGTTGACGACAACCTTGATCGTCTTGCTACTAGAGCAATTATCATCAACGAAGAAACCATCAACCCAAACAAGTACACCACCGCAACTAGCACCAACGGAGACTCCGCGCTCTACGCTATCTACGGATTGATTGACGCTGTTGAGGATGTGACCGAAGAGAAGAACGAACTGGACTACGCTGGTACGGTGCTGTACAACCTAAACCCTGACCGACTGTTTACTATTGAGACCGACCTAGTACAAGGAACTATCTCCCCGTTTGATGGCTACGCCGTTGGGGATGACATCACTGTGTACATTAAGGACGACCAAGTAAACATTGCAAAAGACCTTACGCTTGTTGCGCAACAGTTCATCGGCAACGCTAACGGCGCAGAGTTCCTTGCGTTTGGATTTGCACAGAAGATTGCAAAGGAGTTCCTGATTGCTGGTGCTGAACCAGAGACACCACTAACACGTGCAGAGCGAATGGCGGCTGCTGGTACTGCTATGCGTGACGCTGCTGCTGTTGCTGCACGTGAGGCTGCAGATCAACGAGGCACACTAGAGGGCATGCCTGGATCGCCAGACCGTGGTATTATTGGTGGCGGTGAAGGTGATAGATTCGTAGATCCAACTCCGATTACGTTGCCACCGCAACCTTCACCTATTGCCGATGCGCCTCCCGTCGTACGACCGCCGTTGATCCCAAGGCGGAGATCATGACAAGCGCAAACTACAAAGCCCTTATTGACGGGATCACGGAAGTGAGATCCGACGTGAATGATGTACGCACCGAACTGCTTACACGACTTGATCGCATTGACGAGCGGCTGCGCCATGTAGAAGTTTCGCAAGCCAAGACCGACATCCGAACTGTGGAACTATCCAACAAGTGGAAGGCGGGAATCGCTACT
>Ga0209107_10000615_pt1 | contig 20665 bp, 13 predicted proteins | sample LakErihyJuly2011_2_FD_187460 | JGI IMG/M metagenome (GOLD analysis project Ga0209107, IMG submission 187460) | Freshwater microbial communities from dead zone in Lake Erie, Canada - CCB hypolimnion July 2011 (SPAdes) (version 2) | ecosystem: Environmental > Aquatic > Freshwater > Lentic >...
TCCTGCCCGCTCCGCCCCCCCCGCCGCCCGGAGACGCGCACGCCGGCTTCCTGGGCCCCTCCGTAACAGGCGTTTTCCGCACCCACCGCTCGTTCCAGCGGATCATCCAGAGCATTCTCGAGCGGCAACAGGCCTCGTCTAGCGTGCTCTTCATGCTTCAGCATCCCTTGGTGCCCCTGGAGATCACCAGCGCGGGAATAGAGGTTCGACGGGCACAAGCAATGCTCTTTGGCCAGCAAGACAGTACGCAGGAGTCCATCCCGCTATTCTGCAGTGCAGTCAGTGGCGTCGAGCCCATCGCCCACATCCAGAGCGTGTACGACAACCAGCATGACACAGCCGAAATTAGCGTCTCCATCAACATTGCCGTGATAGTGAATATGGCTCTTTACGTCGCCCAGGTTCTCAATCAGCTCTCAGAAATAATAGATGAGAACTGAATATAGACCCTAATTTCTGTCGAATTAAACGTGTGTGTTGTTTTCGGAAAACGACTAGTGCTTCATAGACTCGCTGGCAGATGGTTTAAGCGTCCTGGTGATGTTTGTCATGATCGCTGCCAAAAAATTATCATCGAAGAGCCGGGCTGCATCCTCTGTCAGTGTTGCAGTATTAAACTCTAAAAACTTAGACTTTGCTCGAAAATGGAGCCACCACGCGTACTCCTTTATTCTTTGTAAATCGACATCTTCTTTCTCTGATTTCGACACATTTTTTTTTGTTGTGAAAATTCGTGTTAAGTTTTCGTTGGTAATTGTTTGCGTGTAAAAATCTGGAAGCGTGAAAAGCGTCGAGGAATCTTGTAATGATGTAAATGCATAGCCTGGTTTAAGCGCCTGGATTTGATGTTCTAAAACATTTTCCAAATTGACAGCCCACTGTAGACCGTCGTGAAATCGGTCGGAAACAGTCCTTATGGCATGATTACGATCCTCACTTAAACAGATATTTTTGTAATCCTGTATGGCCTCTGTGTCTTCTTTTGTGTCCAGGTGAATATTTTTGAACCAGTTGTATCTCCGAGTGTCAAAAACTGTCAGGAAAAACTTGATTTTTAAGGAGTCTTTTTTGGTTTCACATACAAAAATATCATTGGAACTATCATTGTCTTCATTCCTACATGCACGGATTGCGAAGGAAGTTGGAAACTTGACAAAGTATGAATTATTTGCATTGACTACCATATGCTGCTTCTCGCTTTCGAAATACAGACAGTCTCTGTAAAGATAAAATTGCTCGCGTGAATCAATTGTATACGCATTTTTAGTCAATTTATCATCTTCCAGGCGTCTGTCAATCCGCATGAACCTGCAACTCATTGCAGTTTTTAGATGTGCCTCGTTTTCCATCGTATACAACATCCATTTCAGTTGTTTCTGCATTGATGTGTACTTACAGCATTCTAAAGTATTACATATCTCTTGAGAACTTGGATGTTCATACGTCCTCGATTTGTACTGATGTAAAGAAATTAAAACTACCTGTTTTTTCTGTAGCTTCTTATGGCGTCTTTCTTTGTATTCCTTAGGCAGCCAATTTTCTTTACTACTCAAGTTTCCAAATGTGTCTAAAGTAGCCTCGTTGGATTCCTTCAAAACCTTGATTATATCCTCATTTTTGAAGTCTTCCTTATCTGTGTACAGCGAAACCAGTGTTTTGGATCTTGTGAGAACTTTTCCAAAGCTATGCAGAAAAATCATTTTCACCAGAAGACGCTTCCAACACCATGTCCTTAATCCTGTGAATACAGGCCTCCATTTGTAAACTTGGTCATCCACTTCATGCGTAAAGAACGCAGGCCATTTTTTTTTGCGGAGTATCACTGCGCATTCTTTGGGAATATAAATTAACTTGCGGTCTATGTGCTTTGGAAGCAGTGCTTGGACATACAACGGAAAATCGTTTCTTTCTTCGCTTTGATAACTTTTCTCATAACGCTCAAAGTAAACGTGTTCCTCCACTCTATGGATACAACATGAAAGAACACGCTTTCCTTCGCGTGTTTCTTCTTGGTAATGAAGCTCGATATCTTCGTATTCGCTTTTGCACGAAGGGTTTCGGACAAAACTTTCTTGGGTAATAGAAACATTAATTTCAGACTTTAAAGGTACACAAGGGCGTGCGTACGCCAACAACATCCATTTTCGCAATTCGTCATCTGTCATTTCGTCATGTACGTCTGTGACTGTGTTTGCATTGTCGCATTTTTCAAATTCAACTGTGTGTTTGTTTTGTTGTATGTCAACCAGAATTTGATGTTCACTGAACAACTGCTTTATTTCTTTTTCGAATGTGTCCACTTCTCCACTTCTTTCTTCATTTGTATCGCTATTTGAAGTTTCATTACTGCTGTCTTCACCCGTATCTGTATCTGAAGTATCACTACGAACATGTCTTTTTCTCACAGTTTTAGAGATTCTGTTCAGATCACGTCGCGGCCATCCCCTTCGAGAAGTATTGATGACACACGGCACTTTTTGCTTTTCATTGCCAATGGTAACATCAAATGTCAAACTCACAGGAGCGACATCTTCCACTTCTGTTTTGTTCAAAGCCAAGTACAGGTTATCGTTCGCGTGTGTACAGTCGTTTATAAATTCAGATGCAATAATTTTATCGACAAGTGCCAATTGCAAGAGAATAAACTTGAGAGGACGTTGACATCCGAAATTCAAAAGATCTTGTGTGCAAAAAAGATTCTTGATCACATGGAAAACAGAGGGGTTCAAGAACATGTCATACTTACACTGAAGAGGAGTGACATTGTTGAGCATTCCTAGACTCGATGAAAACGAGGTGCACTTCACAGTTTCTCGCATCCACTTGAGCAACTGAGTCTCTGTAAGTATCAGGCGCTTGCTGGGGTGCGCCTCGGGTGTATTTACATACACACTTTCGTCTGTCTGCACGAATTTCAGCATGACTTCGATTTCTGATTGGATTGCAGGCTCGAAGAACTGCAAAACCTCGCGCATGTGCTTCTGTGGCTCAATGGACATATGTTGTCGCGCAAGCTCGCGCAGTGCGAGAATGTTGGGACACTTAATAATCCTCAGGAACAGTTCCGAGTCAGGGATACGGAACTTCCGGACGTATGTTGCAAGCGTGGGGTCCAACTCTGGTAGTTCGTCGTGAAGTTGTGACATGATTCGATCTCTAAGAGTGAGATTAACGTTTGTCCGCGGATTGTACTTTCGAAAACTGAGTCCCACTGAGACGTTTCCCAACCCATCAAATGAGGATCTGTTGTTCAAGAGACTCTTCTCTCGATTGTACACTTTCCGTGCTACTGTCTGGAGCCCGGTTTGATTATTAACATCTGGAAAATACCCCACAGACTTGTCCATTTCAAACAACTTGTAGTGTAAGGCTGAAATGGCATTGCGAAAATTGTGCTCGAGGAAAAAACACATCTGAAACCATGTCTGGTTGTAGTATTCATAGTCTGGAGTAGAATTCGACGCTCTTTGAAATTCAAATTTGTGAAAATCACTCTGTGTCCCACCTTTACAACCGGCGCCAAAGTACTCCAAAAGCCACTCTTCCCATCGATACCTGCATGCACCATCGTCTCTGCAATTGAAAAAGAAACAAAGTATGCTGTAAATATGGTATGCCAAGTCTTGTTGTGGAGACTGCTCTGGTATAGAATGAGAGTACTTAACGTTGCTGTTTTCAAATTTCCAAGGATCATCTATTTTGAATTCTTGCAATGCTTCCTGAATTTTCTGCAAGTACAAACTATCATCATTCTCATCATCGCGTTTATGTAAAGCAAATTTTGCTTGTGCATCACTGCTTTTTATTTCATTACCAAAATCTTTGATTATTGATTCGAAAAATAAATCTACCTTTTTGTCTATTTCAATCTTTTTTTCTCTTGCATATAATTGAAATGCAAAAATTATTTGAGACACAGAAAAATATTCGTGCACATCGTCATATCCAACATACGAAACCTTATATTTCATATCATCATCACGATCATCAATTTCGATTTTTCCAAAACAAATTTTTTTTGCTATATTAAGTCTGGATTTACCCCTTTTGGATTTTTTTTTTTGGATTGGATTCTCGGAAATGATTGGAATTATAATGTTGTTTGTGCAAATATATTTTACAAATAGAAATTCTATACTTTCATGAAGTTGAAATGAATTTTCATCTAAATCTTCACTGTCTAATAAATCCATTTCTTTAGTGATAGATACAAATGTTTCAAGTTTGATTGTTTCAGTATTATTTTTGCTGTTCTTCGATTGCCAGAATAGATTAATCAATTCTTGATCTTTCAAAATATCCGTTTTTCGGGCTTTGAAGTCGTGTAGACGAAATCGATACTTTGTCGATTCAACTGCCCTTTCAATATTTAATTCATCTGTTTCGTTATCATTCCAATCAGGTTCACATGTAAATGCACATTTTTCCCCTATAAAAACTTGAGATTCAGAAGGTTCGTGTAAAGATTGTAGCATTCTAAAAAATAATATGTAATCTTCTGTATACCACATACCATCAGCATATTTTTTCCAATCTTCACTTTTAGAGTTTTGTTTCAAATTTTCCATTTCCTTGTAGAAATAATGCATACGTATATCTACTTGGTCCCATGTGCATTTACCTATATCTGTTGGTATTTGACGATAATCTTTTCTCAAATTTGGTTTTTCATATCCAAAATTGAGCTCAATCAAATCACTTTTATGGTCTTCAGTATGTCGCCTTAAGGCAATACCATGTGCTCGCAATTCATTTAATTTACATTTTTCATCATTTTTAAATAAAATGGAATCTATTGGCTCTCCCAATTGTCGATTCCACCATTTATTTCTATCCAACTGCTGTTTTCTTGTCAAATAGCATCGATCTGGAAATTCTCTACGTTTAATTCCATCTCCTTTCATGGAAATTGATCTAGAAGTGGAATATGAAATAAATGATTTAGAAGCAACTTTCTTTACAATTTCACATAACTTGTTCATATTTACACGTTGTATAGTTGCGTAAGTCACAGGAACAGATGTCGTGTCTTCATTAGGTAAATTTGGAATTTTACCCGAACAAATTCTGGCTGTCCAGTCTTTCATATTACTAGTTTTTGTAGACATGATTGGTGCATCTGTCCACTTCGATTGTATCAAAGAACCTTTAGTATCACGTTCTGTCATGTCAAATACCTTAATTTTGACAGTGGACTGAAGCATCAATTTATTTTCTAAATATTTTCGAATTGACTCAGACATTTTATCGGTAAAACTTAATTCGTCAGGTATATTATTTCCTGTAAAATTGATAAAAAAAAGATGATCTTTCATATTTTCATCCAATTGGTTATTCGTATTACTCTCACTAAATCCATCTCGAATGTCAATTTCATGAACTTCACGCATATAAATCAAATAGGCAACCTTTACGTGTGCGCGAAATATGTGCCATACTACATGGATTGTTCGAGTCAGTTGATGAAAATCATCAAGTCCACTGTCTTGTAAATTTGAGTTACTAAGTCTATTCAAAATCTCTTGAAATGAAGGAATTTCAAAGTTTGTTGTATTCTGAAGAGAACGATCCACAATTTGCTTAAGATACGAGTAGAAATTAGTTCTAATATTGTATGTATGAGGCTGTAATGCTGCTTGTACGCTAGTTGACTGCATCAATTTCAACGCTAACTTTGCAGGATTTATCTTGAAATAATCATGTCGTGTACTATTTTCTTCGTTTCTATCAATCTGATATGTCTTATCTTCTCCGTCTATTTCTACCATGACGATTCTCTTTTTTTGAAAATAGAGCTTCGGGCATGTGTATGTAATCTCCATTACCATATCAGGTTTTTGAATGGGGGTGATAACTATACTTTTCTGGTTATATTCATACCCTTTCAACTGATATTCGCTCCATTCCTTTTTATTTCTCATATCAAACATCCAATATGGTTCGATGTTATCAGTGGAAGATTTTTCATCCCCGAAATCCTTAACTGTTTTTGTTTCCCACCTCTGAATGACTCTATCTTCATGTCCCCTTGTTTTTAAAGAACCATGAGATGGCGCTTGACATAACTTATAATTTGAACCTCTGAATGTCATTGGTGCATCCTTTTCTTCATGCGTTGTCTGGAGTGGACTCCATGAATAATCTGGATCGTCTTTCAATCCAGCTCCGTTCAATTCAAACTTGGCGCGATCGTATCTTTTTAAGATAGAATTTTGTTGTAACTTTTTTGTACTATTGGAACTATATTCCACAGGCTCACAGAATCTTTTAAATACATTTTCCCTATTTACAGCGTGATACTTCTGCCAATCAACAGCAGAATTTTTAGCATTCTCGGATATTTTGTCTGTGTTGTTTAACCATGTGCCTGTGTAATCCCATTGTCGGTCCACGTTCTTATTTTGTTCCACCCACGGCCCCTCTGAGTTTGTCAAAACACTTGAAAGATTTGAATCTTCAGACTTGTTGATTCTCCGCACGTAACCCCCTGGGTCCAAGACTTGACTTACCAACTGAAAGGCAGAAAGACAAATTGTGGCGCCGCATTGATCGAGTTTTTGATTTATAAACGAGGTCATGGCGTCCTCGAGTGTTATCCGAGCCTCTATTTTTTCCCAGCTAGATTCTATCATCTGCGCCACAGACGCGTCTGTCATGATTACCCTGATTCCTAAATATTCATTTGCTTTGTAATATTATATTTTCAATGGATATCAAAACAATATCTGCAAACCTCGTGCTCCTCGTGGAGGAAAACTCGAACACACCAACGCTCGCAACAATGGCTTTTATTACATTATAAATCAAGAAAACGTGTTGATAAATGTGTTAATCGAGATCGTGCTCATGGCACTGCAGACGCCAGCTATCTCCCCCGCAAACGTGATCGGGACAACGTAGGGCGACATATGCATCCCGTTCATGAGCGCCACACTGAAAATCACGGGGAAGAAGTACATTGCGACTGCGCTGATATTCTTGACGTACGAGTTTCCCGCGAACAGAAGACGGTCGCCAGAGGCCTCCTGCCACAAGTAGAACGAGGCGTAGCAGATGCAGAACTGCAAACAGTAACACACGTGCTCGACAGCGATCCAGTTTTCGGTTGCGGCGAGAACAATGTACGTAAACAAGCTGAGCAAGGAGACGACGCGAGAAATCACGGAGTTGGTGCGCTCCCTGTTTTTGACGCTGACCACCAGCGACGGCGCTAGGAGGACAAACGTCATGAGCATGTAGAGCACGCAGATCCTCATCATGGTTCTGTACATCAGGACTTCAGGGAGCGTCTTGCCAAGCATCCCGGAGAGATTGTCTCCGTGAGCGCCTGTGTTTGGCGGTTCCCGGGGCGCTTTTGAGTTCACCATGTAGATGACGGTGTCGAAGCCTATTATGACGGCCTTGGCATGCCACGGCAGCGTGAGGAGCATGTGCCGGCGGTCGTAATATAGACCTTGGGCGCGCGCCAGAATTTCAGCGCACCGCGGGCGGGAGATTTAGGCCGGGCTCTGTTTCTCGAAGCCGCCGTCGCACACACAGTCGGCGAGCGCGCTGCTGCGCTGCGGGGCGGCACTGTGGCCCGGACAGGCGTGCTTCTGGTTGTCGCCCGGGCAGTAGAAGTCGGCGGGGCAGTCGAAGCAGGTGCCGTCTTGCATGAACATGGAGCTGGTGCAGATGCACTGCTCGAGCGCCGCGGCGCCGGTGCTCGAGAGACTATTCGCGGGGCAGGGGTGCACGGCGCGCTGGCCGGGACACCAGCTGCCTGCAGCGCACGCAGCACACGAGAAGGCGGGGCCCGAAGAGTAGTCGTGCGAGAACCCGGGGTCGCACGTGCACTGCTCGCGCGACGAGCTCGCGGCCTGAGACGTGGCGTTGGCGGGGCACGCGGAGCACGGCCAGCTCGCGAGCTCGGGCTTGTAGGTGTTCACGGGACAGGCGACGCACTGCGCGGCGTCGGGCGCCGCGGGGTGGAAGCCTGCTTTGCACACGCAGGCCGCTTCACTGGCAGCGGCCTCTGTCGGTGTCCCGGAGTTGGCGGGGCAGGGGCGGCAGGCGTTGTCGGTGGGGGCGCGGAACGAGTCAAGGGGACACGCGGAGCACCCGGTGTCGAACGCGCCCTCGAAGCCCGGCAGGCACGTGCAGTCCGACGCATAGAGCGAGCCCGCGAGGGCGGTGGTGGCGTTGGGGGTGCACGAGAGACACGTGTTGTTGCCCTTGAAGTTCTTGTAGGCGGCGATTCCGCACGGCAGGCACGTGCCCGCGGACGGCTCGTAGCCGAAGGTGCAGATGCAGTCTGAGGCCTCGCTGGCGTTGGGGAACGTGGTGTGGTGCTCGGGACAGGAGGTGCACGGGTGGTCGCCCGCGGCCTCCTTGTAGGTCCCGAGGGCACACGACGTGCACACGCTGGCGGCGCGCGTGAACCCGGGCGAGCAGACGCACGTGTTGTTTTCGGCGACCTCGGGGTGCGCGCACGCGTCGACCCGACCGTCGTAGTCTGTGAAGTTGAGGTCCTCGCCAAGCACGACGGCGTCGGTGGAGCGGAGCACCAGCGCGCCCAGGAGCAGCGTCGCGAGCAGGCGCGCGAGCGGGCGCGCGCGGTGGGCGCGGGCGACGCGCCCGGTGTCCTGCTCGCCGGCGTGCAGCTCGCCGGCGTGCAGCTCGCCGGCGGGGGGGCTCATGTCTGTCATCATGTCGGAGACGCTGTTATATAGTACTATAAATTCCGTTCCAACTCTCGGCGCGCGCGGGCGGGCTACGCGAGGTGCGCGCCCGAGGCGTCGTCGAGCCCCGTGAAAACGCGTATCCTGTCGCGGCGCGGGGGCGGCGGCGGTCGTGGGTCGGCGCGCGCGGCGCTGGGGGCGCTCGGGGCGCTGGGGGCGCTCGGGGCGGCGGAGATCTCGCAGTCCGGGGGGACACCCGCCGCGGCTGGCTCGGCGCGCGCGGGGGGCGCCGCCGCGCGCGTGTCGACGTCGGACGCATCTGAACCGCGAACGCCGACGTCGGACGCACCGGGACCGTGCGCCAGTGCCTCTGGGCCCAGTGTCTCCGGGCCCAGTGTCTCCGGGCCCAGCGAGTCCCTGTCCGGAAGCACCTCGATGCTCACCGTGTCCACGCTGTGGGAGTTGTCGTCTACGGTCGGGAGAGCGTCGCCGAGCTCGCGCTCGCCGCTGCTGCTCAGAGTGTCGCGGGAGTGCGCTGCGTCGAAGCCTGCGCGTGCGTGTTTCGAAACGGCGAACAGGATCCAGACGGAGATGCACGTGGGTAGCAGAGCGTTGAAACAGATGACAAAGGCGTAGAATGGGATTTCGGCCGCGGAGGACCGCGAGCGCGACATGAAGTCGCCCAAGCACGCGTCCCTCGCCGATGTCACGAGCGCAGAAGCAACGCCGGCCGCCACGAACTCGACGGGTGTGACGGCCAGAGACAGTACAAGGGCCGCTTTGGTGGCCACCGGAAGCGACGACATGCTGAGGAGCACTAGAAGCACGCGGAAGAACGCGCTGCTCCGGCGCGCCTCGAGATACTCGGCGAGACTGTTCAAGAAGCGCGGACCCGGATACGCCTGCGCACAATGCATGAAAACAAGTAGAAAACCCGCCAGGAGCGCTGTTTCCCAGCACAGAGATACCACGGCGCCCTGCCAGGCCCCGAAGAAGTACCCGTACATTGTCTTGGTAACGTTCGGGAACGGAAAGCACAGGAGCAGCTGCAGGGCGTGGGCTACAAGTAGAACACAAAGCGCCTGGAGCCTGCTCGCGGATTGCAGCTGTGTTTTCCAAGCAGCCACTGACGCTCCCAGACTGGTCGAATCTAAACCCCCGCGTGTCTCGTGGCTCCAATAGACCACTAATACCACCACAGACGCCACAGTGACGGCAAAAGAGGCTGCAAGAAGGCGAAGACTTCGGCAGAAACCGACGTTCCACTGGCATAAATTGGATTTCATCCCACGTCCGTGTTAATTACAGAATGCTTGCTTCGGGTGGATATTTTCATCATCATACCACGTGCACAAGAAGTCCAGTTTCACTAGCAATTTTTGAGCCTACGCGATGCTGGGAGTGTGCATTTACACGAAGACTTTCTTTCGTACATTCCATATTTAAGATATGCACTCGTATGTCGTTCCAAACACCCGAGATGGGCCCCCGACCGACAACGTTGAAGTCCGCTGCCTACACAACTCAGCCACAGAGTCCGTATCCCGCTCTGAACGTGGACTTTGGCGCCATGAATCTTCTCCCGGCCAAGCGCACAGCGACCTTCGCGCCATTTGAGTCGGGACTCATGCATAGCCAGAGCATCCGAGCCACGACAGCAGCACCCCCCGTGACCTTTCAGTTCAACGACGCTACCCAACTTGCAGATTTACTCAACACGCCGTCCAAGCACAACCTGGACCACTTCCACACGGGTCTCCTGAACCACACAGATGCAATCAACACCCTCGCTAAGTCGATTCACAGCACTACGAACAGCTACAACAGTCTTCAGGGTAAGATGAACGAGAACAACTCTTTTGCGCATGAAGTATTTGACAACCACACTGGTGCCTTGAACCACCTGGTCACGGAGACTCAGAGTCTCTCCACTGGTGTGCTCAACCACAAGGATGTTCTGAATGCTCACAAGCTGATCATCCAACAACAGACAAACGAGATCAACGACTTGAAACAACAGCTTTCAGGCCACCATGATAAGTTCCACACGGGTATGGAGAACCACACGGACGTCCTTCGTTCACACGTAGGCCAGCTGAAGAACCTGAACACGCAGGTGTCCATGTACGACACCAAGCTTAAGGATCACGCTAATACGATCTCCCAGACTGCTGACGGCATTCGCAACCTGCAGTACAACTCGGTCCGCCAGAGTGAAAAGATCAACAGCAACACAGACAGCATCTCCTCGGTATCGAATACTCTCAAAGACGTCCACCTCGGGTTGGTTCACCACACACAGACCCTGGACTCGTTTGGCAACACGATCAACAAACACAGCGATCGCATGCTGGAGATCAAGGCAACGCATGCCCAGCTGGGCGCCCGGCTCGACACCCTCGAGGGTAAGTTCAACACCGGAAACGCGTTCTCGAATACTGAGCTCGATTCGCAGATCAGGGACATCAAGACCGCGATCAACTCGAACGCGGCGCTTCTCGATGAACTCCTGAATGAGCGAAATGTGGCGGGCACCGACGCGATGACTCGCATGATGTCGAGCGCGCCCCGCCGTTAAATATGCTTTAAATTGTGATATATAATGAAAACATTAAAGCATTTTGTATATATATGGTCTGAGTTTGCAATGTCTTGTCCGCGAGAAACATATCTCCTTGTGTGGTTTTACCGGCAGAACAAAAAGTCAGTGCGCGATGTGTGTTCAGGGGCCATTGTCAACATTCTGGTGACACATGTTGACCCGCCCTTCTGTCACGTAGAGCTGGCATTTGAGGACGGTATGGCGATTAGCGTCACCAAGAATCAAAAAGTTTGCATGCGGCGCCGCAGCTTCGACCCCCTGTACTACACGTGCATTAAGATCCCTGTGTCTCTGGAGGTGTCCATATACGCGAAATCTGAAGCCAGTGCCCGGGTGGGCCAGCCGTTCGGCTACGTGGGCACCAACGCAACTTTCTGCAGCAAGCTCGTCTGTGAAATCCTGAAGACCAGTATGGCGGTCGAGGGTCTCGGCAGTCCCAACCTCACGTCGCCCAGTGGGCTGTACAAGCTGCTGATTTTGAAAGGAAAGCTTGTCTACCCGTCCAACAATCGCGAAGCGTTTCCCATCGCCTTCAGGAATGAACTGGCTCACTTACTGCCCGTGTCTCCGTGAGTCGAACGCACTTGGCGACAGGGCATCGCGTTCACCTGACCTTCTTACCGATATTCAACGTGTTGGACTGCACAGCAGTGTACGGCCACGCACTCTTCGCCCCAAACGTCAGCATGAAGCGTTTGCGTCTCGTGTTATCGATTGAAAACGGGGTACTCTTTGACTGTTTGGCGACGTCCTGCAGCGGTACGAATATGCTCGACATGGACGATGCAGGGGCCTGCGTCTTGAAGCCGAGTGTGCTGAACATGCTCTGCAGCGCCGGCAGCTGAGCAAGCTGCTCCGGCGGGTGTGTCAGGGTCCGCGCAAGAGCTTCTCCTATGTCCATGAGCCCGAGCGTGCACGTGAGTCCGAAAATAACCCACACAATCACGTCCGGTATCTTCAGGTCGAAGTACAGCACGAGCGCCGGCGCCGTGACCATTTGGGCGAGATGCACGAGAATGAAGAGCACGAGTGCCGCTAAGCTCGCTCTGTCGAAGACCACGGCCGCCAGGACTCCGGTGACGAGGTCGCTGCCCGCGAGAGCCAAAGCGACGACGAGCACTCGCATAGACATGACGCTCTTGGCCCCTGGTTTTTGGTCGAAGAACGAGACGTCGTCCTGCTCCGGACACCCTTGCTTGCACCCGAGAGCAAAGTTCTCCTTGATGGTGTGCGTCGACGTCAGCACCAGAATCGTGAGCACGTTCATGATCATGACGCGCCTTGCCGAGGTCTTGGCGGTGATCTTCTCCGAGACGAGCTTCCCCGACACGACAATCTGCAGTCCCCCGCACCAGACGAGGAGCGGCAGGAGCACGGCCAAGTATATCGAGTACGAGTACTGCCACAGCACCGTGCCCGGGTCCTTGCAGGTCGTCCCCCAGAGCTGACAGAGCAGGAGCGGCCAGTTGCGCCGGTGATACGTGTACACTATGCCGCTTTGGAAGCACACCCACAGCGCCGCGGCGGTCACGAGGCGCCCTGCGCTCCGCGAGAACGCGTGGCAGATGTCCTCGGCGAGCGCCCCGAGCCGGCTCGCCGTCATCGCGCTGCATATCACCAAGAGCAGCAGCGAGTAGGCAAGGATCACCAAGACACTCGTCCCAAAGACCGGCCACGTCTCGCCGTCCGGCCACGAGAACACGTCCATCCGCTGCGCCGTGACGACCGTGCTCAGCAATCCGAACACGAGCGCCTCGACCGTGAGCACGTACACCCACTCGTTCATGCGCTGTCGCTCGTTAATACTGATAGGATCCATTCGACATCTTAGCAGACCGCTCTGGGAGCGACAAGCGATGAGCTTGATTGCCGCGATTAGCAATATTAGACCTATTGCGAGGTTCTTTTTTAACAACCCCAAAAAAAACCCTCGAGCGTCGACGCGCTTGGTGCACATCATGGAGGGGGGCCACGCGCGGAATATGCGCAAACTGCTCCAACAGAGCGCATTCGCGGTCACGTCACCGGACGAACACAGCGCGCTTGCACACATGCTCGTCGACAGCCTGCCACTGCCCCCGCTCCCCGTGATGGTGCTGGACGGCTTTCCACAGCTTGAAAGGGAGGACAGTTTGGCGTCTTCATTCGACTTTCTGCGGCACGCCGTAGGAGCGCACCAGCTGGCCCAGCCTGCGGGTGGCTCTGCGCCCGCGCTGGTGCGCGCCAAGTGCGAGGTTCTCGACCGTCTTCAGGAGGACATGCGCGCACACTGCGCGCAAGCCGCGGGCAACACCGCAAATCACGCCTGGGTCCAGAGAGCGTACGAGATCTTCTGTGACGCCTTCCGAACGTACATCCTCAGCTACACCACCACCCCGCAGGTGAGATTCTTTCCCACCGCGGCGGTTGCGCCGGATTCGGTGCTGGTGCAGCAAGGGTCTCTGCACTGGCAGGGAAGCTGGGGTGGAGCGAGAGACAGGGCGCTGGTCTGCGAGGACTGCTCAGGAGCTCACTTTAGCAGCTACGAAAACATGGTGCGCGTGTATGCGCTTCATATCGGTTCAACAGGACAGCACGCTTGATGATGGTGATTACCGCCTTGCTCGTGCGCCCACAGCGACGGCTCGTATATTCTCAGACATTATTCAGTAAATTCCATATTTAATGCCGTGCGATGTACGATGGCGGTCGGTCCGGAGAACAAGAGCGTCGATCTGCCCGAGGGAACAAAATGCGTGCGTCTCCGGCGCGAGCAGGGCACTCCGTTGGCGCGCAGCGTCATCAACGACAGGGACGTCTACGGGGTCATGGCAGAAACGAAAACCTGCTTCCACCTCTTCGACATCTCGCAGTACGGTGGATCGCGCGAGATGAAGCGCATCGGCTCCGGAGTCGGCGGACGCGTGCAGTTTCGCAAGAACTGGTTCGACTCCGCCGAGCCTCCGCGCTCGAGCGAGCTGGAGTCTTTCACGGACACCGTCCCCGAGAAGCAGAAGTACGCGCTGCGCAAGTCGAACTTACCGAGCGAAGTGTTGATCTGGGACGCACACGGAGGTGTAGACCGCTACACAGGGCGTCTGCGCGAGCACTACACAAGCCTGAAGACACCCGTGCATCGCGATCACGTGCTCGAGGTGCAAATGCTCGACACTGTCCTCGACACGGCGTTTCCGTGGGCCGGAGAGCTTGATGCCGGCGGGGTGGAGGTCGCGAGGCAGGTGCTTTTCCCGTTCCTCAACGGCGACGGCGAGTTCCGTAAGGAGTTGCTGAATTTGAACAACACCGAGGACATCCTCAACCAGTACTGGAAGGGCGGGTCGGTGAGGCTCTGGCGCAAGCACTTCCACGAAACCGGGGGCGACGTCAAGGTCATGCGGCAGCGGCTCGGGGGGGACGCGTCCCTCGCGGGACTCATGCGCGCCAGCATGCGAGTCGACAGCGACGGCCAGGCCGTCCAGGCGCTCGCGGTCGGCAAGTGGAAAGGCCGGGGGGCGCGCGCGCAGGCGGCATACCGCCCGGCATGGGCCCGCGCAGTGGACTCTGCGATGGGCTTGGCAGGGCGCAAGCTCGTCGAGCGCCTCAGCGAGCACGACGGACAGACGCCATTCCTGCTCGTGGCGGACGGCCTCGAGGATGTGCTGTGCAAGATGGAGTTGAAAGGATTCGCACGCTAGGCGCTTGCGTGCAAGTTCGCGACCGAAACAAATAAAATACATATTCATCAAACGAATATCTGTTTATTACATCTGTTTTACCACATCTCAATGATCACGTGCGCTCGCGCGAATGCTTCGAGACTAAGTGCCTACTCTCCCCATTTTCTCTGTCCTGTGATGTACTCGCCCAGGGGTGTAAATGGAAAAGGCTCAAATGTTCCTTTCCAGCCCCAAGGCTTCATGTCCGGAACCACCTTGCCAGATTGTGTCGTACGCGTTGTTACCAGAACTTCGTGCGCGTCAGGGGTCAGCTTGTCGATGACCGTACTCTGGAGGACTTTGGGAAAGTTCTGAAACTTTTTGGGGAAGAACCATATACGATCGCCAGAAGGCCATTTTTCGGGAATCCCGCCGGTGCTGAATAGTTCTCTGCGGATCGCTCGTTCTGCCGGTGACACTTCGGGATGAAATCCGAGATAGAATCCTATGCTGATGGGCGTTTCGCGATCGAATGACGGATGTCCGTGAAGAATCTTCGGGGACCAAAAAACAGCGTGTCCTGCAGGCACTATGTAAGCCCTCTGTTTGCCAAAAAGGCCCCATGGATCCCTGTCTGGGTCAAGACTGTACTTTGCCTGGCCGAGTTTGCGGCCGGGGTACAGCGGGTCATACACTTCCACAAACCTCTTCAGAAACTCGTCCGTGTTAGAACCTGGCACGCAGATGAACTTGCACGCGGTAATGCAGACCTTGCCCTGGAGCTCCGAATCTACGCTTGATCTTATCTGACGGGGATCCAAATCAAAGTGAAGAAAGTCTTCGCCTTCCGTCACAGTAGGAACTCGAAAAATCGCGCGGTTGAAATCGCAGTTGATCCACTCGTTGTTGAGGAGAAACGCGACCGCCCAGTAGAGCTGTGGATCCTGGCGAATTTCGTTTTCGATTTTCATATGAAACGACGGTGGTGTGCACGGGGCCCCAAACGTGGCGTGCGGAAGTAGACATTTCTTGAGTCGACTCAGGTTCACGGCATTGATCCTCTTCTCGAGAAGCACGTCGACGATGTCGTCAATGTCTTCGTCGTTGTTAACGTGCACCTCTTTTCCGTTTGCAAGCTTGAAGTTCAGCATGAATTCGTCGCGGTATGGCATCTCCCTGAATAAGGAGGTGACAAACTCGCGCACGGCCTTGCGCTTGTCGATTTTATTCTCCAAATTTATGCAGAGAATCCCATTTTCTTCATAGAAGGTCTTCATTTCACGCGCGTATACGGGATCTCCGAGCCTGCTGATCGAGAAGATCTTCTCGAACTCGGCTTCCTGCACTTTGATTTTCGTCTTCTTTGGAACCGAAGGCGCAGCATTCTTCTTCTCCTCCTCCTTGCGCGCGCGTTCCCTTTCGAGTGTCGCGGACAGATCTCCAAGCACAAGCGTCTGTTGCACAGGACCATTTTTGCGCTTTTTGTACACAGGCGACGTTTCTTCCATTGTATCACTGGACGTCAGTGTCTTATACACACTTCATCCGTGGACTGTGACGATGGTCTTCCTAGATCTTCATCACTGGAGTTTCATCGAACTTAAAAAGCCAACAACAGATTGTCCCTAACATCCAGTATTTTTTAGCGGGCAAAATCATGAAAATATGCGTCTCTAACTTTCAAACCCTATTTAATTCCGCGTGCGCGGTTCTCTCCAAACATTCACTCCGCCATGCCACAGACACCCAGACAGACGCGCACCCCGTCGCCCGTGCGCGGCCCGCGCGAGTGCCCTGGCGCCCCGAAGCGCGCGCGAAGTGTGCGCCCCACGCCTGTCTCGGCCACCGTCTATCGCTCGCTGTTCAACGAGTTCGAGGCTGTGGACGCCGCGGCGGCGCGCGCCGCTTGCGAGACTGAGGCTTAGAGCGAGTCGATGGCCCACATTTCAGCAACCATTTTCGTTGAAAATAAATGAAAATAAATCACGAGCAACATTTCGTCTTTGTCGGCGAGTGTGTCCGCATGCAAATGGCCGACTCCGGTCGCGCGCAATACGCGGAACGTAGTCGATGTTCTATTTCAGATTCGCAAAGTCATGGATTTTATATCGTCGCTTACTACAGACTCCTTCTCAATTGCAAGCGCCACACGCGACCAGGGAGTCGTCGTGCGCATGCTATCGTCGCCAAAAGTCCACTACAGCACGTGGCGCGAATTTTCTGACCTGTTAATGGAGGTACAGGAGAACTACTGCCGCTGTTTGGTGGTTTCGGTAATGATGGAACTGGAAGCTCACGAAATCCCCTTGCTGGAAGCAGCGAGAAACTTTTCGTTCACGCTCTCGCACATTAAGAAACAAGGACCCCGAATCATAATGGGACTGACGAAGCAAGAAGGTGCATGGTGGTGCGCCATGGTCGCACACTTCGTGTACTCTCGGGTCCAGCGCGCCTCGGTAATCTACCAGCACACTATAGAGCAGCTCAAAGAGGTAGAGCTGCGAGAAGAAGGGTCCACTTGCAGTGCACAGGACGACTTGCTTTTCAGTAGACGAATCTCGACACTCATTCAGATTTTACAGGAGGAAGTGCGACACACGTTCTCGGGTGCCATGCCCTTCAGTGTATACACGCTGTGTTCGGGCTTCGTGTCCACGCTCATCGTGGATAACTTTACGTTTTACAACAATTCGGAGCTCACAGCTTTCACAAACTCACAGTTCGAGGACATTTTGCTCGCGCTGTGTATGGGACTACACACGCGCTTGGGCGCGAGTAGCCCGCTGTTGGGAATACACGACGAGATAATGCTAAGCTTGTGTAAACTTATTTGCGCATCGAGTCTACAGAAACACGTGTTGTGTCATACATTCGAGGAAAGACTCTAAAGTTAAGGTGTATTACATGTTTGGACTAGTATGCATAGTTTATTGACAAAATACGCATAGTTTATTGACAAAATACACCTAAAACGCATGAAATGACTGACATCACATCTTTCGATATAATAATTGAGTCATCTAAGCGTTTACATCTTTCACAACCGTAAAAGACGCATGGAATGCGTCTTCTACAAATCATGAATAACGTGTTTTTTTTTGAGGCCGAGAAGACTCCCTCGCTTCTTCTGTCTCGTCTTCCTCTAGGAGAGGGCACTCCAAACGAATAATCGCGAGATCATGTGAATCAAAAAGAATTGTGCAGTCTTTCTTGAAAAGAGAGTTGTAGTAAGCAGAAAGCACGATCTTAGTAATAAGTCTCTGTTTTACTTCCTCTTGTTCTTTGTCATCTGTGTTGTTTTTCGTCTTTGACTTGTTGACATCCTCCTTGCTCTTCTCGACAGGCAGGCGAAATCTTGGATTCATGATGACCTTAATATCCTTGTCCACTTTGTTTGCAGCTTGTGGAAAGATGTTTCGCATGACATCAAGTATCCTGTGAGCAGACCGATACCTTCTCAAGGTGCTTGTAAACGCAAGACTCTTCGTGTCTCCATTGTACCACATACAAGTTATCGGACAATAGACTTTATCTGACTCGTATTTTGTTTGCGAATCAGTGAACCTTTGCCAAATTGTCCAATCATTCAGATTATTCATCGTGAATTCAGGATCTGGAAGTGGAGTGTCAGTGACCATTGATACAAGGTCATCAGGTGCCATTTGAAAATCACCGGAATTGTCTGTTGAAAGAAATTCCGTGACTTTGTTCCAGAGACAGGGCATTTCTGTGCGATCGTATATTCCACACACGGGTGGAAGTCTGTTCGGCTGAGGAAACCCGTACATCATTAGACATACAAGCTCAAATTCTTCGTCTGTCAAACGGATGTCTTCGAGGGTTTCATCTGTGGGTCCTGAAGCCCATGGTGCATTATCACAATTGTTCATCGTATATCCTTTCAATACAAACCTTAAATATATAAATTCTGTATTTTGTTGCCTCCAAAACAACTGTGATGTAAATTCAGTAATGGCAGTAAATTGAATGTTCGAGACATAAAACGCACATCACATTTTACAAATACAAATTCGTAAAGTTAGAGACCATGGCCTCGCGATTTAAGAAAAAATAGAATCAAACCTTCCCGAAAGACATGTTTGAACACGCATATGCCACGATGCATGGGGTTGATGAACGAGAGAATGCGACGGAGTACAGCGCGCCTTCTGTGGTCTCTGAAGCTGTGCCACCGTGCGTGGTTGTTGGCGAGAATGGACACGCTGCGCTCTCCGCGGAGGGCCTCGGCGACCCTCTGCTTGCCCTTTTCGACAAGTTAGTGCGGGACGTGGATGTCAGCAAGAGCTCCGAGAGGGTGCGCGCTCTGGTTGAGGACGTGCTCGCAGACGCGCGTGCGCGCGGAGACACGGAGAGCGTGAAGAACCTCTTCGTGATGGCGTTCCAGACGCGGTGGTGCAGGGGCGGGAAGGCGGAAAGGATGCTCTTCTACGTACTTGTGAAGATTTTGTACGCACGCTTCCCTGTCGTGGTGCTCGGGCTCGTGCGCTTGATCCCCGAGTACGGGTACTGGAAGGACCTGCTCTCCCTGCTTGGCGAGTGTCCGACAAACACTGGCGCTGGCGCGGGCGCGGGCGCGGGCGCGGGCGCCGGCGCCGACGCCGACGCCGGCGTCGACTACGGCCCGCTCCACGCCGAGGTGTGGGCGCTCTTTGCGCAGCAGCTCAAGACGGACGCGGCGGAGCTGGCGAGCGCGGAGGCCGAGCAGCGCGTGCCGAAGCTCTCGCTGTGTGCGAAGTACGCGCCCTCGGAAGGGGGCGCGCACAGCAAGACCCTGCAGGCAGACCGCAAAATCTGCGAGCTGCTCTTTCCAGTGTCCAGTCACCACGTCGATGTCTCCTGGCACCACGTCGGCGCCAAGTACCGCCGGCTGCTCTCGCGGCTTCGGAAGAACCTGGCGCTGACCGAGACGCTCATGTGCGCCCAGCGCTGGGCCGAGATCGACTTCCAGAGCGTGCCGTCGCTGTGCATGGACCGCCAGAAGCGCGCGTTCCTCAACGAGGACGAGAAAGGTGACACCGCACACCCCGAGAACGCGGCGCGCATCGCGTGCCGCGAGAAGCTGCTGGCGCACATCGCAGACAAAGGCCTCTCGGCGCTCAAGGGCAAGCAGCTGTTCCCGCATGAACTCGTGCAGCATGTGCTGGCGCCGAAGCGCGGGGCTCCGTCGGCAGGAGTGTCGGCAGTGCTGGACGTGCAGTGGGCGGCCATGCGCAGCGGGCTCCTCGCGCAGGTCGAGGCGCGGCGCGCGGAGCTCGCGCGCGCCGCGGCGCCGGTCGAGCGCGCCGAGGACCTGGCGCTCGCGGCTGTCGAGTGTCCCGACTTCGCGGTGCTCTCCATCGCCAGGGACGTGGCGATCGAGGCTGCCGTCTCCAGCGGCGCCGCGAGGTCCGTCGGCCTTGGGCGTGTCGTGCCCATGGCGGATGTTTCGGGGTCGATGAGTGGCACGCCCATGATGGTGTCGATCGCGCTCGGCATTCTGGTCTCGGAGGTCACGCACGAGTCCTTCCGCGACAAGGTGCTCACCTTTGCGGAGAAACCGGGCTGGCACGACCTCCGCGGCAAGACATCGTTCGTGGAGAAGACCCAGAGTCTTGCGAAAGCCAACTGGGGCGGCTCTACCGACTTCTATGCCGCAATGAAGCTAATTGCTAAAGTTGTGCGGCGTCAGAATCTCCGCGCTGACGAGATCCCCGACCTCTTGGTCATTTCAGACATGCAGTTCAACGAGGCAATCGGAAATGACCAAG
>Ga0209107_10000616_pt1 | contig 20662 bp, 19 predicted proteins | sample LakErihyJuly2011_2_FD_187460 | JGI IMG/M metagenome (GOLD analysis project Ga0209107, IMG submission 187460) | Freshwater microbial communities from dead zone in Lake Erie, Canada - CCB hypolimnion July 2011 (SPAdes) (version 2) | ecosystem: Environmental > Aquatic > Freshwater > Lentic >...
TCTCCCGCTCTTCTCATCGAACGCCAAGTTCGATTCCGGCACCGGCTGGCCGAGCTTCTTCAAAGGCGTCTCCAAGGAGAACATCGCCACCATCACCGATAACAGCCACGGCATGAGTCGCACCGAGATCCTCTGCGCGCGCTGCGACTGCCACCTTGGCCACGTATTCGAAGACGGACCCGCACCCACCGGCCTGCGCTACTGCCTCAACTCCGAATCCCTCAAGTTCAAGGAACTCAAGGGCACGGCGGACAACAAGTAACTCACTTCTTCTTCGCCTTCGACTTCGAGGCCGCCTGCTTCACCGGGGCGGCCTTCTTCTTGGCCACGACCTTCTTCTTCGCGACTGACTTGAAGGACTTCTTTGCGGCGGGCTTGGCCTTGGGCGAGACCTTCTTCGAAATCTTCGCGACGGGCTTCGCAGGCTTGGCGGACTTGGGCGCCTTCTTCACCGCGGGCTTGCCCTTAGGAGCGACGACCTTCCCCGCGTGGACCTTCGCCAGGCGCTTGGCCAAGGCGGGTTCGACGTAAGGAGCGGGCGCTTTCGGGCGCTGGCCGACCGGGCCTTTCACGGCGGCCCAGAGCTTGTCGCGGAACTCCTGGATACCTTCCTGCGAGTAGCAGGAGATTGGGATCACCATGTCCTTCACGCGTGCCTGGAACTTCATTAGCTTCGCGGCAGCGGCCGGAAGATCCATCTTGTTGGCCACGATAATGCGCGGTTTGGCGGCGAGGATCGGGGAATAGAGGCGCAGTTCGCGCTCGAGGATGCGATGGTCGTCCCACGGTTCGCGGTTCTCGCTGCCGGCCATGTCGACGATGAAGATCAGGAGGGAGCAGCGTTCGACGTGGCGGAGGAACTGGTGGCCCAGACCGCGGTTCTCGTGCGCGCCCTCGATGAGGCCCGGGATGTCGGCCATCACGATGCGATCGAAACGATCCGTGTAGTCGATCACGCCCACGTTGACGTGCAGGGTCGTGAACGGATACGGCGCCATCTTCGGGCGAGCGGCGGTAAGGAGATTGGTCAGTGTCGACTTACCCGCGTTCGGGTAGCCCACGAGGCCGATGTCGGCGATCGTCTTAAGCACGATGCGGAAGGTACCTTCCTCGCCGGGGTAGCCCGGGGTCGTGCGGCGCGGAGCCTGGTTGACCGAGCTCTTGAAGTTCATGTTGCCGAGGCCGCCCTTGCCGCCGGCGAGGAGGACGACGCGTTCGCCGTGCTCGGTCAGTTCGGCCACAAGACGATTGGAGCCCTCTTCGAGGACCTGCGTGCCGGGAGGCACCGGCAGGATGAGGTCGCCCCCGTCGGGACCGGCGCACTGACGGCCCATACCGGGTGCGCCATTACGGGCGCGGCGGTGGGGCTGCCAGCGGTAGGCCTGCAGGTCGCCTTCATTGCGGTCGCAGACCAGCACGACATCGCCGCCCTTGCCACCGTTACCGCCGTCGGGTCCACCTTTCGGGATGAACTTCTCGCGACGGAAGCTGACGCAGCCGTGACCCCCGTCTCCGGACTTCAGAATAACCTTGGCTTCGTCGATAAACATTTGCCTTAAAGTAGGACGGCCCCGGCCCCGAGAGCGAGGAGGAAAGGCGGCGGCTTAGCGCTCCAAGCCGCGCGAACGGCGTAGCCAGCGCTCAATCGGCGAGAAGAAGATGAGGTCCGCGAGCAGGCCGACGAGCACGACGACGAGCATGACTCCCACGACTTGGTCCATGCGGAGCAGCTCACGGCCAGCATGCAGGAGGGACCCCAGGCCGAAACCGGTGAGGATGACTACGAAGATCTCGGCCGCCATGAGGGAGCGCCAGGCGAAGGCCCAGCCCTGCTTCAGCCCGCTGATAATGCCAGGCAAAGCGGCGGGGAAGATCACGCGCGTCCAGAGGTGCATACCGCGGGAGCCCATCGTCATCGCGGCGCGCAAGTAAAGCGGCTGGACGGAGAGCACCGACTCCTGGACCGCGATGACCACGGCCCAGACGGTGCCCATGACGACGACGAACAGCACGGCGGCTTCGTTCTGGCCGAAGGCGATGATGGCCACCGGGACCCAGCAAACGGAAGGCAGCGTCTGTAGACCGAGGGAGAGGACGCCGATGGTGTCACGGGCAAGGCTGGAGCGGGCGCAGAGCGCGCCGACGGGGATCCCGATGGCGGCGCCGATGACGAAGCCGAGCATTAGGCGACGCATCGTGACCCAAGTGGCGGAAGCCAGCGAGCCGTCGCGGAACGCCGCCCAGAACCAATCGCCGATCTGCGTCGGTGCCGGCACGAGGACATCGTCGACGCGGCCGGAACGGACGAACCATTCCCATCCCCCGAGGACAACCAACCCGATGAGAACGGGGACGAGCGCGCGCGGGGTTTTCATACGAGACCCTCCTGGGGGGCTTCGAGGTGGGCGGAAAGGGCGGTCGTGATGTCGGCGGCCAAGGTGGCCAACGCCGGATCGTTGATGCGGCGCGGGCGGGGCAGGTTGATGTCGAAGATCTGTCGGACGCGGCCCGGATTGGGCGAAAGGAGCACCACGCGGTCGCCGAGGCAGACCGCCTCACGGATGTTATGCGTCACGAGGACGATCGTCTTCTTGCGCTGCTTGAAGATCTTCTGGATGTCGCCGTAAAGCTGGTCGCGCGTCAGCGCATCAAGCGCGGAGAACGGCTCGTCCATCAGGAGCACCCGCGGATTGGGGGCGAGCGACCGGGCGAGGGCCACGCGCTGGCGCATACCGCCCGAAAGCTCGTGCGGGTGGGCTTTTTCCTTGTCGGCCAGACCGACCAGATCGAGGTAGAAGCGGGCGGCTTCGGTGCGCTCGGCGTCGGTGAGGCCGGGCTTGAGGCGCAAGCCGAAGAGCACGTTCTCCAAGGCGTCGAGCCAAGGGAAGAGCGCGTCCTGCTGGAACATCACCAACCGGTCGCGACCGGGCTCGACGACATCCGCGCCGTCAAGTTTGATCGACCCTTCGTCGACCTGCTCCAGGCCCGCGAGCAAGCTGAGCAAAGTGGATTTACCGCAGCCGGACGGGCCGACGAGCACGAGGAATTCACCTTCCTTGACTTGCAAAGTGATATCCTCGACAGCCGTGACGCGACCGGCACGACCATGGAAACGCTTGGTCACGTTGCGTAACGTGAGCTGGGAATGGGATTCGCTGGACAGGGGGGCCGACATGGCGGGGAAGGATTAGCGGGGGCGGGCGTGCGGAAGGCAAGGCGGGTTACTTGCGGACGGGCGGCAGGTCGTCCACCAAGGCCTCCAATAAGGGGGAGACCGGGGCTTCACCCGCGAGGAGGCCGCAGGCCCGTGCGTCGGCCTGCGCCTGGGCAAAGGCGTCCGTCAGGCGACGGAGGCGCTGGGCAGGGTCTTCAGGCTGGTCCCAATTGATGCGGCGCAGCGCCGGGGCAATCAGCTCGGCCTTCGGAGCAGCGGAACGGGATTCGGCCCCGAGAGCCTCACGGGAAAGACGCTCCAGCAAGGCGGGTTCCGCGGTCAGGCGATCGCGTAACAGATAGTGGGAACGGACGAAGGCCTTCACCGCTTGGCCTTTGGCATCGAGGGCCTTTTGGGAAGAAGCCAGCACGGTGGTGACCGAGGCCCGATGCTCGATGAGGATCTCGCCGCCAAAATCGTTTACCAAGCGCGTCACCCAAGGTTCGACCGCCCATGCGGCGTCGACGTCGCCACGCTTGAAGAGCGCGATGAGTTCAGCGTTCTGCGCCGGGAGCACCTGCGCATCGCCGCCAGCGATGGTGACATTGAGGCCGCCCGAGCGAAGCCAGACGCGCGCTTCGACGTCTTGGGTGTTGCCCAGTTGCGGCGTGGCGATCCGACGACCGCGGAAATCAGCCGGTGTGCGCAAGACGGACCCTGCGCGGACGACCAAGGCATTGCCGCCAGTAGCGACCGGAGCCAGAACGCGGATGGCGCGACCCTTGGTGCGCACATGGGCGTTGATGACCGGCGAGGCGCCGACATAGGTCACGTCGATCGCACCGGCAATCAGGGCCTCCATGGCGGAAGGCCCCGCATTGAACGAACGCCACTCCAGCTTCACGCCGGTCGGGAGGTTAGCCTGGTGGAAATCCTTGCCTTCGCGCTCCCACTGACGTGCCGCCAAGGCCGGGGCGTGCGTGAGATTAGGGAAGAAGCCCACCCGCAAGACGACCGGCTGTTCGGCTGCGACCAAGAAGGGCGCGACGAGAAGAGCGAAGATAAGAGATCGCATGGCGGATAGGGTGGACGGAGACAGACAGCACAGTTAATTTATGACTACATTAGTTAAGATAGTAGGATTAGAAGTCCAGCCTAAAAGAACCTATTACTTAATTATATAAGTCTTTGAATACCAGTATTATGTACTAATAAATCCCGCTACAAACCACAAACTTGCCCCTACCACCATGCTCGTAGCAACCCAGCCCAGCGCCAAAATCCAGCGCGGGGCGACGAAGACGCCCATAAGGCCAGGATCGCCGCTCATCCTTACCAGCGGCCAGCAGGCAAATCCGAGCTGTAAGCTGAGGATCACCTGACTCCAAAGGAGCAGCGACTCCACCCTCCCCTCTCCAGCCAAGCCGATGACCAAGAGCGCCGGGACCAGCGCCGCCAGACGGGTCGACAAACGGACGATCCAGCCCGCCGCCTTGATCTTCAAGAAACCCTCCAGCACGATCTGACCTGCCATGGTCCCAGTGATGGTCGCATTCTGACCAGAGGCGAGCAGCGCGACCGCGAAGAGCGTCCCCGCAAACGTGACCCCCAGTACGCCGTCCAGCAGGCGATGCGCTTCGCGGATATCGGTCACGGCATCGGGGCGCCCATGGAAAGCCGCGGCGCTGAGCACCAGCAGGCCCGCGTTGACGAAGAACGCCAAGCTGAGCGCAAGCGTGGAATCCCACGTGGCGAAGCGCATGGCCTCCCGGCGCTCGACTTCCGTCTTCCCAAAGTCGCGGGAGCCGACGATCGACGAATGCAGGTAGAGGTTATGCGGCATGACCGTGGCGCCGATGATGCCGAGCGCCACAAAGAGCATACCCGGCCGGGAAAGTACGTCGGTCGTGGGGATGAAGCCTTTCACCAGTTCGGCGATGACGGGCTTCGCAAGCAGGAGCTCCACGCCGATGCAAGCCGCAATGGTGAAGACGAGAACGGCTACGAAAGCTTCCAACCAACGGTAGCCGAGCCGGGTGAGCGCAAGCAGGATGAGCACGTCCAGCGCGGTGATGATGGCCCCGAAGAAGAGCGGGATTCCGAAAAGGATTTGCAGCGCGATGGCCGAACCCAGCAGCTCCGCGAGGTCCATCGCGATAATACCGAGCTGGGCCGCGACCCAGAGGAACTTGCCCACGAGCGGCGAATAACGCTCCCGGCAGGCCTGCGCGAGATCGAGGCCAGTCGCGACATTGAGGCGGACACAGAGGTGCTGGAACAGAATCGCCATCAGGTTCGAGAGCAGAATGACCCAGAGTAGCGCGTAGCCATACTGCGAACCGCCCGCGAGATCCGTGGCCCAGTTACCCGGGTCCATGTAGCCGACCGAGACCAGGAAGCCCGGCCCGACGAAGCCGAGGAAACGACGAAAAGCACCGAAGCGCGAGGCCACGCGGGCTTGGGTCGGTTCATCTGTCCTCATCACTATTGAGCATCACTGGCAACCGCGCCCTGTCAACCCGCCGCCTGCGCGAAAGAAACCCCTGCTAAGATTGACCATACCAACGTACGCCAGACATGCGATCGAACCAGCTCGGCAAGAGCCGGCGACGTCGGGCCTTCCTGCTGGAGTCGCCGATGGCACGGCACGGACCAGAAAGCGGTCAAGGCCCAGCAGACAAGGACGAGAAGGAGTCCGAAAAAACGCCCATCTAGGAAAGTCAGCCAAATATATCCGCCCAGCTGGGCGAGCAGCAGCGGCCCGACGACCCAGCCGACCCGACGCGTATAGGTCTCATGCGCCTCGGCGAAGCCTTCGGCCCGCCAGCGGGCGAAGTCGGGATAGGTACAGAGCAGAATCAGCCAGGAGACCGCGGCCATGGCGACGTCGACACACGCCACGCCAGATTGGATTAAATGAAGGTCCATGAAGGTACCGAAGCTAGTTTTGCCCTTTGCACAACCCGGCGAGACGTTAAACCCAAGGCATGCCCCGCCTCTTCCTTGGTCTATTCCTCGGTGCCCTGCTCGCGCTCGTCCCTGCCTCCGCACAGGAGACCCCGCCCAACTTCGTCATCCTCTTCGCTGATGACCTCGGCATCAACGACCTCGGCTGCTTCGGCCGCAAGGATCAGAACACGCCCAACCTGGATAAGCTTGCCGCCGAAGGCGCCCGCTTCACCCAGGCCTACGCCGCGGCTTCCGTCTGCTCGCCGTCTCGCGCCGCCCTCATGACCGGCCAGAGCCCGGCCCGCCTGAAGATTACCACGTTCCTCACCGGTCGCAGCGACCGTGCCTCGCACCGCGTGCTGGCCGCACCGATCAACCTACATCTTCCGGACGGCGTCCAGACCATCGCCCAACTCCTAAAGCCGAAAGGCTACGTGTCGGCCGCGGTGGGCAAGTGGCACCTTGGCGGCAAAGGCCATCAGCCGACCGACCATGGTTTTGACGAATACTTCGCTGGCCGGGCCAATCCCGGTGCGGAATCGCCGCAGGGCGGCAAAGGCGAACTCGGCCAGGCTGACTTCGCGGTGAAGTTCATCCAGCAGAACAAAGCCAAGCCCTTCTTGCTCTACCTGGCCTTCGACAACCCGCACATCCCGCTCTTCGCGCCAGCCAAAGCCATCGAAGCCAACGCGAAGTCTTTTCACCCGACCTATGCCGCAATCGTCGAGTCGCTCGACGCCGCCGTCGGCCGCGTCATGAAGGCCCTCGAAGACCAAGGCCTCGCGAAGAATACCTTCGTGGTCTTCGCCTCCGACAACGGCGGCGTGCACATCTCCGAACTCAAAGAAAGCCCAGCCACTTACAACGCCCCTTCCCGTGCGGGCAAGGGCTTCCTCTACGAAGGCGGCCTCCGTACGCCCCTCATCATCCGTTTCCCGGCCCGCCTCGCACCTACGGTGATCAACGAGCCGGTCGTCCTCGGCGACCTCTGCCCGACGATCTGCGCGCTGGCCAAGGTGACTGCCCCGACGACGTTGGATTTCCAGGACCTCTCGCCCGTGCTCTTCGAGCAGAAGGCGCTCAACCGCCCGCTCTTCTGGCACCAGCCGCACTACATGAACCAAGGCGGCAAGCCCGCGGGCGTGGCCCGCGAAGGCGAATGGAAGCTGATCGAGCAATACGAAGACGGTAGCCTCGAACTGTACAACCTCGCCAAGGACCCGAGCGAGACCACCGACCTCGCCTCTGCTGAACCGACCCGTGTGGCGGCCCTACGCGGTAAGCTTGAAGCCTGGCGCCGGAGCGTCGGTGCGGAGTCAATGAAGGCTAATCCCAACTTCAGCCGCACCCTCTGGGAAGACTGCTTCGTCAAGACTGACGTCACCCAACTCAAGGCCCTACCGACCTCCGAGGCCATGCGACCGCTGCTCGCCGATTGGCGCAAGGCGATGAACGACGCCACGACCGAGGGCGCAAGCTCGCTCATCTTCCTCGAGGCGCGCGACGCTAAGGTGAAGGCGACGAAGATGAAATATGAAGAGCCGCCACAGAAGGACACCCTGGGCTTCTGGGTGAACGCCGAAGACACCGCTTCCTGGACCTTCCAAGCGCCGAAGGCCGGCACCTATCGCGTGACCGTGCTGCAGGGCTGCGGCAAGGGTAACGGCGGCTCCGCCGTCGCCCTCGATACCAAGCAGGGCTCGTGTGAATTCACCGTCGAAGAGACCGGCCACTTCCAGCGCTTCGTGCCCCGCGAGGTCGGCAAGCTCACGCTCATCGCCGGCGAGAACACGCTCACCGTGCGCCCAGTTAAGAAGGCCAAGGCCGCGGTCATGGACCTCCGCCGCGTGATCCTCGAGCGCGTCGAATAAGCGCTCAGTGCGCGGCCAGCAGAGCCCGCAGTTCCGCCTCGGGCTCTTCATGTCCCTGCGCCACGGCAAGCGCGAGCGCCTCCGCAAAGGCCTCCGTGGCGCCGGCACGGTCGCCGGCGGCGAGCCGGCACTTGCCGAGCAAGATGCGCGGCATCATCCAATCCGCCTTGGATGCGGCGGCGAGACGCAGGTGTTCGACCGCTCCGGCGGCATCGCCCTCGGTCCAGAGCGCCTGACCGAGCGAAAAACGAAACAGCGGACTCGCGGGATCGGCCGCGACGTGCTGACGGAAGAGTTCGGAGCGCGACATACTCAACCTTTCGACTTCGCCGCGGACTGGCGGAAGATGACCATCGAAAGTCCCGGCAGGCGGACCTCGATCGAATAAGGCCGTCCTTGGCAGGGAATGTTTTCCGCTTCGACGCCGCCGAGATTGCCGAGGCCGTGGCCCGCGTAGTGCTGGGAATCGGTGTTGAGCGCCTCTTCCCAGCGTCCCGGGAAAGGCACGCCGAGGCGGTAAGTCCGCTCGACCGGCGTGAAGTTGCCGGCGACCGTCCAGGCGCAATCGCGCCCCCGACGTTCGTAGGCCAGCACGCTCTGTGCGCCGTCATCCGCGACCAACCAAGCGAAGCTTTCTGGACGGATCTCATTCTCGGCGAGGACGGCGTCGGTGACATACAGCCGGTTGAGGTCGGCCACCAAACGTTGCACGCCCAAGTGAAGCGGCGAGTCGAGCAGGTGCCAGTCCAGCGAGGCGTCGTGCTTCCATTCGGCGAACTGACCGAACTCGCAACCCATGAAGAGGGTCTTCTTACCCGGCCAGGACCATTGCAAGGCCAGCAGGCAGCGTAAGTTGGCGGCCCTGGTGGCGTCGTCGCCCCCGCCCATCTTGCCGATGAGCGAACCCTTGCCGTGCACAACCTCATCGTGGGAGAATGACTGGATGAAGGCCTCGCTCCATTGGTAGAGCATACCGAAGGTCAGCTTGTCGTGGTGGAACTTACGGAAGAGCGAATCTTGGCGGAAATAGTCCAACGTGTCGTGCATCCAGCCCATGTTCCACTTGAAGTCGAAGCCCAGCCCGCCGTCCGGGACGGATTTTGTCACGCCCGGGAAGGAGGTGGATTCTTCGGCAATCATCGCGACGCCAGGCTGGTAGAGATGCACGAGCGCGTTGACCTGCCGGAGAAACTCGATCGCCTCGATATTCTCGCGCCCGCCGTGGCGGTTCGGGACCCATTCGCCGGCCTTGCGGGAATAGTCGAGGTAGAGCATCGAGGCCACCGCGTCGACGCGGAGGCCATCGACGTGGAAGCGCTCCAGCCAAGAGAGCGCGGAACTGACCAGGAAGCCACGCACCTCGTGGCGGCCGTAATTGAAGATCAGCGTGCCCCAGTCCTGGTGTTCGCCCAGGCGCGGGTCGGCATGCTCATAGAGGTGCGTACCGTCAAAGCGGGCGAGGGCGAAGAAATCGCGGGGGAAGTGGGCCGGCACCCAATCCACGATCACGCCGATATGCGCGCGATGGAGGGCGTCGACCATCGTCATGAAATCCAGCGGAGAGCCGAAGCGGTGGGTCGGCGCGAAGAAGCCCGTGACCTGATAGCCCCAAGACCCGTCGAACGGGTGTTCGGACGGTGGCATCAGTTCCACGTGGGTGAAGCCCATCTTCACGCAATAAGCAGCGAGCTGTTCGCCGAGTTCACGGTAACCGAGCATGCGCCCGCCCTCTTCGGGCACGCGCCGCCAAGAAGCCAGGTGCACCTCGTAGACGGACATCGGCCGGGAGCGCAGGTCGCGGTGGCGGCGGGCTTCCATCCACGCCGAGTCGTTCCAGACAAACCGCGAGAGATCGCAGACAATCGCGGCGTGGTTGGGGGAGGGCTCGAAATGCAGGCCGTAGGGATCTGTCTTCAGGAAGGGCGTGGAGTCATGGGGCCCGACAATCTCGTATTTGTAGCGGGCGCCGGCCAGGACGCCCGGGATGAAGATCTCCCAGATACCAGAGGCGCCCAGATTGCGCATCGGGTGGGCGCGACCGTTCCAGAGGTTATGGTCGCCGACGACCGAGACGCGGCGGGCGGAGGGCGCCCAGACGGCGAACGAGACGCCCGCGACCCCGTCCAAGGTGCGCACGTGCGAACCAAGCTTGTAATGGGCACGATGGTCGTCGCCCTTGCCCAGCAGGAAAAGGTCGTCCTCGGAAAGCGTCGGGAGGAACCGGTAGGGGTCTTCGACGAGACGGCTGACGCCGTCGGGATAGGTCACGCGGAAACGATAACGTGGGAGGGCGGCACCGGGCAGTTCGACCTCGAAGACCCCGGCGGCATGCAGCTGCTTCATGGGGACAGGCTTGGTGGGACCTTCCGGCACCCATTCGCATGTGCTGGCCCAAGGAAAAAGCGAACGGGCCACCAGGCCGCCGGCGGCTAGCGGGTGCAGGCCCAGAAAACGATGCGGGCAGGTCTCCTTGGCCTCCACCAAGGCGGCCAACTCTGCTGGGCTGAGGCGCATGGCGTTAGACTCCACGTTGGGTGGAGAGTCGGCAAGCGCTCATTACCCGAAAAACCTTGAGGGAAATCCGGGACCGACAACGCTCGCCCGATGCCTGGACGTCGTTTCTGGATCTATGCCGCAAGCCTCGCCGCGTCCGTGGCGGCCATGGCCGCCGACCCCGTCAAGACGGCCGTCGCCGGAGCCGAAGCCCCCCCTACCATCGTCGGTGATTTGCAGTCGGAAGAAGGCGGCAAGGTCCTCGTCGCCACCAACGCGTATTTTGAAAGCAACGGTACGCGGATCGATGCCCGGAAAATCCGCTTCGATACCCGCAACGGTATCATCGTCGCTGAAGGTAATGTCACGTATGCCACCAAGAACCTGCGTATCTTCGGCGAGCGGATCGAGGCCGACCCGCGCAACGACAGCATCATCGCGACTCAGGTCCGTTTCGGTCGGGCGCCGATGTATTTCACCGCCGACACGCTCAAGATCGTCAAAGGCGACCGGACCATGGTGGGCCTGCGGATGTGGAACAGCGAGCCCGAGGCGCTGGGCATGCACCTGAAGATCGCCGAAGCCGCGTACGTCGAATCCGAGAACCGCCTGCGGCTGCGTAGCGTCACCCCGTACGTGGCCGGCATCCCGTTCTTCAATCTCCCCTATTACGCACAGGATGGTTACCGAGACGTCCCTTACGACCTCTACCTGAACACCGGCAGTGAAGACCGCCAAGGAGGCTTCTTGCGTTCCACCTTCCTGATGCGCCAGACGCCGGCCCTCTGGGTCGGCGGGCTACTCGACATCTACGATAAATCGGGCCTGCTCGTAGGGCCGGCCTTCCGGTATGACAATTCGCGGCAACCGGCGGATGGCATCGTCTGGAAAAGCAATCTCGTGAGCGGCACCATCAACGACCGCGGAGACTTGCTCGTCGACGCATACGGACGGACGCCGGACCGACAACGCGCGTTCCTCTTCGGCGAAATCAACGGTCGCACCCCCGGCGGCGTGGAGTTCGCCGGCAACATCTTCGGCCAGTCGGACCCCGGTTTCACTCGCGATTTCCGGCCTAATCTCATCCGGGAAACCGGCAACCCACAGGCCAACTTTGAGGTCTCTGCTCCCTACGCCGGCGGCTACCTCTCCGCCGCCCTCACGGCCAAGACGGACAATTACCAAGACATCGTGCAGAAACTGCCGGAGCTGCGCTTCGATCTGCCGCAACAGGCGATCGGGAGCAGCGAGTGGAACCGGCGCAGCTTCGCGAGCCTGGGCTACTTTTCCGAACGCCCCTCGGCGGACCTACCCCTCGCGAACTTCCAGACCGCCACCTTGGCGAGCGGCGCCTGGTCGACCGCGCGCCTAGACACCTATTTCGGCGTTAACCGCGTCCTCACCGTGAACGAATGGCTGACGTTCAAGCCCGTGGGCGGCGTGCGCGCCACCGGCTGGTCCCAAGGCATCAACGGCAACGGAACGACCACCAAGATCATCACGCAGGCCGGCTTCGACCTCGAAGGCCTCGCCACCGGGTCGTGGGACCTCGTGGCCGACAAGTGGGGGATCAATGGCCTGCGCCACAGCATCCGGCCCATCCTGCAATATCGTGTGATGCCCGGGGCGGACCGCGAGATCGGCGTCGTGCCGATGACGCAGCGCGCGGTCTCCGCTTCCGTGCTGGAAGAAGTCGACCTCGCCGACCGCCTTGATCCGGCCGCTACCACCGACCGACAGGTCGTCCGCTTCGGGCTCCGCAACACCTTGGAGACACGCGATGCCACCTATGGCACCCGGGAGCTCGCCCGGGCCGACTTCTTCGCCGACTGGCGGGAAGGCCCGACGGGGGCCGAGACCGGCCGGAGCGACCTGCAATGCGCGCTCAGCCTGACGCCGGCTCCATGGGTCAGCCTGAGCTCCGGCCTGCGCCTACCTAACGGGGGCGGGGCCCCCCTGGAATCCATCCAGACCATCGCCCTCAACTCCGGCGACTTTTGGCGGACATCCCTCAGCTGGGTCGAACTGCGCGAGATGACCCAAGCCCGCCAGCTGATTTGGGAAGGCCGCCTGACTCTGAATTCGATTTATACACTGCTCGCCGCGGTCAACTACGATGCCTTGGCTGGTCAAACCACATACCAGAGCATCGGCATCATCCAACGTATCGCCAACTCCTGGGAGCTCGAATACGGGATTATGCAACGCCTCGACCCCCTCAACAACAGCAAGGCGTCATTGGGCTTCCAACTGCGGGCCAGATTATTCAAGTTCTGACCGTGACGGACACACCTCTCAGCTCCCCTTCGATTCCCGAAGACGGCATTCTGCCGCCCGCCGATCTGCCCATCCGCCTGGATGTCTTCGAAGGGCCGTTGGACCTGCTCCTTTTCCTGATCCGGAAAAGTGAGATCGATATCTACGATATCCCGATCGAAAAGGTCACGCAGCAGTACCTCCAAATCCTGCGCACCCAGGAGAAGAATAACCTGGAGCTCGCCGGCGACTTCTTCGTCATGGCCGCGACGCTGATGTATATCAAGAGCCGCATGCTCCTGCCGGTCGAGAGCCGCCCCGAAGAAGAGGTGACCACGACCGACGAAGGACAGGACCCCCGCTGGGCGCTCGTTCAGCAGCTTATCCAATATAAGCGCGTCAAGGAGACCGCCGCCATTATCCGCGGCCTCGTCGAAGACCGGCAAGGACTGCTCGGCCGGCAAGTCATGCAGCCGCAGGGCGAGGATGCCGTGGCGCGGCCCGTGGCGCCGGCCGACCGCATCGAGCTGTGGAACGCCTTTAATCTCGTCCTGCGCCGCCTCGCCGAGCGCATCCAGCCAGGAAATATCACGACCGAAACCGTCACGGTATCGGACCGCATGGAAGCGATCCTGGCCCGCCTCGAGACAGGGGACACGTTCACCTTCACCAGCCTGCTGCCCGAACGGCCGACCATCGGTTTCCTCGTGGCCACCTTCCTCGCCTGCCTTGAACTATCCCGCCTCGGAAAACTCAAATTAGCTCAAGACGACGCCTTCGCCGAAATCAACTGCGTCCGGGGAGACGCCGCCGCCGCCCCGAACGCCGGCGAGGCCCTCGAAGGTAAGTCGGAATTCGATGAGCCAGCCGGCGAGGCCAATTAAGCCACGGGCTTGAATTCAGGGTCAGTCCACTTAGACTTAACTGATGGCTAGTGCCAAACGTCCTTCCAACCATCTGCTTGGCCTCGGTCTCGATGCTCAGGATAAACATAAGCGCATCACCCGCGGCGAAGGCTTCGACCTCGTGGGCGGTTCGGAAGATACTCACGAGCGGATGACCGAGATGGCAATCAAGACGTCCGAAGACCTCAGCCGCAAGGGTCGCACCATCGCCGAAGCCCATCCGGCGGAGCTGGCCGACCTGCTGCGCAAGCACGACCGTGGGGCTTAGGTTCAAAAATGGTGGCACAGACGGGTTGACTCACCCCCTCGGCAGGATTTGACTTCTCATCCCAGAAAATGAGTAACGAGCTGCCTCCTCCTCCCCCTCCGCCGCCTCCCTCCCCGTCTGAAGGAGACAATTCTGCTGGCCAGGCTCCCAAGCTGCGAATCAGGCCGACCGGCATGGTGCCACCTCCTCCGCCCGCGCCTTCAGCAGGCACTGGCCCGATAGTCCCTCCGCCGGCTGTACCCGCTCCGACGGCGATGCCCGGTGCGCCGGCTATGCCCGCTCCCGCCACTCGTCCGGCCGCCGCTCCGACGGCCGGCCGTAACGTCGGTGCTGTCGCCATGAGTTTTGACATGTTCTCCCTCGTGGCCGCGCTGGTTGCGGTTGTGCTTCTTGGCCTCGAGCTCTTCGTCAAATCCCAAGGTTAAGTCCCTTTCATGGCCTCCGATCTCATCCTCAACCTCGATAACACCAACTTCGACGCCACCGTTAAGGCGTCCGCCGTCCCCGTCCTAGTGGACTTCTGGGCCACCTGGTGTGGTCCGTGCAAACAAATCGGGCCCGTACTCGACCAACTTGCGGCTGAGATGAATGGAGCCGTCCTGATCACGAAGGTCGACGTCGACACCAATCAAGCCTTGGCCCAGCAACTCGGCGTGAACTCCATCCCTGCCCTGTTCCTTTACAAGAACGGCGTGGTGGTGGACAAGATAGTCGGGGCTCGTCCCAAGGGCGATATCGCCGCCTTCATCAAGAAGCACCTCTAAGGATTCGGGCCATAGGCCCATGAAAAAGGCCCGGGAGTAATCCCGGGCCTTTTTGCTTTCACCTGACCCAGGACCCTACTTGGTCTCGAGCGGGTGCTCCGTGAGCAGGTCGGCGACGATATACTGGCCGCGATTGCCGATCGCCTTGCGAATTTCGGCGACCTTGGTGTCCATGACCGGCTCAGCGACATTACCCCAGGCTTGGCGGACATAGGTGGCGATATGGGCGATCTGGCTATCCTTAAGACCAGCGCCGATGTTCGGCATAACGCCGTTATACTTCATGCCGTTGATTTCGAGCTCCCCGGCGAGGCCGACGAGGATGGCCTTGATGAGGCGCTCCTCCGATCCCTCCACCCAAGGAGATTTGACCAGCGGAGGGAAGGCGCCCGCGACACCGAGTCCGGTTGCCTGGTGGCACGCGGCGCAGTTCGTGATGAAGAGCTTCTCGCCCTTGGCGGCATCAGGTTCGAATACCACCGGACCGCCGACGGCGGCGAGCTTGGGGGCATCAAGATCGAAGGCGGCAGCGGAGAAATCACCGGAGTTACGGGTGAGGTAGACGCCGGCCCAGAAGCCGAAACCGCAGAACAGGAAGACGATGAAGATTGGCGTGAGGGAGAAACCCTCGGCCGGCTCTTCCTTATCGCGCGAGAGCTGCGCATGCGCCTCCACCAGGCTTCCGTCGGAAGGCCCATCGGAGCCCGCACCAGAGGCACCGCGGCGAGGGCGATTTTGATCAGAGTGACGATGACGGTCGTTCATAGGTCTACTGTTTCAATTTGGCTTCAGGTGAGGAGTAATCCTGTCGGAGAGATTTAAGGTAGGCCACCAAGGCGACAGCACGCTCCGTGGGCACCATCCTCTGGCCATCGGCCGACAATGAATAAAGGTAAGCGTAAGAGGGATGCCAGGAAACGCCACTCGAGGCAGGATCTCGCAGGAGCGCTTCAAGATCGACCTGGCTGGTGCGGGCGCCGTAGTTGGCGAGGTCGGGCCCGAGACGGCGTTCGCCGAGGAGGACCGGATTCTGCTGGTAGTAGTCGCGGGCCACGGAAGCGCGGACGCCATAACCCCGGGCAAGATCGCTCCCCTGCCCAGCCGGACGCACCTGTTGGGTGTGGCAGGTGACGCAGCCGAGGGAGAGGTAGACCGAACGACCTTGGATGGCGAGGCCGGGCTCGAGAGGCGGGAAAAGCGGGCCGCCGTCTTCGGCGGGCGCCCGACCCAGGGAACCGAGCTGAAGTTGGCTGGGGATGACCAGCGTGGCGAACGGCATGGCGATGGACAGGAAGATGCCGGCCAAGAGAGCGTTGAGGTTCTTCATGGTGGACGGCTCAGTCGTGACGGCCGACGGAGGCCGCAGAGGTGGATTTGAGAATCATGCCGAAGGCGTTGAGGGCGAAAGCCACGTGGCCGAGGAGCAGGAGCAAGGCGGCGGCCGTGAGTACCGGATACCAGGCGGAACCGGCCCGGATCACCTCCGGCAGTTTCACCGTGGCATCCTTCAACAACGCGCCCTCCTGCCAACCCCCGCCAAGCAAGGCGACCAGCGTGGCGGCGACCCCGAGCGCCGTAGCCCAGAAGTGGAGGTGGACGAGCTTGGCGGACGGCCAGAGCGAGCCAGTCAGGCGAGGCAGGACGAAGTAGGCTGCCCCAAAGAGGACCATCGTCGCGAAGGCGTAGGTCAGGAGCTGTTCCTGACCAGCGGCGAAGGAAGTAAAGCGGACCAGGGCGTTGGAGTCACGTAAGCTGAAGGCCGCGGCCAATACTCCATAGAGAGTGAAGGCGACCGCTCCGAAGCTCACGAAGCGAAGCGTGGTGTCGTTCCAGGCACGCGCCCAGCCGCCGGCGGAAGAAAGCGTCCCGTGGAAATTGATGGCGATGATGATGACCGGAAGCAGGAGCATCGCGCCGGCGACGACCCCAAGGGACTGGACCCAAAGCGGCACGGGGGCGCCGAGCAGCGCGGCCGGACCAGTCCAGCTAGCGAATAAGAAGAACGTCCAGAACCCGACCGGCGCGAGCGTGTACCCGCTGATGGTGCGCCCGAGCAATTTCGGCAGGAAATAGTAGACCGCGGCGAGCGCCGAAGCACCGAACCAAAGGAGGAGGAGGTTCGAGACGAACCAACTGTGGGCGATGGCCTGGACGACGCCGGAGGCCGGCATCCAGAGGATCAACAGCTGGGCCAGCAAGTAGATCAGCGGGAAGGCGAACGAGGCGCCGACCACATACCACTGGGAGGCGAAGGTGTGCCCTGTCGGGCGACGCGCGAAGGCGACGATCGGCCAGAAACCCGCGAGCAGGAAGGCGGCCGTGAGGACCAAGCCGACTTCGCGGGAAAATTCCATGAGACTGAAGCCATTCTGCTGGCCGGCGAAAATCTGCACCACGCCGTAGGTCAGGGCGAGGTTCCAGGCCGCGCCGCCCAACGTCGCAAGCCAGCCGTTGCGGAACTCGAACCGACCCAGCTGCGAAAGCAGCCAAAGGTTCAGCGCGAAGAAGGCATTGCAGCCCCAGCCATAAAGGAAGAGGTTATGCTGCACGGCGACCAGGCGTCCGTAGGTCAGGATTTCGCTATCGCGGAAAGGACCGCCCGAGAGTGATCCCTGCTCCAATGAGATGATCACGGCGAGGACGGAGGCTGCGAGTAACCAGAGCACCGAGGAGACGAAGAAAAGAAGGAGCGGACCACGGAGGAGGGCCTCGGAACGCGACTGGCGTGGCTCGCCTTCGGGCGGGCGACCCGACGGGCGGGCGGGACGATTATCCTGGGTCATCGGGGAGAAAGGGTTGGGGTTATTTGAGGCCGAGTTCAGCGGTGGTCCACGGCGCGGTGCGGGCGGCGGTGGCGGCGCGGACGGCCTTCACCTGGTTGACAGAGACCGCGTTGCCTTGGTTGCCAAAGCTCTGGCGAACATACGTCAGGACGTCGGCGACGTCCTCGTCGCTGACCCCGACGACGGGCGGCATCATGCTGTTATAGGTCATACCGTTGACGGTGATCGGGCCAATCAGGCCATGGAGGATGAACTTGATCGGCAGCTCGGGATTGCCGACGACGATGGGAGCATTGGCAATCGGCGGGAACACGGGCGGCAGCCCGAGCCCCGTCGGCTGGTGGCAGGCGATGCAGGTGCGCGCGTAGACGGCGGCGCCGCGCTTCATCTGCTCGTCGGAAGCCTTGACGAAGGGGCCGGCGTCCATCGCGGGGAGGGGGACGGCGGGAGCCGGGGCGGCGGCGGCCTGAATTCGGCTGATGATCGCGTTATCGGCGGCAATCAGGGCGACGGCATCCTTGACGGGGATACGATAGGTGCCGTCGGCGTTCACGGCGGGCTCGGTAAGGAGGACCTGCGCCTTCTTATCGTTCTCGGCACGCAGATCCCTCTGCGCTTGGCGGCGTTCGGCCTCGGCGTTCGGGGCCTGGCGGACGGCAAGATAGGCAAAGGCCACCACGATCAGCGCCGCGGCGGCGAAGCAGACGATGCTCAGCCAAGAGGCGATCTGGCCGGGAATCAGCGGGCGACCTCCGGCGGGAGAGGGTTCATTCATGGTAGTGGATGGACTCGAGGATGCGGGGATCGTGGACGGGGATCGTCTCGTGCTTAGCGGCACCGCGTAGGAAAAGCGCGATCACGATACCGCCGAAGCCAACGATTGCGGTCAGATCAAGGAGCAGCGAGGACGTGAGGAACGGCGTCACGACGAACCCTTCCGGGGTCGAGGTATCGGCGACCTGACGAGGCAACGCGTTGAACCAGAGGTCGACCAGGCCACCGACGAGGATGATCCAGGCCACGGCGAGGAGGCGACCAGCGACAATCTTCGTCCGGTAGAACAGCAGCGTGAGGAACGGTAACAGGAAGAAGCCGAAGATGAGGTACATCGAGACGCTCCACCACTCGCTCTTGAGGCCAGTGGCGGCGTCTATTTCGCGGATGTTATACCAGAACGTCTCTTCCGGGATATTCGCGGTGTAGATCAGGAAATACTGCGAGAAGCTGATGTAGGCCCAGAAGACCGTGAAGGCCAGCATGAGGCAGCCCAGGACGTGCCGGTGGGCCTGGTTGAGGAGGCCGTCGAGCCAGCCGCCGTTCGAGAGCTTATGGGTGAGGATCACCGTGAACGCGAGGGCCAGGCGGATGGAGAGCGAGAAGAACCACACGCCGTACATGGTCGAGAACCAGTGATACGAGAGGGCCATCAGGCAGTCGAAGGCCAGCATGGTGAGGGTCACGGCCGCGAGCGGGATACCGACGGCGGAGACGGCATGCAGGCGATGGGTGTGGCCGGCCGTGCGGTCGGTGTCCTGCGCGAAGGACCAACGGCGGAGCAGCGCGACGAGTGCGCCGAAGATCAGGACATAAAGGCTGATGCGCACCAGGAAGAAATTCTCGTTCAGGAACCAGCTCTTCGCCTGCAGGATCGGGTCGTGCCCGACGGTGTGCCCGCCGGGGAGCACGTGGGCGGGGTCCGTCCAGTCCCACAGCAGGTGGCGGAAATCTGGGGCGAAGGCCAGCGGGACGACGCCGATGACGAGGACGACGGGTAACGCCACGATGAGCAGCTCCCAGTTGCGGCGCACGAGGGGCGCCCAGCCGGCGTCGAAGACGCGGGTGATCATGGTAAGCATCAGCATGCCGATCAGGACCGAGATCCAGAACAGCGCGCCGACGAGGACGGAAAGGGCCGGGCGGTTCTCGTGCTGGGCGACGCCGACGCAGGCGAAGTACCACACGACCGCCAAGGCGACCGCGCCGAGCACCAGGAATTTCTTCCAATGGTCGGTCAGGGCGTGGGGCGAGGAGGAGCTCATGGGCGAATTACTTGATCTGGGCCTTCACGGCGGCGGGAGCGAGGGCGGGCGGGCAGTTCTGGGAAAGCTGGAGGGCGCGCACATAGGCCACAACGGCCCAACGCTCCTCGGGGGACAGCTTATCGCCGTAGCCCATCATGGTGTTTTTGCCGTTGTTGATGACGTCGTAGATCTGCCCGTTCGGGTAGCCGCGGATGAGCGCCGTCTGGAGGCTGGCGATAGTCAGGATGGCGACGTCGCCTTCGATGGCGGAGCGCACCTTCATGATGCCGTTACCATCGCCCGCATCGCCGTGGCACACCGCACAATAGAGCTGATACTTGGCCTGACCGAGGGCGAGCACGGCGGCGTCCGCGGTGTAAGCCTGCGGCTGACCTTGGGCGAGCTGGAGCGACTTCTCCGGGAAACCGACCAAGAAGGAGCCTTGGGCGTCCTTGCCGGAGACGAAGGAAGGATTGCGGGATTCGGCGCGACGGTAGTCATCGGCGAAGACCTTGGCGGGCTCAAGCCCGGTGCCGCGGGCGACGGTGCCGGCGACCGGCGGACGCGCGTCGCGCCCATCGGCGAAGAAGGGGTTCGCGCCCTGGGCCTTGTACTTATTCTGGTAGTCCATGTCGTCGAACACGTAGACGGGCGGGGCCTTGGACACCTTGCCCTGGAAGCCCAGGAAACTGACCATGGCGACGACGGCGACGGCGAGGAAAGCGAGATAGCGGATCATGGGGTCGGGTTAGTCGCGGATGACGATGATCTCCTGGCCGCCGAGCGACTGGAGGAAATTGCGGGATTCATCGAGGTGGAACCGCGGATCGCGGGCCTCGAGGACGATCATGAAGGCGTCGTCCGACACGCGGGCGAAGTTCGGTAGATCGAACAAGGGATGGTTATGGCGCGGCAGGCGGTTGAAGATGAACTGGCCGAAGAAGGTGCCGAAAGCGGCGAACAGAATCGTGCACTCGTAGATGACGGGAAACGGGAAGATCACGCTCCAGTAGGGCTTGCCGCCGACAATCAACGGGTAGTCGTACGAGTTCATGTACCAGGTCAGGAGGCAACCGGTGATGAAGCCGGTGACGCCGCCCAGCAGGGTCAGGCGCGGCACCGGAGAGCGCGGCAGGCCCATGGCCTGATCCATGCCGTGGATCGGGAAAGGGGGATGCACGTCCCAATTCTTCCAGCC
>Ga0209107_10000618_pt1 | contig 20656 bp, 18 predicted proteins | sample LakErihyJuly2011_2_FD_187460 | JGI IMG/M metagenome (GOLD analysis project Ga0209107, IMG submission 187460) | Freshwater microbial communities from dead zone in Lake Erie, Canada - CCB hypolimnion July 2011 (SPAdes) (version 2) | ecosystem: Environmental > Aquatic > Freshwater > Lentic >...
TTATTTCCGTGCCCTTCTATATATAAATTACAACTAACATATAAATCGGTGTATAAATCCAAATTATACTTATTATTTAATAAATCTGATTTATGTAAAACTAAAATATCATTAATTATATTAGAAGTTAAATAATCCTTAACATAAAAAAATTTATAATCTTCGTGATTACAACTAGAATAAGCGTTGATTTCAACACCATTTGAACCCAAAGAATTAAAGTGAATATTACTAGAATTTATTTCATACTCTTTATAATAATTTTTGTTTAATATCTCAATCAAATCATTTCCGTTAGTATCATAGATACGTCCGTCAAATCTTAAATTTCCTCTCATATCTAAGCCTCCATTAATGAACATATTACCTACATTGTCAATTTTAAGAGGTACAAATTGATTATTATCAGAATTAGCATATTTAATCTCAAATACACCATCATAACTATATATTTCATGTCCTTCAAAAACATTATTATTTCTTTCAACATCATTTATTAAAGAAATATGAGGTTTATAATTTCTATAATTATAGTTTCTAATACCTATACTGAGATCACTTAAATTATGATTAGAATAATCATTAAAATATTCTTCAATAATTAAATTTTTATTTATAGTATTTCCCAATATATCAAATGTATCAACAATAACGTTAGAACTTAAGAGTTCAAAATTCATATTTCTCTGTGTTGAATTCGCATTAGTATTAATAGAATAATTTGATGTTCTAAAAATTGTATTATTAGCGTCAATAATATTTGAAGTAATATTTAAATATGCTGTATTTTTATCAAATAGATTATCAAATATAATATTTGATGTAGTAATATTTAAATAATTTGAATGAATAGAATAAAATTTACCATCATAAGATATATTTGAATTATATTTCAATACATTTGTAGTATATGTATTTAAATAACTATTAGAATATTGAATATATTTTTCATTGATATTGATTTTACTTTGTTTAAAATCTGTATAAATATGTTGAAATGTATTACTGTATTCATTAAATGGATTTGCTTCAGTTGAAAGAGTTGTAGTAATATAATTGCTAATATTAAAATAATTACTATCGTCTATTGTTTCTAAATTTGAATAATTTATAATAGCAATATTACATGAAACAGTAGAAGCAATATTATATTTATTTGTATATGTATAATCAAAAAGTATATTACTATTATCTATGTTGAAAACCGAATTGTTATTTATTACATAACTTTTCACAATAATATCACTAGGTCTTATATCGTCATTACTACTATAAAATATATATCTCGGTATTATATTGAAATCATTATCACGCGTTAATTTAAATTCATCTTTTACACTATCTGGCGTAATATTAAAATTTTGATTAAAAGATAAATAATTTATATTTAAATTACTAAAGAAATATGGATAATTAATATTAGAATGTACTGAAATATATGATAAATTCTTTGATATTGTATTGCGTGTTTTAAATATAAATTCTTCGTCTTTAATATTATTTGATGTAATAGGATTTAAATTGTCATCTACAGAAGGCAATGTAGATATATTTTGTTTATATAAACTGAAATAATTTTTATTATTATTATCCCAATTAGATGATAATAAATCAATAGATACGTTATTATAATCTATTTTAATCGTACTATTAAACATATATTCATAACTGTATCTACTAGTAATTGCCATAGGAACAGTATCATAATCACTTTTGATTACAAATGTTTGATCATTATTTGTTATAAAGTTTTCATTAAATCCATAACGTGCTCCTCTGCGTTTATCTCCATTATATTTGAATGCGTCTATTGTAAAAACATTAGTTAATATTGGTTCATTGGTATTATTAGATGACGAAGATACATCAATAGTAAATTTATGATTATTATGAAAATCACCTCCTGAAATAGAATGATATACGTTTTTACCCTCTGAATTTAATAAATTAATAGTCGCAGGGTATTTATTATTTGTAATTTGTAAACCATATTTTTCATTACCATCGATATGTAAAAGAATGTTTGAACTTTTGTCAGTCCCAAGACCCAAATGTGCTATAGTACTATTGGCATCACCATTATCACTAACATTATTAGTAAAACGCAAGAAATTTTTATAAGCATTGTTATTATATACGTTAAAATCAAGAGATGTATTGCTATTATTATTTCCTACGCTGATTTGGATAGCATTTTTAATATTATTTGCTTTATCTAAGGTGTCGTCTATTAATTGTAAATTGCTATTATAAATAGCAAGTTCTATCATAGAATAGCAAATATTAGATTTTGAATAAGTTATAAATTTAGTAACAGGATTCACGTCATTCATATTTTTAATTATTACAGGAATCTTCTCATTTTCAACAGCATCTATTATGATATTTTCTTTAGGTCTCAAAATATCTATAGACATTGCTATTTTATTATCTGTTTGTGAATATCCATTATTTGCATCACTCGATCCCGATATATAATTTATATATCTATCAACTTTTTGTAAATTTGACGATAAGGCTTTCATAGTAAAATTAAAATTACATCCTTCGTTATCTAAAATATTGATATTACCGTGAACATTTAAATCCCCGTATATTGTCATGGCCGATTTATCATCATATGATATCTCGGGTTTATTGACATCTATATGATATTTAGAGGTTGCTGTATCATAATAAAATGACATACCATATGAAGTAGGCTCTATTGTTTTATCAGTATACCCTATTTGTAAAGGGCCAACTCTCATATAATCTCTCGCATCTAGATCATTATATTTATGATTTTTATAAATGAACCATTTTTCTTTATTTCTATCTTGATTTATATCTCTGTCATATTCACATATATCAATACCACTATAATCTGCGTTATTAAAAAGACCTCCTCCTCTAACACCTCTATAAATGCGTATAGTAGAATAATTATAATCATTTGTGAATAAGTTTCTTATTTGTAATGGGGCAACATTGATTTCGCCGTTCCAACCAATAGATATATTTTTATTAGTATAAAAACTATCAGGAGTACTTGCTTGTTGAAGGGTTTCTAATAATATATTATTTTGATAATATAAATCAGCATTAATACCTTTTTTAACATTTAGACCTCTCATATCAGAGGCAAATGATAGTAGTTCGTTATAGTTAATGCAAAATTTATCAGTTGAAGAATCATATAAATTAAAAAAGTTTTTATCGTTGTTATAAATGAAATTTTTGGTTCTTTTAAAATTATTATTTTGCGAAACATAGTAATCGCTTGCGGACATATTGCCATTAATATCAAGCGAAAATAGATTCTCTGGATTTAATTTATTAATACCTACCTTTCCATTTAACAAAGATAATGTTGGTGGTGTATTTTTTAAATTTGGTAAATAGCGATTTGAAGTTAAAATAGATATATCATAGGAAGGATAAAAATAAATATTATTATTTTTTCCAGGAACTTTATTGGTATTAAATATTAAACTATTATCATTATAATCTAGACGTGATAATCTTCCTATATTTGCTATATAATTCTTGTTTTCCAATGTATTTTTTAATAATATATCAAAGTTATTACTTGTCGTTCTATCATTTTTAGTGATATTTAAAATACCATCAAAACCATCACTATTATTGAGACCCAACCCTAATTTATTTGGAAAATTAACATTACAATTAGCATCTAGAGATGCTATATTACTGCTAATATATACAAAAAGATAATTACTTCCATCTACTATACTTTTCTCAAAATTACCCGTAAAAGTATCAGTAGTATTTAATGGTGTTATGCGTACATTATTAATAAATAAATCATTGTTAATGTTTAATTTATTAATATTAATATTCTCAACATTATCAAAATCTACATTATTGTTAAAAGAAACGCTACCATCAAATGTAGAATGATTGCTAACATTTAAAAAATTAGTTGTTAAATTGCTACCTATTGTAGCATTATTATTAATAATAATATCTTTCGTATTTAATAAATTAAGAACAGACAAATTATTAGTGAATCTATACAAAGAATCAGTAAAATCGCCACCATTTATCTGTGTGGCATTTAGAGCACCTACACCCATAGCACGAATATATAAGTCATCTAGATGTTTATAGGTTTTTGTTCGGTAATCATATAATAATATATCATCGAAGGTAGATAATCCCTTTACTTCTAATTTAGATTTTTCATATATTTCATTATTACTTGTGCTGTTATTTGTAAAATTTTTTTTATTATATATTTTAATGCTCGTATAATTAGTACCTATTCCTACATTATTATCAGCATCAATAGTCATAGCAGGGATATTTGAAGAATTATATATAGGAAATGATTTAGTTCCATATGCATTATTGATATCTACCGATGATCTACTTACATGAAATTCAAGAGGTACTCCTTTGGTTGTAGATATAATAGCGGGCGATGTATTACTTCCGCCGATAATACCCAAACACATTTTAGAAGGTTCTTCGTTATTATTTGTATCATTGCGTATAGAAATATGCATACTATTGAAATTATTATTTGGCGTTGATACGATATTGAGAGGATGAGTATTTTTATAGGTGTCTACATGTCCACCGAAAGTAACATAATTCGGAGTAAAAATATTTTTAACATCATAATTAATATTATATAGATTGCTATAATTTGTTATATACCCAGGTTGAAATGGTTGAGATACAACAAGATCATTTGTTTTAACTATAAACTCTTTAATTAAATTACATGTTATGGGATTTGTATTATCTATTCTAATATTACTTAGTTCTAAACCCGCTGCTTTAATAATACCCGAACAATAGATATTTTTGTCAACATATAAAGAAGTATCGTGAGTCAAGTTATTACGTGCCAAATTTCGCGAAGTATTGACGGCAGTACCTTGACTATTGACTACAAGAGCCCATTTGACATTTGAAGTATCGCCTGGAATATAAGTTTTTTCACCTACTACTAAAAATTCATCTTTGGTTAAATCTAAATTATTGATATTTTTTGCTTCATTTTCGTCATCTAGTTGAAACCCTATAGCAACCGAATCAAGTTGTATTAGAGGGGCTGTTATATCATTGGCTAGATAACTCATTTATTATCTTATTCTATTTAAAAGAAAAATACATTTAATATTTATATATATAAAAAATGATATATTGATAAATAATGTTAAATAATTAAACATGAAAAGAATTGATAATATTCACAATAAGACAATGGAGATAGACATTGAGAATCAACCGTATAATTCTAAAAATATCTTACTAAATGAAGATGATTTATATACATTATTGAAAAATAACGGTTTATCTGGTTTAAAAATTAAAAATATTAATTTATATCGTGTGGCATTTGTTCATAAATCCTATTGTACTATGAAAAATATAGATTTTGAAAAAAGTAATGCGAATTGTCCTAGCGATTGTTTGCCATTACAAGATATGTCATATGAGAGATTAGAGTTTTTAGGAGATTCTTTGTTAGGAGTGATTGTAGCGAATTATTTATATAATAGATTTCCTGATCAAAACGAAGGATTCCTATCTAAAATTAGAACAAAAATAGTTAATGGGAAAATGCTTGGATATTTATCGGATAAAATAGGATTACCGAAGTTTGCCATAATTTCAAAACAGGTTGAAGAATCGGGAGGAAGAAATAACTATAAAATAATGGAGGATATATTTGAAGCATTTTTAGGGGCGTTATATTTAGATTTTCAAACAGATAATGATAATGTTATTATTCCAAATATAAATATAAATCCATCATCTGGTGCTGGCTATTTTGTAGTAGAATCATGGCTTATATATATTATAGAAAATTACATTGATTTTTGTGAACTTATTAGGATTAAAAATAATTATAAGGATATGCTAGTATCTCATATGCTACATTCTTTACAAGACACACCGCAATTTAAGGAATTAAACGTAGCAATTAAAGATAATGTGAGAGTATTTACTTATTGTGTTAAAGATAAAAACGGGAGTATTATTTCTACGGCAACGGGAAATACAAAAAAAGAGGCGGAGAATAATGCTTCAAAAGAAGCACTTATATATTATAAGGTAAATATTCAAGAATATAATTCTCATATATAAGAAATTATATATATTTTCATATATCATATTTAAAAATTAAGATATGAATATTACACATTTAGTTTTATCGGGCGGAGGTATGCGAGGTGTAATATTTGTAGGAGCATTGAGATATATGTATATTAATAATATACATAAAAATATAAAACATATTGCGGGTTGTTCGATTGGTGCTTTAATTGGTTTGATGATGGCTTTTAAATTAACAATTGAAGAGATGGAAGAGATATTATATATTTGTAAGGATGATAACGAATTATGTTATTTATCAATTAAAAAATACATTAGATTAATGACGGAATATGGTTTATTTAATACAGAGATATTGATTAAACATTTGAAAAATATTATAAAAAAAAAATATCCTGAAATGTGTTTATTAAACGAGTATAATACTATGGATATTTCGGAAACTATTACATTTTCGCAATTATCAAAAAGTTTTGGTGTTAATATTTATATATCTTGTACTAATATAAATACATGTGATAACGAAATTTTTTCTATTGAAACAACACCTAATATATGTGTTTATAAGGCATGTTGTGCTTCGATGGCTATTCCGTTATTATTTAAGCCTATAAATATAGGCGATTATTACTATTATGATGGGGCATTAACTAATAATTTTCCTATAAAAATATTTGCGAATGTTCCAAAAGAAAATATAATTGGTATGATTTTATATAAAGAAAATAAAAATATAGAGCCTATAAAAAAAATCAATTTAATATATATTATAAAACAATTGATGACTATTTTAAATATATTAAGAGTAAAACAGGTTTTATTAAAAGAAATTCAAGATAGTAAATGTATAGATTATTATAATCCTAAAAATCTTGTATTAAATAGTGCTATGAATATTACATTTAATAGAAAAGGGATGAGATTACATATTACAAAGACTGAGATGGATGAAATGATATATGCTGGTTTTGAAAGTATGACTAAATATATTGAAGAAAGATATAATAAATATATAGAAGATAATAATAAGAGGGTAGATTCTATTCTTAATCCTTAATAACTATTTTTTTATTAATATAATAGGGTTTTTTATTAATTATAGTAGCATTAGGTGGCAATTTATTTACAAAAATATTATTAGGTGCTTTTAATAAAATAGGAATAATGATATCGTTGGTTAAATTCTCTAAAAATAAAGTATTATTTTTTTTAGCCAACATATTATCATATATTGCTTTTTTAAAGGATTTAGCAAAAATTCCTACATTATCTGAGGGTAAATTGTAATCTACAGATATCCATGATCTAGGTTCTATTTTTCTATTCCTAAAAGCATTAATTATTCTAACATAGTCTTCTTCTATATATGTTGTATTTACTGATTTTATTTTTTTGGCAAAACCGAAATCATAAATAAACATAGTATACTCGCAAGATTTTAAATAATAATTCTTCCCGTATATATTATAATGATGATAACTGTTTTTATTAGTTTCGTAATTTATTTGATATAGAAAATTACCCCAATGACAATCGCCATGAATAAATCCTAGATGATGAAATGTTGATATAGATAATATAATTTGAATAAAAACATTATATAATACGTTATCATTTTTAAGAAATACTTTGTTGCTACATAATTGTTTTAAATCGCCTCTGGCTAGTTCATTTAATAAAACATAATATTTTTTGTTGATAATGATGTCAGGTATATTTTTATTAGTGATTTTATCACATACAATAACTTTATAGGTGAAAATAAAATGTCTTGAAATCATAGTTTTTACAATTTTATCAGTTATTTTTAAATTAGTATTTGCTTCAAATATATTAACACTATTATTAATCATAATTTTTGAAGCAATAGGATATTTACCTATTTCATTCTTTATTGATGCTATATAAATATATCCGTATTTGCTAATAGAACCAAATTTTTTAGTAAGAAATACGGTATTGTCAATACTATAACCTTTAACATCATTATTTTTTTTAGAATTAATAGAATACTCAGTTAAACATTGTTTATTGCTAATATTTTTCAATCTGTCAACTATATGTTTGTAGTAGAAAATTCTTTGTTCTAAATTATATTTTAAATTTTTATTTTTAAAATATTTAAATAATATATCTGGTAATTTCTTATATTTTTCATTATCTGTATTAATAAGTTTGCTATTAATTGTATTTGAAAAATTATTATTTGCCGACATATCACGTGTATTATAAATATACGATTGAGATTGAGACATTATATATATCTTCTATTTATAAAGCAATATTCTAATATAATATTATAATAGATTTAATGAATAATAAAGAAGAAAAAGGATCTAAAATAGACCCTTATATATTTATAATAGATTTAGATGGAACAATCATAGGTGATTGTAATTATCAATGTGATTTATATAATATTATTGAATTAATTAAAAAAAATAATATTAAAAATTTAAATAAACATAAGGTGTTATGTAATAATTATTTAAAAGAAAGTTATTCTGACAAATCGCTACTAATAAGACCGCATTTTTTCACTTTTATAACAGCAATGAAAAAACAGTATCCGTTATGCTATTTTTACATTTATACGGCATCTGAGAAAAAATGGGCTAATAAAGAAATAGCAATAATAGAAAAGAATAATAATTTTAAATTTGATAGACCATTATTAACTCGTGATAATTGTATAATAGACAAATATGGAAATATAAAAAAGTCTGTTGCTAAAGTATTACCATTAATAAGTAAAAGTATAAAAATACCTAATAACTATGATATTAGCAAGAGACTATTAATAATAGATAATAATCCTACATTTATAGATTATACGGAAAATTTATTAATATGCCCATCATATAATTATATGAAGTTTTATGATTTACGCGAGACTTTGCCGAACAATCACAAATGTGAAGATTTGAAAAGATATAGCGATAGATTAATAAAAGAGCAACGAATAAGTAAGATATCAAATAAGAGTACTGAAAATTTAGAGAAATTATATAAATGGTTATATAAAAAATGCAAGAGAATAAATAAATATAATTCGAAATATCATAATGATACTTTTTGGAAAGATCTAATAACTCTTATTAAAAATTATAATATTACATCATATACACCTAAAATAGTAACTGAGATCCAGAAAAGCATTAGTAAAAATAATTGAGTAAATAAGGATATGAATATATATTAGTATATGATATATATTAGTTTTGATATTGGTGTTAAGAATTTGGCAGTATGTATAATAAAGAAGACTGATATATTAGAGATTCTAGATTGGCGTATAATAGCCTTAGCCTCATCGAAGAAAGAGATTAAGGGGATAGAAGATATATCGGAAAGAATATACATTGAGATGGATAATATAATAGGAAATCTCAAGAATATGAATATAAATATGATAGAATATGTTTTAATAGAGAATCAGCCTTCAAATTTAAATGGAATAATGAAGACTATTCAACATATAATATACGGATATTTCAGTTTAATTAAATATTGGGATAAAGAGGTTGGAAGTGTAGTTCTAGTGAATGCTTCATTAAAAACGAAAAATCATAAATATATAATAAATATTGAATCTAAGGATAAGGAAGAAGTTAAAAATAAGAAGGGTTTTAGACGCGATAAATATAAGATTAACAAAATGCTTAGTATAGAATTATGTCGCGAATATATAAGCGATGATGAGGATTTAAAGAAGATATTTAATGAAAATAAGAAGAAAGATGATTTAAGCGACGCGTGTTTACAGGCCGTATCATATATTAGAAGTAATATGAAAGAGGATATTGGGGATAAATATAATAAACTATATATTAGTGGTATTAGTAATAATGAAAATAATGAAAAGGAAGAAGAGGCCTAAGATACTGATAATATTAATGTATAGTAATAAAGATATTGGCGAAGTGTTTAGGGCGAATTTTATAAAGTCTATTAGAAAGGCAAGATTATGTTTTAGACATTGGTACGACAATAAGGGTATAATAGAATTATTAGATAATAAGGAAGATAAATTAGATGCTATAATAATATCTGGTTCTGATTATTATATATTAGAAAGGAATTCTCCAAAAGTTCCTGAAATAATATTTAAATACAAGATACATATACTTGCAATTTGCTATGGAATGCAATATATTGCTCTAAGATTTGGAAAACGCTCTTATATAAATAATAAAAAATATGGGAATATTATAATATATGATAGAAAATTAAAAATAGATTATCCTTTTGATGTTAAAACTGCTAAATATAAATATATTCATAATGATTATGTTGTAAAAGTTAATAAAAACATAGATGTTGTTATGAAAAGAACAAGAAATATAGATATATTATATTATAAGAAGAGGGATATACTAGGAATACAATTTCATCCCGAACATTATAAAAGATCGGGTAGATTATTTTATGATGCTTGGCTTTCATGGCTATCGCGAAAAAACAACTAGGGATATGATTTATTTTTATAAAAAATGCGTTTTAATAAACATTTAAATATTATAATAGATATATAAACATTTGATACCCAAATAAATATATAATATGGCATTACTATCAAATTTTAATAATAGAAATGATGATTTAATAGAGTTGAATAAAGATAGTTTTAATACGCAATCTTTTAATTTTAATATACCTACAAGCAAGCAATCTAATATTAGTATAAATAATGAATTATTTAATAGAAAAAAAATAAGCGACGATGTTATATCTATGTCATCGGGTTCTTCCAATGGAAGTTCTACAAGTGGTAAAAAAAAATATATGAAAAATATCGGAAATATATATCGAAATAAGGATAAAATAGGAAGAAGTTCACGAATAGAAACTGAAAGCGATAGCGATGAAAGTAAAAAGAGCGGTAAAAGTCTATATAGTTCGAAGAGTTCTCATAGTGGCCGAGTTAAAAATAAATATGATGATGATAATATTAGTGAAGCAAGCGGTAGTAGTAGTGGTAGCGGTGGTAGCGGAGAAAGTGGAGAAAGTGGCGAGAGTGATGAAAGTGGCGGAAGTGGAGGGAGTGATGAAAGCGAAGGTATAGATAGATATGCTAAAAAAAATAAATTCTTAAGTCCTAAAGAAATAGTTAAAAATGAGATAAATGAGAAAAGAGAAATAATTTATCAATTGGACAGATTGGAATCAAAGGGGTTTAAGATTCCTTTTAAATTCAATATGAATTCTGATATTGAAGAAATGAGAACTGAATATAATAGAATTATAAGAGAGAAAGAACTTGACGGGAGTGTAAGATTTCAACAAAAAATGTTAATGGCTTTTATTTCGGGCACTGAATATATTAATGGGCGATACGACCCGTTTTCTATTAAATTAGATGGTTGGTCTGAGCAAGTTAATGAAAATATTAATGATTATGATGATATTTTTGAAGAATTACATTATAAATACAAGGCGACAGGAAAGAAAATGGCCCCGGAATTAAGACTTTTCATTTCTCTATCAGGAAGTGCTTTTATGTTTCATTTAACAAGTCGAATGTTTAAAGAACAGCCTTTGCCTGATGTTGAAAATGTATTACGTTCTAATCCCGATTTAATGAAACAGTTTCAAAATGCTGCGGCTAAACAATATGTAATGGGTAATACACAACAACAACAAATACCGCAAATGTCACAAAATAGAGGTTCTAGCAATGATAATATGGGATTATTTAATATGGTTAGTAATTTATTTGGTTCTTTAAATAGCGACCCAGTGCCTTCTAATATGCCTCAATTTACACAAAATAAAACTATACCATCTCAACAGAATGATAAAAAACAATATGAAGATATAGATAATATAATTAAAAATGTACATAGCAAGATATCAATAGATGATAGCGATAATAATATCGAAACACTTTCAGTGAGCGATGAAGAAATAACATCAATAATAGAGGATACAGCGGATATTCAAATATTAAAAGGTAGAGGAAGACCTAAAAAAGGAACGCGAACGCTAAACATATAATTATAGAATAAGAGGGTATTTAAGGCGGATATTAAAGATTATAATAGGGCGAAACTAATATATTGCGATATAAGATATAAAAAGAATTAAGATGATGGAAATTTATCTATTTTTTCTTAGATTAGTTATTTTTTTAGCGGATTTATTAACAAAACTGCCAACTTCTTTAACGGATCTAACTATTTTATCGGGGGTATTGCGTAGAGATTTCATTGGGTTACGGATAGTATCCTCTACTTCTTCTTCGAAAACCTCTATTTTAGATAATAGACCGCTTAAAGTGCTTAATAATATAGGCACAATTATTATAGTGAATAGCGAGGTTAAGAATAAGAACAAGGATATCATAGTACCTACTGATATGATATCACGGCTTAAATCTTCAGAGCATTTGCATTTTTCATTAGTTAAATATCTAACATAGTCAAATGCGTAATATATGTATACGACAAACATTAAGAAGAATACGAATGTAGCGATAGATAGTAATTGGACTACTACATAACCCATGCTTTTAGCGACAGATTTAAGGGATATTATGGAAGTTATTATGAAATAACCCAACGCTATTATAGTGAAATTCTTGATGAAGTCTTTGTTGGGATGTTCGGAACATTCACAGCCCATATTCTCAAGTTTATAAATATAACTGAGGATGATTAACAATAATATGGCGAAAATCGCCTGAATTATGGCACTACTATAAAAAGATAAGTTATTTTCACTTTCTCTCATTGTACTATTTCTTACTCTATACTATTATATAGAAATAATTTTTTTATAATTCAATAATATTATAAATAAAAAATTTTGTAGAATTATCTAAGTTTTTAATATTTATTGTTTTAATTTTATCTATTATAGAATTATATTTTACGATAGATAATATTTTACACAATTGTTCTAATAGAATATCTAGTATATATTTATATATTTCATTGTTATCTTTAATACTAATTATATAATCTGCGATATTATCTAATAATATTATTAATTCTTCACTTTTATATTTAATCCATATCTTATTTATGTTATTAATCCCACGTTTCCATTTAGTATATTCACAATATAAATCATATTCGTCATTTAATATTAAAAGATTGTTTTCATATATATATCGAGGCGGATTCCATTCCTTATCATTTATATAATTATTCCATAGTTTATCTATCATAGTTTTTAAATATTCTTTATCAAATAGACTTAATAAATTAGCGTATATATCATTATCACTTGTTTTAATATAATTCCATATTATCATAAATACATCATCGATATTATCATTAAGACCGATAATTTCTTTTATTTTTTCATATATACTATCCTTGTTTTTCACACTTAGTTTATTTAAATTACCTATTAAACATCGTTTTAGTTCGGACTTTTTAGTAAAATCAGGTATTATAATATGAAATCGCGATTTAATCTTCGGCTTATTATATTTCTCCTTATTATTATATATTTTTTTAGCCCATATCATCTTTGGATCATAGTAAGAATTAAAACACGAATATGTATTTTTAATTTCTATAGCCTTATCTAAAATATTTTGCGGTATATCTATAGAATTATAAGTATCCTTAAATTGTTCTATACTAATCTTAATGATTTGTTCGTCCATTATAATTAGTTATTCTAAATAATCTTATATATTGATTAAAATATTATAGCCATTATATCGTTGTTATTTCTGTAAAAAGTAATCGTATATAATGCTTATCTGGATATTTTTTAGGCATATCGTGATAATCTATAATATACATAAGGCAAAAACTATAATAATGAATAATGTGTGAATTAATTAATAGATTAGAAGAACTATATTCAAATAATCTTGTATACAGAACTATTATTGTATGTGATGATAATAATCTAGATAAATACAATAATATACTTAATAATAATAATTACACGGCATATATATTAAAGGATTACGATAATACTATAGAATATGATTCGTTAGATGTAAGAATTTTTCTAATAGAAAAAGAGCGATTTATTAAATTTATTAATGCCTATATATATAATCAAAATATAGTAGACGAATATAGGGGATATTTTTATAATTCAATAATAATTCAATTAGATAATGGAAATATAGGGGATGTATTAGAAATAAAAAAACAATATCTTGATATATCTTCAAATAATAATGATATTATTATCTAATAATAATTTAGAGGATTAAAGGGTTGTTTATAATGGTTAAAAAGAGTTTTTTTAAAAGCGAAATATTTATTATGATAGCAATAATAATGTTTTTATTATTCGCAATTGTAGTATTATTTGCTTATAATAAAAATAAAATAATGGAATCTTTCACGGGAGAATCAAATATTAGATATATTATGGAATATTACTATATGGAGGATTGTTCTCATTGTAAGGAATTTAATAGATCGGGAGTATGGAAAAAATTGAATGATAATTATGGAAATAGTATAATAGAGTTTAAAAAATATAATTCACAAGATTATAAAGATAGAGTAGATAAATATAATATTAAAGGGTATCCAACGATAATAATGGTTGATAAAACAACCGAGAAAAATTTAGAAGAATATAATGGCGATAGAAGTTATGAAAATATGAAGGTATTTGTAGATAAATATATTAATATGGTATAAAAAATTATTGTATACTTAATTATTAAATTATATAAGTTTTTTGTCTTATTTTTCTTTTCGATTAGTGTAATAAAGGATATAACTAAATAAAGATGGGTGGTGGGTTGATGCAATTAGTTTTAAAGGGTAATATGAGCGAATATATTACCTTACAACCACATATTAATTATTATAAATATGTTCTCAAAAAACATACTAATTTTTCCATGGAAACAATAGTAATTACTTCTACTGGCGATAGTAATGTTGGATTTAGATCATCAACATCTGAATTACGTATTAATTTTAAAATTAAAAGATACGCTGATTTATTATCAAATTTATTTTTGACATTTAAAATACCTGATATATATTCTGATAATGTATATAAGTTTAGATGGGTTAACAATTTGGGTTTTAATTATATTAAGGAAGCAAAGATTAAAATAGGAGTTACTACCATCGAAACATTATATGGCGAATGGATGAATATATGGAATGAATTGACAAGCAAAGATAATACTGAATATAATAAATTGATAGGAAATATTGATGAGTATATAGCACCTTTCAATTTCGTTCCAAAATACCGAGTATTAAATAATAGGCTTTACAACGTAACCTATCCTGTTTCTAGTTATGTCAAAACACCAAATATTCCCAGTATTAAAAAGAGGAAAATTCAAGTTCCTCTTAATTTCTGGTTTACAAAGAATCCTTCATTGGCTCTTCCATTATTAAAATTAGAGAATAATGAAGTCGAATTAGATATTTATATAAATGATAGGGCATTCGAGGGATTATATCAAGTTTGGAGTAATATATTGAATACTTATATAAGTCCTGTAATGTATAATCTTATACACAGACCTACAGTTCCTTTAAATATAACAGCATTTGTTAAACCAAGTGATGTTAATTTTGATGTAAATAATGAATTATTATGTACATATGTATATTTAGATAGTGCCGAAAGAAGCAGTTTGTTGTTAAATACGAATCAATTAAATTATATTATTAATACTGTTAAGAAAACTCCAACAATTACATTAAATGACAATCATACTTTAATAGATATAACGAATGCTAATCATCATATTAAGGAAATTATATGGATATCTAGAAGAAGTGATTCTATAAGAAACTTTAATAATTATACGAATTATACAGCATCTCACGAATATAATGAAGGGTTAGGAATATTAGAAAGGGCTGCGATATTATGGAATCGTGAAATATCGCGTGCTGACTATGATGCTAATTATTACAATCAAATACAGCCTTATAAATATCACACAAATATACCCAGAACAGGTCTATATTGTTATTCATTTGCTCTATTTCCTGAAAAACAGATAAATTCGGGGTCTTATGATAATACACAGATAACTACATCATTATCAATAAATGTAAATATGGATGTTAAACAAGATAGTGTTTATAACTATATTAGTAATATATACAGACAAGTACTTAATGAAAATTATCCTTTAAATTTTGAAGTTGCTGTATATGTATTGGAAATAAATGTTTTGACAGTATTAAATGGAGGTGCTGGATTGAAATTCAGTTAATAATTTATGGAGTTTTTACATAAGTATTTGACGATTGATTCTTTTTATATTCTTTTATATAATTAAAAGTATTTATGGATTTATTTGTATTGATAATAATAATAGTTTTTGTATTTATAATAAAATATTTAATAGATACTATTAATTCTCTTAATGGCGAGATTAGAGAGATTAAAGATAAATGTATAGGCGAATCTGGGAAAGATAAGAATATTACATTTACTAAAACGACTGAAAAGCCTTATACTAATATGAATAACGATATTGTTAAAGGTATTGTATATTTTAAAGACTATTTTGATAATAAAAAATAATGTGGGTATAAGGAAAATATAGAAAAGTATATAAATAGATATAAATAATATAAGCGTTTATAATTAAATGCCAAGAAAAAGTAAGAACAGCGATGTTAAATCTACAATAGATAAAAAAAAGGGTTTAATGAATACTATTGTAAAAGATGTTGTATTAGTTGAAAACGAAGATATTATATTACAATTGCCAATATCTGATAGTGATATAAATAAAATAAGTATAACAGATGAATTATTGGATGCTCCTACACCTTACGAGCCTAACTGTTGTTACATAAATGAAACGAATTTTTATAATACTATTCAAGATAATTTAATAAAAGAGGATTGTGATAAAGATACTAATATTGAATATAATGATAATATTATTATTAAGTCTTCAAATAATTGCTATTGGTGCTGTCATTCTATAAAAGATAGAATTTTTGGAATGCCCTATAAATACAATAATATCACGAATACTTATATATTGTTTGGGAATTTCTGTTCATTGGAATGTGCAAATGCTTATAACTTTTCTTCGCATTGTGGGAGTGATAAAGTATGGGAAATAAATAGTTTGATACAAATGTTAAGTAAACATTTTGGATGTAGTCGCCCAATACGACCTGCACCTTCGCGTTTTTTATTAGATATATTCAACGGCCCAATGAATATAGATGAGTTCCGCAAAGGTCATCATACAAATGAGAAAACGCATTTATTAAATCTTCCACCTATGATAGCAACTACTTATAATTACGAAATTGTTAATACATCTTATCTCAAAAATATTACAGATAATATGAATAATAAAATTGAAACAAAGAAAAATAAAAAATGATATAAGGACAATTATAGAATTATTATTGTGAATTAACTACTAAGAATAATGAATATCTCAAATACAGTTGATAATGCGAATGATGATAAGGATATATATTTTTCACCATATAGGGTTTCTACTATAACATGTAATGCGAATATCGGGGAAGATATTAATTTAAATTTAAAAATGTTATTTGAAAACATTTTAATAATTGATAAGGATGATACGGGAGGTATTGTATGGGCTCAATATATGAAAGATGGTGAAGATTTGAATAGGGGAACATATCCTAAAAAGAGAAGAAATAGCAAGAAAAACAAAATGAAGAAAAATAGATTTGACAATCAGGTTACTATTATATATAAAAATGATAAATACATGCCTAATGTTAAAATATTTAAGAATGGAAATATTCAAATAACAGGCATAAAGATTGTAAAAGATACTGAGATAATCGTAAATCATATTATTACGAATATTAAAAATATTTATAACAATATTAGTAATGATATTATAAATAACAGGGGAGAAAATTATGAATTAAAATTGAAATATCAAAATTTTAAAATTAGAATGATTAATTCAGATTTTAAGGTATATTGCGACGAATCTTTGACAATTCCTTTTGGATTAAAGAGACGTGAGATACATAAGATATTCATTGGTGATATATATAATAACAAGTGTTCTTTTCAGCCTGGAATATATCAGGGTGTTAAATTAGAATATTTCTGGAATAAATGTAATGAAAAAAAAAATGGTATTTGTTATTGTCCTAAGAAATGTTATGGAAAGGGGAAAGGTGAAAATATAGGGGATTGTAAAAAGGTAACGGGGGCATTGTTTGAAAGCGGTAGTATATTGATTACGGGTGGCGTATCATTTGAACAAGTAGATGAGGTTTATAAATATATATGTAATTTCTTGATAAAACACAAAAATAATATTAAAAAAATACAGCCAACTACTTTAACTAATCAAGAAAATCTAGAAACAATTCAATAATAATATTATATATTAAATTCTTTTACACGTTGGTGTTGTACGCATATCTTTTTTTCCGTCTTTATTAACAAATTGAGGCATAGTATATCTTTCATCTTTTGTTCCATCATTCTTAATAGGAAATTTCAAATCTGTGGTTTTTCTGGTTGAGGTAGAAGTAGATACAGTATTTTTAGGCATTATGATAAGATGATAATATAATAAATATATCAATTTTTATAATTATATTACATTCGTTGTATGACAACTAAAATTATAATTGTCTTGTCCATTTACTGTAGTATATTTTTGATATTTATTAGTATTAATAAAATTATTTCCTGGTCTATTATACGAGGGTATATGGTGGCTAGCATAAAATTGTGAGGCATATGCTACAGCGTCAGGCTCTACTGGAGGCATTTTATAACTATTACCCCAAGGTTTTTTATCAAATAAAACATCACCTGTATATAATCCCGCATTTTTTGGTTGAAGAGGCACAGGAACATTAGGATTATAATCTAATTCAGTATATTCTAAATCTTTTTTCATTATTCTATATATAAAATAGATATTATTATATAAAGATAAAATTAATATTTAATGTAAAATAGTATGAGTACAGAAAGAAAAAGAAGAAAGGTCGCTGATTTTGTAAAAGATGGTATGGAAACAGCGGATATAAAAACGATGGTACAGGATATTGTTTTATATATGACCGAGAACAAGGCTAAATATTCTTCGCATGAAGAATTGTTGATAGGATTAAAAAATTCAATAGAAGGTATATTATTTTTTGAAGAAAGATATCCTATGTTATATGCTATGGTTACTAAAGAAGAGGGGTTTGAATATAGTAGTCTAGAATATTTCTTGGGAATGCGAGATAAAATAATAAATAATCAGTTATCTTCAGAACAGGCATCTAAAGAAGTTGGTCAGGTATGGTTTGATAAATATTATAAAAAACCTGAAGGTGAATAGATTATTCTATGATTTTTTAGATATCCAATTAAACTATTTTTTATAAATATATTAAATTTAGTATATATATTATTGAAAGACTATAGATAAAGAGATACCTCGCGGCTACTCACTCTACTTATACGTTATTTCCATAGTTAAGCCAGATTATTTCTAAAAATCCTATTTTAGAATTTGAGTACATATCTCTGATATTTCTAAAATTTCAAAAGTTTTTTATAAATTTCTAAATAAATAAAGTTATGTACTCAAATTATTCTTTTCATTTTTATAAATATCTTGGCTTCTCTAGAATCCCTCAAAGGGTCGCACATGCTGAAGGCATGCCTAAAGAGGCTTCTCTATAACTGCATGGAATTCAAACCAAAAAATCCTAAAAATCCTATTTTAGAATTTGAGTACATATCTCTGACATTTCTAATTTTTCAAAAGTTTTTTATAAATTTCTAAATAAATAAAGTTATGTACTCATTTTTAAAAATCAAAAAAATATAAATATCTTGGCTTCTCTAGAATCCCTTAAAGGGTCGCACATGCTGAAGGCATGCCTTAATAGGCCTATCTAGAACCTCATATAATCCAAACCAAGAAATCTTAAAAATCCTATTTTGAATTTTGAGTACATATCTCTGATATTTCTAAAATTTCAAAAGTTTTTTATAAATTTCTAAATAAATAAAGTTATGTACTCATTTTTAAAAATCAAAAAATATAAATATCTTGGCTTCTCTAGAATCCCTCAAAGGGTCGCACATGCTGAAGGCATGCCTTAAGAGGCCTCTCTATAGCCTCTTAGAATTCAAACCAAGAAATATTAAAAATCCTATTTTAGAATTTGAGTACATATCTCTGATATTTCTAAAATTTCAAAAGTTTTTTATAAATTTCTAAATAAATAAAGTTATGTACTCAAATTATTCTTTTCATTTTTATAAATATCTTGGCTTCTCTAGAATCCCTCAAAGGGTCGCACATGCTGAAGGCATGCCTAAAGAGGCTTCTCTATAACTGCATGGAATTCAAACCAAAAAATCCTAAAAATCCTATTTTAGAATTTGAGTACATATCTCTGATATTTCTAATTTTTCAAAAGTTTTTTATAAATTTCTAAATAAATAAAGTTATGTACTCATTTTTAAAAATCAAAAAATATAAATATCTTGGCTTCTCTAGATATAACTGATATATATATTGGTAATAAATATGTAAATATTATTTAGATGATAATAGAGATATTTATTAGTTCAATAATAATAGGTGCTATCGTGGGATTACTTGGTATAGGAGGTGGTATATTATATTTGCCATTGC
>Ga0209107_10000619_pt1 | contig 20628 bp, 25 predicted proteins | sample LakErihyJuly2011_2_FD_187460 | JGI IMG/M metagenome (GOLD analysis project Ga0209107, IMG submission 187460) | Freshwater microbial communities from dead zone in Lake Erie, Canada - CCB hypolimnion July 2011 (SPAdes) (version 2) | ecosystem: Environmental > Aquatic > Freshwater > Lentic >...
ACTGAAGGAGGGGGGGGCTGACCATGCAACTCTTATTCATCAGAGGTTTTTATGTCACTTGGAGACCCAGTGCTTGCAAGGCACCTCTAATCAGAATCGATTTGTCTGATTCGATCCACTTGGGTATTTCTTGCTTAGAATGGGAATGTGACTGGTTCCGCAGATCCAATGAGTATCCCTCAAGTACTGACCGTTGATCCAGAAGCCCGTCTTCTCTATGAAGCCTTTGAGCTGCTAAGGCTCTTGGACACTGAGATGCCTGGCCAACTGGTTACGACATACTTCTTTATTGCCGCCCACGGTCCCGTGGACACGTTGACAATTGCGGATCGCCTCAACATGCGTCGCAGCAGTGTCAGCCGCAATACTGATTGGCTATCTGCAGACCATCGCTTACCCACCAAGGCCGGACTCGGTCTAATTATCAAGGAGGAACATCCAACCAATTGGCGTACAAGGTTATGCCGACTATCACCAAAAGGTGAATCCTTAATCAAACAAATCAAGGAAAAACTTTATGGAGACATTCACGAAATTGGGCCAATGTATTGACTTTACGTACAAGACCAGGGATGCCTGGATCCGTGAACGTCAACGTATGGCAAAAGGTGACACCACCAACTGTTGCGCAAGCATAGTGGTTGGTCACTTGCTTAATGCAAGGGGGGCGTCTTTTCCCATCAGGAATCTTGATGAGGAGCATGTCTCTGAATTGATGTATGAGTTGGAAGATGAGCGTGATTGGTCACCTCGGACAACCAACATGATACCTAAGTATCTCAACACAATTCTTACCCATTGCTGGCAAAAGCGTAAGATCAATGCGCTTCCATACAGGCACTATGACAAGCGTAAGGTATCAGAACGCCGCATCAATTGGTTTACAACTGATGATGTGGAGAACCTTTACTTTACTTGTTTGAGTGTATTTAAGCGCCAGGACGTAGCCGAGAATATCTTGGTTGCTGCCTATTGTGGTGCAAGGCAAACTGAGATCCTGAAGCTTACAACTCAGGATGTTGATTTAGGTAGGCGACTGTTTCACTTCGGTGGTAGGCCAGACGGTCACGTTACGAAGGCAGGAAACTGGAGAGAGGTTCCCATTCATGATCGAATCTTTGACATTGTTGCGAGACGTTGCCAAGAGAGTCCAAGTGGAAGATTGTTCTCTGACTTTAAGTCAGCCAAACAATTAAGGGACCAATTCAACAGGGTTCGTGACTATCTTAAGTTTGAGTCATGTTATGTTTACCATTGTTTGAGGCACTCATTTGCTACTTGGCAAAATGATGCAGGGACACCTGTTGTAACCATTCAAGCGTTACTTGGCCACAAGCACATTGAATCTACCATGATTTATACCAAGGTAAGTTCTAAGTCAAAGCAGGATGCTATGGATCGAATGGGAGCACAAATCCTTGTTCCTGATCGGACCATCCAACCAATTGCGCCTGCTGTGGACCCCCTATTGTGGGAGCAATTCTTGCAGTTCCAAGCGTTCCAACAAACGTCCCGGATGTCCCAATTGGGGGTCTTGGAGCCTGTCTAGGAACGTCGAGTGACCCTGCTAGATTCGACTAGATTCATCGTTCGGAGGGCAAAAACCAAATCGTCGGTAGACCACAGTCGCTGAGATCGCAGTCCACCACTAGGGAGCGTGTCGGAATTGGTAGACGAACTCGACTCAAAATCGACCTAAATTACCGTTCCACTTAAGAGATTCAGCCGGGGGAAACCTCGGCTTTTCCTTTGGTAGCACTGGGTTTGGGTGGATTCCACTAGAGCAGCATCTAATGGGCAGGTCTAAGTCGCAATTGTTGACATGACTTAAGTACACAATTTGAAACATTCTTATGCCCACACCAGCTCAGATCGATGAGCAAATTGCCTTGGAGTTAAAGGCCATGGATTGTGGCTTCAATCAGCTGCACGACAGCACTCAGAGGCTCCATGAGCGCAGCTACGGCAGCGCCACGGTCTATGGGTGTGCCTCGATCAAGGCGGCCTTACCAGCCGTTATGACAGCCATTGAGGCAACCCTGAATCGGATCCACCAGGGGCACACAGGCAAAGACTTCGCAGAGATCCACCAGTACCTGGCTCCCATCGAGCCCGCTGCTGCGGCATCCATTGCGCTCAAGGTCATCTTTGACCGGGTGACCAGCACTCGGGATAAGGCCAACGACGTAGTGGAGCTGGTGTCCTTTGTCGGTGCTGCCATTGAGCAGGAATGCCAACTGCGGTGGTACATGGCCCAGGATCCCGAAATGCTGGAACGGATCAAGCGCAAGTACTGGCACAGCGCCTGTGGCACCCAGCAGAAGGTCACGGTGGCCAGAACGATGATGAATCGTGCTGAATACCACTGGGACAGTTGGAGCAGGCCCATCAGGGTCAAGTTGGGTGGCTGGTTGCTGGACTGTGTATGCCAAGCCACTGGCTGGTTTACCCGAGTCATCGAGCAGCGAGGCAACAAGAAGCAATCCGTGATCGGGATGACCCCTGAGTTCATCGCAATCCGTGACAAGCTGATGGATGATGCAGAGATGTTCAGCTCTCTGCTATGGCCAATGTTGGTCGAACCTAACGATTGGACAGAGGACAAACAGGGCGGCTATCTCCTTAATGAGGTGATGCGGGGCCACAAATTGATCCGAAAGGGCGATGGCGGATGTTTGCCTGGAACCGTGGGCTTGGCTTTTCTGAACCATTTGCAAAAGACTGCCTACACCTTAAACAACTTTATTGTTGAGGTTGCGGAGGTCTTAATGGAGCGGGGCTATGTGGTTGGGAAGTTTGTCCCAATCGTTGAAATGCCCATGCCAGTCAAGCCGTTTGACATTGCGGATAACGAGGAAGCAAGGCACGCCTACAGGCGAGCTGCTGCTGAGACGATGAACCGTAATGCTCAAGCCTTTAAGCGCAGTTGTCGGACTCGTAAGACCATGAACACCGTCAAGTTGTTCAAGGGTCGGGAGCGTTGGTATCTACCAGCGTCTTTTGATACACGGGGCAGATGCTACTTCTTGCCAGCTTATTTAACACCTCATGACACGGACTTTGGCAAGTCTTTAATCAAGTTTGCTGATCCAGCATTCATGGATGATGAGGCAGAAGGATGGCTGGCTTTCCACGTAGCCACAGCACATAGTCTTTCAAAGGGCACTATGGCTGAACGTCAGGAGTGGACCAAAAACAACCACGAACTTATTTCTCGTGTGGCATTGAATCCACTTGAGCATTTGAGTGATTGGGAGGGGGCAGACGATCCATGGCAGTTTCTCGCAGCTTGCGAGGAATATAACGCCTGTGTCATTGAGTGTTCACGTCAGTGGACATCTTTATGTGTCGGCGTCGATGCCACATGCTCAGGACTTCAGATCCTGTCAGCGATCAGCAGGGATGCCAACACTGCCAGGTTGGTAAATGTAATCCCATCTGACCGACCTCAAGACGCCTACAAGGCTGTTGCCGAGGCGACCAAGCCCAAGCTACCTGCACATCTGGCAGCTATGCTAGATCGTAAGGTTTGTAAACGTGCCGTGATGGTTATCCCTTATAACGGGTCACGCCACTCGATACGCGCTTACATTCGTGAAGCGTTACGAGAAAAAAAGGCAGAGTTCACACCTGAGGAACTGACCTTAATTACCAATGCTGTGTGGGACAGCATGAATGAAGTTGTTCCAGGCGCTATGCGCGTAATGGAATGGATGAAACGAGAGGTGGGCAATGCGTTTAAACGTGGTGCTGACCATCTTGAATGGATAACACCAACTGGATTTCATGTCTTTCAAGACAGACGAATATCCAATGTAAAAACAATCAAGTTACAAATACTTGGTCGTTGTGAAATAGAAGTGGGCGACGGTTTCAAAGGACCGGACGTAGCTAGGCACAAGTCTTCGACAATGCCTAATGCTATTCACTCACTGGATGCCAGTCTTCTCCAGGCGGCATTTCTCAGATTCAATGCACCGTTCACTGTTATACATGACTGCGTGTTATGTAGAGCAACTGAAATGGGTCAATTGAACAGAGTTATTAGAGAGACCTTTTACGAGTTATTTGCTGACAACAACTTCTTGCAATACTTTGCAGAGATGCTTGGAGCAGAGTCAGAGCCACCAATCATTGGTGACCTTGACCTTAACTCAGTTCACGATTCAACCTACTTTTTTTGTTAACCAACATGGGAACCAAGTACGTCATTAAGGACAAAACATTCCAACTGGAAGGCTACCAATCAGCCTTTAAGCCTGGGAAGTTTGGCACCTGCAAGATTGATGTCATTGTCGATCAAGCAACCATCGATGCTCTTGAAGCAGAGCGCGATAACCTTATTGAATATAAGATCTCTAAGCAGACTGATCCAGCCAAGTGGGTAGTTGCTCGCAACACCAAATGGAGTGATGTCTCAAAAGATAAGTATAAGATTAGCTTCTCTTGGAAGCCTGATGAGCGTCCTCCCTTTGTGGACACCCAGGGAACACTGATCACTGAAGAGATTCCTCTTTACAGTGGTAGCAAAGTCAAGATTGCTTTCGATCACTATCCTTACCCTGATAATGTTCGCAAGGAAATGAACACTACTTGTAAGCTCACTAAGCTTCAGGTAGTTAGCTGTAGTAGTGGTGCTGGTGTAGATAACGGTGGTGATGACTTTGGTACAACCGAAGGTTTCAAGATTGGCGCACCTAATGTAACCCCTACGGTTGACGTAGATAGTAACAGCGACTTCTAATGGCGTTCCGCTCTGGGTTGGAAGAGAAGGTCGCTGATCTTCTTACCGTCCTGGGGGTCAAATACGAATATGAATTTACACGGATTCCATACACATTGCGGTGTAACTACACCCCTGACTTCTTGTTGCCTAATGGAATCTTCTTGGAAACCAAAGGTCACCTAACGGAAGAAGATCGTCGCAAGATGAAGGCTGTCAAAAAAGACAACCCTGAGCTTGACATTCGATTCGTATTTCAGGCCCCATTTAACAAGATCTCTAAAGGCTCCAAAACTACTTACGCCATATGGTGTGAGAAGAATGGATTTCTTTGGTGCTCATACTCCTCAATCCCACCCGAATGGCTGACGTAAACCTGATTAAAGATCTAGCTATCGCGCACCTCTTAATGCTGGACAAACATTATTTGCCAAATGACATTATTGAGGGAGTTGAACAGGCTCTTGATTACTACGAAAACCTTCTTGAGGTCATTGAGAAAAATGTACAGACAAATTAAAGCTTACGGCAGCGTTGATTACTACACCTCAGCGTTTAGTGACATCGTTGCTGAAGTTGAGGAAGATGAAAAGATGGACAACGTAGTTGCTGGATTCTTTGCAGCAATTGACGACTGGGAAAACTATCACACTGAAGCAGCTAAACGCTATGGCTCCTTCCGAGAGCGAATTCGTAAGGCATGAGCCTTGTTTAAGTTGTGGTTCATCAGATGGCAATAGTTTGTACTCTGATGGCCACACCTTTTGTTTTGTTTGTCACACCCATACACGGGGTGATGGTGAAGCCCAACCCAACATCAGATCTAAAACAACTGTGATCCTACAAGGTCAAGCCGAGAGGCTCAATCGACGTGGGCTATCTGAAAAGGTATGCCAACAGTACAAGATCTTCCGTGATGGAGACTTGCTTCGTTTCTACTATTTCAGTAGTGACGGCATCCTCAAGGGATGCAAAGTAAAAACAAAGAACAAAGACTTTCGTTACGAAGGAGAAACCGATGGCACCTTCTTTGGTCAACACTTGTTTCCTTCCACTGGCAAACGAGTTGTCATCACTGAAGGGGAACTGGATGCAGCTAGTTGTCAGGAAGCGATGCCGGGGTGGCAGATGGTTTCTCTTCCTGGCGGTGCCGCATCGGCAAGGAAGTCGATCCAAAGGAATCTCGAATGGCTACAGGGTTATTCAGAGATTGTCTTGTTCTTCGACACAGACGATGCAGGCCGTAAGGCGGCGGAGGAAGCAGCAAGCGTTTTGCCTCCGGGCAAATGCAAGATCACTTCGATCTGCAGCCCATACAAGGATGCTTCAGATGCCCTTCAAGCAAATGACCCTGAAGCGATTCGTAAGGCTATTTGGGATGCAAAACCTTACCGTCCAGATGGAATCATCGACGGCAAGTCGCTTCTTGAAGTAGTCACAACACCGAATCCACCGTGTGCTTATGACTACCCATACCAAGGCTTACAAAAGAAACTACATGGCATCAGATTTGGCGAACTCATTACAATCACCAGTGGATCCGGTTTGGGAAAATCGTCCTTCTGTAGAGAGCTTGCAACTCATCTACTTGAAAAGGGAGAACGAGTTGGATACTTGGCTTTGGAGGAATCCAACAGGCGTACCGCTCTCGGACTGATGTCATCTGCTGTCGGCAAGTCTCTCCACATTGGCGAGCACGACCGACAGACCTTGACTGATGCATACAACGCAACACTAGCTAACTGGAACCTGTTTCTGTTTGATGGCTTTGGATCGTTTGATCCTGACATCATCTATAACCGGATCGAGTATCTAGCTGCAGGTCTCGACACAAAGATCATTTTTCTGGATCACTTGAGCATCCTGCTAAGTGGTCTCGATGGTGACGAGCGGAGGATGCTGGACATCACCATGACCCGACTTCGGTCACTGGTTGAAAGGACTGGGATCACTCTATTCCTGGTGTCTCACCTTAAACGTACCTCTGGTGATACTAACCACGAAGAGGGGGCACGTGTCACATTGGGTCAACTTCGAGGTAGTGCGGCCATCGCACAATTGAGCGATTCTGTTATAGGACTGGAGCGCAACCAGCAAACAAATAGTGCGACAACTGTACGAGTCCTGAAGAATAGGTTTTCGGGAGAAGTTGGTGTTGCTTGTGAACTGACTTATGACCTTGCTACTTGCAAATTCTCTGAACATGTACCTGAAGATGAATTCCAACCAAACCCGGACTTTTAGGACAATGGCTGCTGATGGTTACCCTAAGTACCTTGACCCTGAAAACGATCCGTACACCTATCTGGTAGCACCCAATCCCCCAACAGCTGCGGCAGTCGCCAGGGCTCAACCATTTAGGGGTGAAACTGTGAAGAAACTTGAGGCCATCATCAAAGATCCTTCGTATCAGATTGCTGAGTGAACCTCCTCTTTGACCTTGAAACTGACGGTCTCTACAAACAAGTTACCCAAATCCACTGTGTTGCTATCAAAGACCTTAGTACCTCTGATGTTCATGTCTTCAATGATGTGGGCTCTCAACCGCCAATATCACGCGCTATTGCGATGTTGGAGGATGCTGAGACGATTATTGCACACAATGGGATCAACTTTGACATCCCGGTAATCCAAAAGTTCTACCCATGGTTCACTCCTCCTAGGTGTCTTGACACTTTGATGTTGTCTAGGCTTTACCACCCAGACATCATGATGATTGACAAGAAACGGAACCAAAAGGATATGCCTTTACAACTGTATGGGCGTCATTCTCTTGAGGCTTACGGTTGGCGGTTAGGTGATCATAAAGGTGAGTTTGCCAAACAAACTGACTGGAAGGATTGGTCGCAAGACATGGAGGATTACATGGTTCAAGACGTTCAAGTAACTCACAAATTATGGAATCATTTCCACAAATACCTGAATGGGTAGAGATGGAGCACAAGGTCCAGCAAATCCTTACTAAACAAGAACTACATGGATGGTACTTTGATGAAGGATCAGCAAGAGATTTGGAATCGGAACTCCGATCAACACTTGAAACGTTGTCAAGAACTCTTAGAGAGAAACATCCTTTCGTTGCGGGAAGCGAGTTTACTCCACGTCGCGCTAACAAGACCCAAGGATATTTCGATGGTTGCCCTTTTACGCGCCTCAAGGATTTTAACCCCACGAGTCGAGATCAAATTGCCTGGGTAATGAAGGAACACTATGGGTGGAAACCCACTATGTTTACCGACACAGGTAAGGCCATCATTGATGAGGTTGTTTTAAAAGAGATTGGTACGCCAATTGCTCTTGACTTCTTCAAATTGTTGGAGATTACGAAGCAGGTCGGCATGTTGTCAGAAGGCATCAATGCTTGGCAAAAGCTTGTGGTCAACAACCGTATCCATCATCACTGTTCTGTTGCTACTAACACTTACAGATGCTCACATCGAAACCCCAACCTAGCCCAGACCCCTGCGGATGAACGATTCCGACGACTCTTCAAACCAACTCCAGGACTACGAATGGTTGGGGCCGATCTTAGCGGCATCGAGTTGCGGATGTTTGCGAGTTACCTTGCTCGTTATGACGGCGGAAGCTATGGTGAAATCTTGCTTAATGGCGATATCCACCAAGTTAATGCCGATAGGGTTGGCGTTAGTAGGACCGCTTGCAAGCGGATTCAATACGCAATTCTTTATGGTGCTGGACACGAAAAGATCGGACTCACATACGATCCTCAGCTTTCACCTAAAGCGGCCAAGAGTAAAGGCAGCGAATTACGTTCAGCGTTTCTCGATGCAGTGGATGGTCTTCAAGACCTTGTTGATGCCCTCAAGAAAAAGGTTCAAAGTAAAGGCTACATCAATTCTATTGATGGAAGGCGTGTTCCTGTCGATGGACCACACAAGGCCCTGAACTACCTACTCCAATCAGGGTCAGGTATTTTGGCGCGACGTTGGCTATTACTAGCTGATAATGAGATCAAAAAACAAAATATCGATGCTCATCAATTGGCTTTTGTACATGATGAGCTTCAGTTTGAAGTACCCCCGGCGCAAGCCAACGACCTAATGCAGATCCTTGAGCACACAGCTCGCCTTGCTGGAGAGTTTTACAAGCTCCGTATCCCAATTGCAGCCGAAGCCACCAGTGGCATGTCCTGGGCTGAAACTCACTGACACTAGTCGGTTGGGTGATATTGCTGAATATGTAGTCATTACTGAAGCACTCAAGCGTGGTGCTGATGTATTTAAGAATGTTGGCTGTACAGGTAAGACTGATGTAGTTGTAAGTATGGCTGGTAAGACATTGCATGTTGACGTAAAGGTTGAAGAATGGGATCCGCGTTCTTCTTGTTACTACTCACCTGGGGTGTCAAGCGCAATAAGAGATCGTGTACTTGTAAACCCCTCAACTTGGAAAGTCCGTTGGCCTAAAGGTAAAGCACCTGAAGGTTGGCAATCATTCTGGAATTAATTTATGGCACAAAAATCAAAGACAAACTTGGCAAAGAACCCTTTTGAGTCTCGTGCCAAGTACAAGTTAACAAAGCAGGGTGAAGGTATCAGATCTAAACCCTCACATGGTCGAAAGCTTTCTCGTGGTCAAGGTAAATGACACTTCTTATTGATGCTGACTATCTTGCATACAAAAGTTGTGCAGCGTGTGAAGACGAGGCTGACTTTGGTGATGACGTAATTGTTGTCACCAGTAGGTTCTCCGAAGTGCTGATAACGTTTAAGCGAGAGCTTGATAACATCAGCCGTTGGATAGGAGACACTGACGACATCACGTTGTTCTTCAGTAGCCCAACCAACTTCAGGAAGACCATTAGTCCTGATTACAAGGGTCACCGTAACAGGAAGAAACCCTGTGGTTACAAGCGCCTACTCAACTGGTGTGGTGATAACTACGTCACAATCATGATCGATGACCTTGAAGCAGATGATGCTTTAGGTATCTTCGCTACTGATCCTGTAGAAGCTCAAGCTGGGCACATCCTTTGTAGTCCTGACAAAGATATGCGTCAGATCCCTGGTCTTTTGTTTGACCTAACAAATCCTGTGACTGAAATCACCAAGGAAGCAGGGGATCTCTGGCACTTCATTCAAACCATGAGTGGTGACCAAACAGATGGCTATGCAGGCGTACCAACCATTGGTATTAAGCGAGCTGCAGCAATCCTTGAAACGGAAGGTTGTAATTGGCAGGCTGTTTTGGATACGTTTAACTCAAAGGGTATGACTGAAGATGATGCTCTTAAGAATGCCCGCCTAGCAAAGATCCTTCAGTTTGAGAACTTCGATCATGACGCAAACATTCCAATCCTTTGGACCCCCACCACCAGTCATGGAGTTGACAGTGGAACAAAGCTTCAAGTTGAGGCGTCTGGAGGATCTCCTGCCTACTGCTGATAAGTCTGACATCATTACTGTCTTTATGGCTTTACAGCGTCAGAACTTTGTTCTTTCCAATTCAGTATCCAACTTAGTAAAACAATGGCCGATAGTAGTCCAAAGGGACCAAGCTATTACAAGCGAGGAACCATAGAGGTTTGGGATTTTATCCGGGACCAACAGCTTAATTACCACCTTGGCAATGCTATCAAATACATCTGCCGTGCTGGACACAAAGACTCAGCTCTTACAGACCTTGACAAAGCAATTCATTACCTTGAAAACGAACGTGAATTTCTACGAAACTGCAGCCCAGGAATTCAGGAAAGCTTACCGTTTATCCCCTGGCTTAACACTGAGTTCCTTGCATCTTCAACAGAATTTGATTGATGAAGAGCACCTTGAGCTAGCTCATGCCTACCTAGATCTAGCTGAGGATCTGGACAACAAAGTACTACAGGCACATCTCCTGAAGGAGCTTGCTGACCTTGTGTACGTCTGTAATCAAATGGCAGCTGCCTTTGGTTGGGACTTGCAGGTAGCTCATAACCGTGTCCATGCAAGCAACATGAGCAAGATGGATCAAGATGGTAACCCTATTTACCGTGAAGACGGCAAGATCCTTAAGGGACCTGCGTACTTTGAACCCTACTTGTTGGATCTTGTTTGACACCTATGGCAACTATTCAACAGTTGATCAAGGTCAACAGTGACATTGACAAAACAATGGAACGCTACAAAGACCTGTGTCAGAAGCGTAAACAGTTAGCAGATGAGCTGGGGATTAATCAGCCCATCAGATACTACTCAGGCTTAGCTGAGACCATCGTCACTGTCAACGACAAACAGATGCAAGTTTGTGCGTATTCAGATGGTCGAATTGAAATCAAAGAACTAACAACTAACTAATGAACAAAGAATTAATTGCTCGTACTGGACGAGTGCAATCTTGGATAGACGATCCAACCAGCCGTCTCCCTGTCTCCTGCACTGTCTTTGTTGTGGAAGATGAGATGGAGGGGCCTAATGGTATTGAAGCCTCTTGGCGCTTTGCAAGCCATGCTCTGCGCTTTGGAGCAGGGTGTGCCATCCACCTATCAAAGCTCCGCCCTAAGGGTGACGAGAATGGTAAGGGTCTAGTGGCATCTGGCCCAGTGAGCTTTGCCAAGATCTATTCAACATTGAATGAGATCCTTCGTAGGGGTGGTCATTATAAGAATGGCGCTATTGTATGTCATCTTGATATTGATCATCCTGATGTCATTGAGTTTGTCACTGCTAGCAGGGCTGATTTGCCTTGGATCAAGCGTTGTGTAAACCTGACTATTCATAAATGGCGTGAGGCCAACGACCAAGTAAAAGCGGCAGTGCTTGCCGCAATTGCAAGGGGAGATGTTTGGCTTAACAAATCAAAAGTAGACAATGATGGATCACGCATCTACGGGAACGTTTGCCTTGAGGTATATCTACCCTCGCGTGGTACATGCTTGCTTCAACATGTCAACCTCGGTGCCTGTAACATCGAAGACATTGAGCCAGCTTTTGTGCAAGGAATGTCTGAGCTTATCTCACTCCATGCAAAGACTGGTGTCGGAGAAAGTGGAGAATATCTTAGCCCAGAAGTGGATCGCCAGGTTGGGCTAGGAATGCTTGGACTAGCTAACCTACTTGGTATGTATGGTGTCTCTTACGAAGACTTTGGTGAAGCCCTTGATGACATTCGTTTGAACAATATCGGTATGTGGACTGAAGCACATGAACTTGCTATTGCCCTACAACGTGGAATTGAAGCGGCTGCACAAGTGGCTTCTTTCAGTGGGATGGTACGTGCTTTTGCAATTGCCCCTACCGCATCATGTTCCTATCGCTACACCGATCTTTTAGGATTCACAACAACACCAGAAATTGCGCCTCCGATCTCCCGTAAAGTTGATCGTGATAGTGCCACGTTTGGTGTTCAGTCGTTTGACTACGGCAAAGTAGAGATTGCTAGCGAGGTAGGTTGGCGTAATTACAAAAGGGTTGCTGATGGTGTTGTTCGTCTGCTTGATAAGACTCAACTATTTCACGGCTACTCCTTTAATTCCTGGAGTGATGTCGTCATCTATGACGAGGCATTCATTCAGGAGTGGCTTTACTCGCCACAGACCAGTCTTTATTACAGCCTCCAGGTAATGGGTGATACTCAGGATAAAACCAGTGCTTATGCAGGACTTGAGGAAGCTGATATTGATTCATACTTAGAAGATATTTTGAATGTACCCCCACTTGATTGTAACTGCGGTGAATAGATGAACCCTTATCAGAGGCTACAAAGCAGAAAGCGTACATGGACACCTGTCCAAACCACAGCAGGTCCAGTTGTCGAGGGTGCAGAGGAGACAATCTTCCGTGCGCTTGCCATGCGACATATGGAACTTCCCGTGGGGGATTTTATTGAAGAATCGCTGAATGAAATTCCTGAACTATCACGCGATCTACTTAGATCAAACATTAAGGATGAGAAAAACCACGACATCGCATTGGGTTATATTGCCAATGCTCTCGGGGTTGATAAAAAGGCTGAGGAAGAAGCACTCCGATTACGTGATGCATGGGTTAACCATCCTGATCACACGGTACTCAAAGCAATGGTTGCCGAGCGTTCGATTTTCTTTGTCCTATTACCCTTCTTTAGGTTCAACGGTGATGCTGGCTTACGTACAGTATCAGCCGATATTTCCCGAGATGAACAGGTTCACGTAAGTGGTAATTCTCTTGTATGTCGTGAACTTGGTCTCACTGTTTCTCCTTCTCTGGATAAGCTCAGGAAAGCCACCATCAATTGGGTGATGCAACCTCTCGGTACATCGTCTAACAAATATCTTGATAAGAAATTCTGGTTGGATCAAAGTGATTCGTTGATGTATTCAGGTAAGGCCGAAGGTCTTATAGATACACAACGTGCACGTATGCCAGCCTTCTTTGAACATGCAAATACAAACCTCCCACAGTATGCTTAACATTGGTTTAACTGTGGAGTCTCTAGTCAATGAACTGGAGAATGTTTTCCCTGTAACAAATCCATCACACGATACTCCTACAAATCTGATCATGTATCGATCAGGTCAACGAAGTGTTGTTGAGTGGATCACCCAACGTATCAAAAACGAGGAACTTTAATCATGTGTTTTGGGAGACCTGCAGAACATCTGGCAATCGAACAAGCCCGACGAGATGCTGCTCAGTTTGAGCAAACTATGCAAGCAGCCGAGAAACGTAATCAAGAAGTAGTTGCTGCACTCAAGCCTAAGTTTACGCCTGGTCCTATGGAAACAGGCGCAGCACTACAGGACAATGGCGGAGTACAGAAAAAACGCTCTAAGAAATCAAGCATCATTGATGCAAATAAAGGTGTGTCATCTTTACGCATTGGTCTAAACACTGCCAACACTGGATCCGGTGGTGGTCCTAATATGGGTTAATACAAAATGAAAGCACGTAGTCGGTACGATCATCTAACCAGCTACCGTTCACAGTTTCTAGACACAGCTATTCAATGCTCTGAGCTTACACTTCCGTACCTTATCCAACGTGATGAAGTACGTGTAACTCATAAGATGCTTAAGCAGCCTTGGCAATCAGTTGGTGCAAAGGCAGTTGTTACCCTATCATCTAAATTGATGCTTGGGTTGCTACCACCTCAAACTACCTTCTTTAAGCTTCAAGTTCGTGATGACAAGCTAGGCTCTGAATTGCCTGCACAAGTCCGATCTGAACTTGATCTAAGCTTTGCCAAGATGGAGCGTATGGTTATGGATTCTATTGCTGCTTCCAGCGATAGGGTCACCGTACACCAGGCACTCAAGCATCTTGTGGTTGGTGGTAATGCTCTTATTTATATGGGCAAAGATGGGTTGAAAAACTACCCATTAAATAGGTATGTCGTAGAACGAGATGGGAACGGTAACATACTTGAGATCGTCACCAAAGAACTAATCAACAAGGATCTTCTTCCCAAAGAATTTCATGACTCTGATTCCAAGGTGAATCGGAGTATGGATACCGGGTCTTCTACTGGTGATGACGTAGAGGTATTTACTCATGTACGTCTAGACAACAACCGTTGGTTGTGGCACCAGGAAGCGCTTGACAAGAAGGTCCCTGGTACAGAAGGTAAAGCACCAAAGGATGCAAGCCCTTGGCTTGTGTTGACCTTCAATTCCGCTGATGGTGAAAACTATGGGCGTGGACGTGTTGAGGAGTTTCTTGGAGATCTTCGGTCTCTTGAGGCGCTTTCGCAGGCCCTTGTAGAAGGCTCTGCAGCGGCAGCTAAAGTTGTCTTTGTGGTAAGCCCCTCTAGCACCACTAAGCCCCAAACACTGGCAGCAGCTGGTAACGGTGCAATCATTCAAGGTAGGCCAGACGACATTGGGGTAATTCAAGTAGGTAAGACAGCAGACTTTGCTACTGCTTCCAACATGATGACCGTATTGGAGCGGCGTATTGCTGAAGCTTTCTTGGTTATGAATCCAAGGAATGCAGACCGAGTTACAGCTGAAGAGATTCGTCTTACTCAGATGGAACTGGAAGCTCAACTTGGGGGACTATTCAGCCTTCTAACTGTTGAGTTCCTAGTACCTTACTTAAACCGTAAGCTACTTGTTCTACAACGCTCTGGTGAACTACCACGTATTCCAAAGGATCTTGTTAAGCCAACCATTGTGGCTGGTATTAATGCCTTAGGTCGTGGTCAAGATCGTGAAGCATTGACGACTTTCCTTGGCACCATTGCCCAAGCATTAGGTCCAGATGCTTTGCTGAAGTTCATCAATGTGGATGAAGCGATTAAACGCCTCGCTGCAGCTCAGGGTATTGATGTGTTGAACCTTGTTAAATCAATGGATCAACAACAACAAGAAAGAGAATCTGCACAACAACAGCAGCAACAAATGATGATGATGCAACAGGCACCTCAGCTACTGAAGGCACCTATTGCTGACCCGTCTAAGAACCCCAATGCCGAACAAGCCATCGCGTCCGTAATGGGCGGTGGTCAACAGGCTTCACCTCCCATGCCCCCAACTTCTAATGGCTGAAACACTTTCTTACGATCCCACACCTGATGCTGAGGTGATGTCTTCCATCGAATCTGATGAGGCAGAGTCCTTAGCTATTGGTACGGAACTAGAAGCTGACCACGAAGCTCTGCTTGCTGGTAAATACCAGAATGCTGAAGAGCTTGAACAAGCATATCTTGAACTTCAACGAAAGCTTGGATCTAATGACGAGCTTGATGAAGAGGTTGAGTATGACGAAGAAGAAGCGACTGATGAAGATGACACGGACGAAAGCGAAGATCCATCCGTTGACTTTCTATTTAATGTCAACGCTGAATTTGCTAAGAACGGTGAACTAAGTGAAGAGACATGGGAGCAATTCTCCATGTTCCCTTCTGCTCGTGACTTAGCAGAATCTTATCATCGCTATCAACAGCAACATGAGTCTGCAGCACCTACTGCTGTTGAGTTATCGACAGCTGATGTGGGTCAAATCCAGAATGCGGTTGGTGGGCCTGCTGCCTATCAGCAACTTACTGGTTGGGCTGCTGACAACTTTGCTCCTGCTGAAATCGAAGCATTTGATCAGGTTGTTGAATCTGGAAACATGGGTGCAATTAATCTTGCCCTACAAGCTCTCTATTATCGGTACACAGATGCTATGGGTTACGAAGGTCAAATGATTCAGGGTAAGCCTGCACGTTCACGTGATGTCTTCCAAAGTCAGGCAGAGGTTGTACGTGCCATGAGTGATCGTAGGTATGACCGTGATCCAGCGTATCGTCAAGAAGTTGGCGAGAAGCTAGGTCGCTCTGACCTTGAGTTCTAATGGCTAAGCCTGGTCTCTATGCAAACATTAACGCCAAGCGTGAACGTATTGCGAAAGGTAGTGGTGAAAGGATGCGTAAGGCAGGTACTGCTGGTGCACCCACTGCAAATCAATTTAAGCAAGCAGCTAAAACTGCTAAGAAAAAGTGATCCATAGGTCCATCATTACTGCGCGTGTATTGGTGGGTATAGAAGCGTTAGCAATATAAAAGTCCTTTGCAAACAAACCATGCTTTCTATTCTAACAACATTGTCAGTGATCACCAGTTGGTACGGACCAGGCTTCAACGGAAGTCTTACTGCTAACGGTGAACGATTCAATCAAAACGGCCTTACTGCAGCGCACAAGACGCTACCATTTGGGACCAGACTTAAGGTCTGCTTCAAACGGTGTGCTGTTGTTCGAGTCAATGATCGTGGACCTTACATTCATGGTAGGTCTATTGATTTAAGTAAGGGTGCAGCTGATGCAATTGGTCTCACAAGCTATGGAGTTGGAAGAGTTACTGTGACTCGACTTACTTAACAAACTAAATGATTGGGGGCACCTCAGAGTCGGACCCCCTTTTTCTTTGGCTATAGGCCCGTACGCGGATACCCTTTAGTCGGATGACGGTGGGAGAGACCACAACAATTAGATATAGCTACACATTTTCCAAAGCTTTGGAGAGAACTTTGAATAACACTCTTTCTTATTAAAATGGCTCAGCAATCCTCCATTAATCCGGCTGCCGTTACTATGCAGGGTGCGTCGAACTCCGCTGGAGATCGTCGCGCACTCTACCTGAAGCTCTTTTCGGGTGAGATGTTTAAGGGCTTTCAGAATAATGCGATCGCCCGTGATTTGGTTCAAAAGCGTACCCTGAAGAACGGCAAGTCTTTGCAGTTCATCTACACTGGACGCACTACCGCTGAGTATCACACTCCCGGTAACAGCATCCTCGGTAACTCCGATGGTGCACCTCCTGTGGCTGAGAAGACCATCACTTGTGATGACCTCCTTGTTAGCTCTGCCTTTGTCTACAAGCTGGACGAAGTGCTTTCTCATTATGATCTGCGTTCTGAAATCAGCCGCAAGATTGGTTATGCTCTCGCTGAGAAGTATGACCGTCTGATCTTCCGTGCCATTGCACGTGGTGCTCGTCAAGTTCACCCTGTCACCAAGGCTAACTTTGTTGAGCCTGGTGGCACCCAGATCCGTGTTGGCACCACGACTAACCAGTCTGATGCCTTTAGTGCTACTGCACTTGTTACCGCTTTCTACGATGCTGCTGCAGCATTGGATGAAAAGGGTGTAAGCATGGATGGTCGGGTGGGTGTCCTTAACCCCCGTCAGTACTATGCGCTGATCCAAGCGATTGGTAGCAATGGTCTGATCAACCGTGACGAGCAGGGCGATGCTCTGCAGAACGGTAACGGCATCATCGAGATTGCCGGTATCAAGATCTACAAGTCGATGAACATTCCGTTCCTCGGTAAGTACGGTACTGCCTACGGCGGCACCACTGGTGTCACCTCTCCTACCAATACTGGTTCCTTCATTAGCCCTTCTATTGAAGCTGCTACTGCTAGCGACACTGGTATCAAGAACGAGTACGGCGGTGCTGCTGCATTCAACACTTCCTGCGGTCTGATCTTCCAACGTGAAGCTGCTGGTTGTGTTGAGGCCATCGGACCCCAGGTGCAAGTCACCAGTGGCGATGTGTCGGTGATCTATCAGGGCGACGTGATCCTGGGCCGTCTGGCCATGGGTGCTGACTATCTGAACCCTGCTGCAGCTGTTGAGCTGTATGCCGGTAGTGCTACTGCACCTACTTCTTTCTAAGTACTTTGGGGATCCTTAGGGGTCCCCTTTTTTTTATATCATACAAGATATGCCTGCTCCTACTTATGCTGTGTCCACAGAACTGGATGCTGTAAATCAAATGTTAAGCTCTGTGGGACAGGCACCTGTCACCACACTTGACTTGCAAAATCCTGAAGTAGCAATTGTTTTGACTACACTAAGGGAAGTTAATAAGCAAGTTCAATCCGAAGGGTGGGTCTTTAATACTGAACGTAAGTATGTACTGACCCCTGATTCAGTGACAAATGAAATCGCTTTCCCAACCAATGCATTGAGCATTGACACTAACTTTAACGAGCATCAGTCTACATACGATCCAGTCCGACGTAATGGCAAACTGTATGATCGGTTAAACCATACGTTTACATGGACAACAGACATCTATGCTGACATTGTTTGGTATCTTGCTTTTGAGGATGTACCACCCATTGTTCAGAACTACATTGTAGCAAGGGCTGCTAGGTTGTCTGCTACCAAGATGATTGGTGACAAAGAGATTACTACGCTTCTTGCTGAACAAGAGGGCCAAACAAAGTCAGCTGCACTTGAGTACGAATGTAACCAAGGTGACTACAGCATATTTGGTTGGCAAGATGGCACCAACTATTACAACAGTTATCAACCTTATACAGCTCTTATGCGATGAGTATTGTTACCCAAAGGATTCCCAACTTTCTACTTGGAATCTCCCAGCAGCCAGATAACCTTAAGTTTCCTGGGCAACTTGTTGAATCAGTCAATACATTCCCAGATTATGCACTAGGTCTACTCAAAAGACCTGGGGGTAAGTTTGTTGCTGAGCTTGCAGATGCTTCACCTACAGGACGTTGGTTTTCAATTCTTCGGGATAGCCTGGAAAAATATGTAGCTCAGTATGCCAACAATAAGTTCCGAGTATGGAGCATTCTTGATGGGTTACCGCGTGTTGTCAACATGGGCACGAACACAGGAGTACCTGGATCATGTAACATCACAAGTCTTAAGACAACACTTACCAACTACTCCACTGCCAAGCTAACTACGAAAGCAAGCCTTGTAACACTTAATGCTGCACAGTCTACCTATGCACAGGCTGAAGCTGGACAGTACACAACAGTAGCTGCATTGCTTGATATTGAGAATGATTATCCTTTTGGGGACATCGTTCAATCAGTTGTTTCTGGTATTTGCATCAATGCAAACACAGCAGTAAACCAGTTCATCATTAAGGAAAATGGCACAGTAATTGGAGCCTATAGTTCAGCTCTTGCGTTTCCATCTGGTTATGAGCTTGGTAACAACCGCTCTGCAGAGTATCCGATCCTGGAGCGTGCTGGGTTTTATGTATATGAGCTGAATAAGACAGTTGTAGCTACACACACATCAGGGCAGCTTGCAACGGCTCTTGCTGCTATGAACACAGCACAGAGCAATTACAACACAGCTGTCTCAGATGAGGCTACCAAGAAGGCTCTGTATGACACGCAGGTTACTAATTGTTCCATTAGTACTGTACCGAGTAACGCCTACCTTTTTGGCGCTACAGCAGCTGATATTGAGCTGTTGACATTAAACGATTACACCTTTGTTCTGAACAAGCAAAAGGTGACTGCAATGAAGGTTGCTACTACTGCTGCTTTGCCGTTCCAGGCTTTCGTTGTTATTGCTGTTGTGGCATATAACGCTAAGTACACAGTCACCCTCAACGGTACTGACTACACCTACCAGACCCCTACGGATGTTACTGGTGGTGTGGTAGACAGCAACACCATTGCACAGGCCCTAGTGACTGCTATCAACGGTGTAGCGGGCTTTACAGCAACCAAGGTTGGTCCTGGTCTTAAGATTACCAAGAGCACTTCCTTCACAATTTCAACCACAGGTTCAGCTACCGAAGAAGGTATTTATTGCTTCCAAGATAAGATTGATTCAATTGGTAGGTTGCCTAACCAGTGTTCCAACGGATTCAAGGTTAACGTAATAAACACTGCTAACGTCGATGCAGACGATATGTGGGTTGAGTTTGTCACCACCAACAGTGCTGCAGCAGGCCCTGGAGTATGGGAAGAATCAAACGCTCCTGGGATTACCTATCAGTTGGATGAGCTTACAATGCCTCATCAACTTGTAAGACAATCTGATGGTTCGTTTAATTTTGAACCTGTTGTTTGGGAAGACAGGATAGTTGGTGATAATGAGACCAACCCCCTGCCAAGTTTTATTGGGGAAAAAATTACAAGCTTATTCTTCTATCGCAATAGGCTTGGACTGCTTTCTAATGAATCAGTCATTTTAAGTAGGGCTGGTGATTACTTCAACTTCTTTGCTACAACAGCACAGACAGTTTCTGCAGATGATCCCATTGATGTCACTGCTACTTCGACTAAGCCCGTCACATTGAACTATGTGCAGTCAGTGAACGTTGGTCTGCTTCTCTTTGGGCAGAATGAACAGTTTCTACTGTCAACTGAAGCTACTGATGTCTTGAGTCCTCAAACTGCAAACATCAACACATTTGCGCGTTACGAATGTGATCCAAGTCTAGAGGCAGTATCACTGGGTACAACAGTTGCCTTTGTCTCTAAAACACCTTTATATACACGTATCTTTGAGCTTGCCAGGATTCGTTCAGATATGCCACCTGATATGGTGAACCAGACCACAACTGTGTCTGAATTCATCCCAAGCAGTGTTGATAACCTGATTGCATCACCTGCTCAGTCAATGATCTCTATAGGTCAAACTGGAAGCAGTACTGTTTATCAATTCAGATTCTATCAGGAAGCTGAAGAGAGGAATGCTTCTTCGTGGTATAAATGGCAACTC
>Ga0209107_10000620_pt1 | contig 20589 bp, 22 predicted proteins | sample LakErihyJuly2011_2_FD_187460 | JGI IMG/M metagenome (GOLD analysis project Ga0209107, IMG submission 187460) | Freshwater microbial communities from dead zone in Lake Erie, Canada - CCB hypolimnion July 2011 (SPAdes) (version 2) | ecosystem: Environmental > Aquatic > Freshwater > Lentic >...
TTGAATTGATTTGGCTCAGGAGAGTTGGGAGACACTAGTTAAGGCCTTAGTATCTTCTTTAGTGGCTATAAATGCGTGCTGATCCCAGAATGCTATACTCTCCTCATGCTCCAAAGTGTTCTGTCGGGGATTTGGAAGGGGAGGGGCCCAGACTCCAGGGTATGCCGTATTGATAAACCATGGAAGACCTTCCTTAAATGTATGAACACATAGAACGCATTGATTGGTTTTTTGGGGTTCTATGCCGTGGATCATCCAAACGTCATCAAGCGTTCCGTGTCGTCGTCCTTTTAGAGCCGTATGTCCTTTTATCGGAATCACATAACATTCACCAATTACGGTAGGGAAGGTCAATTCAATATCGATTTTTAGTTCTTTAGGGTCTTTATCGTTGATTTGGAACCTTCGGACTTTACCGATGCGAACGTCGGTGTCTTCAACCTTTACGGATTGGCCTTCTTCAAGGTTTGTGGCCGTCCTGAGCTTCTCTACTAGTTGATCTAAGAAGACGTCATTCATGGGTTTCGCCCAATAGAAACGCGAGCCTTCTTCGGAATTTGCCTTGAGTAAGGCCTTGTTATCTAGAAGCAAAGACTTTTTATCTGCAAGGGGCATGGCCTGGTCGTAGTGCTTTACCATATGGCGATTAGTAAGCATGTGGCTTAGTTGACGGTAAGCACTGTTTCCATCGTCAGGACACTCAGCGAGCACCTTTCGAGCGTTCATTGGGTACAGGTTGTGCAGGTGGGCGTAGGCGAGACTTTGCTCGGCCCAATACAAGCCTTCGTCAAATTTGCCGGACTTTACGTATGCTTTGGAGAGGGTGCCGGCACATACTTGTTTACCGTTATGGTCGCCGACAAAGCTGTTAAGGGTAAAGGACATGTGCCCAACTTCGATTGATTCTCTATACTTACCTAGTGCTTCATATCCGCGCTGAATGTAGTTGTAGGTATAGCAAAAGCCACGGTAGTCAATTTGGGTACCGCGTTTTACCCAGCTTGGGTCCAACCAATTTTCCAGGCCATCAACTTTAGTTTCTAGTGGTTCCAAGCCAAGTCGGCGGTCCTTGAGTTCTTCAAAACGAAGAATGCTTTCATCGAGGTCAAAAGCAAAATTTGGATATGCATTCTTTGATGGCCAGACATAATCCGCAAGAAACCCGATGTAGTCATTAAGGACCTCCTTGAGTAGTGAAATTCCTTTGTTGTGGTTTTTGTCGGCACCATCAATAGAGTTCAGTTCCTCAAGCAACTCATCATAGGTATTTTTCACTATGATAATATTTTGAGCATTATCGGCAGTTTCAAAGTTTTTGTCTTTGTTGGGAATGAACTTCGAGGTATAAAACTTAGCACGAAGTCGGTCATAAATGTCAGGTTGGCTGTCTTTTAAAATGGAATCGATAATGTTTGTTCCCAATGCGGCATTCTCTGGGTTAAAGTCACCAAAGCAATAGCGCACGCAGACAAGCAAATCAGAAGGGCTGAGGACGCATTGTTCCACTTTAGCCCGTATTCTATTGTTGAAAATGCCTTTGGCTTTTATCGCTTCGCCTGTTTCGACAAGAAGGACAAACTCATGCCAGTCGATGCGCTCTGAGTCGGTTTTGACGGTTTTGCGGTATAGCTCAATGACTTGGCGTGCACGGTCAAAATTGGCAGACAATCCTTCGGATATTGTTTTTGCCAGCACAAAGTTTATTAAATCCTCGAGGTAGTTAATGCCGCCAACGCGAAGCGCTCGAAATGCTAAAAAGGTTAATTCCCGCTCGCTTATTAGTTTGTTTTTAATGCACTCCAACAGATGAGGTTCACTTTTTGACCAGTCCTCGTGGGGTAAAAAGAACTTGATGTAGGCGCGGTAGTGTTCCCTTAATTGCTGGCTTAAGTTGGGGCGCTCGTGCTCATCTTCTTGCCGCAGTAGTTTGATGGTTTCAATGTCAGAAAATTGAAATTGATCCGCATGATCGTCGTCTTGGAGATCGATCACCAAATGTTCGCTTTGAAGACTATCCAAATGCTCCAAGACCTCCATTCTGGGGAGTCCTGCGATTGCGATAACGAGGTCTAGGTTAAAAATACCCACTTCGTTTGCGGCTATTGCAGCACAATCTAAAACAGCTCGCACGGGGCGGCTCAAGCCCTCTAGATCCTCGTTTTTGTTAAACTGTGCACTGAACTCAAATTGGTAGGACTTGAGTTGGATTTTGTTGAAACTATTTTTAAATACCTGTGGACTGTTCAAGAGGTCGTCAATGGCTTGTTGTGCCAAGGTTGGTGTTTGGTCCAGTTCGCTTGAAATAAGTTTTTCTTCAATTAAAACCCGACTCAACGGTTCAATGCCACGATTGTACAATAAAGACTGTGCGAGATTTTTAAAGGTAATTTCAAACACCACTGGTTCATTGCCGAGCTGCGTGCTAAATTGATTGAATACGGAATTAAACCTCAGCTGCAGGGAGTATGCAGAACCTTCACAAAAAGCAATGGGCGGTATGCGTTCTAGGGCAATTACCTTCCCTAAAATTGCCTCGAACAGTTCAAGGTCTTCTTCGATTGCTAATTCAGGATGCTGAAAAATCAAGCCAAAATCTTTTGTGGCGAGGGCGTCGACGATCATGGCAGCCACCTCTTTTACGTTGCGAGGTTTCGGATCACTTTCGTCAATGAGGTAGTCACCAACGCTAGAGATGGTACTTACTAGTTTACCCAAGAGGTTACCAATTATTCGAGACTGTTCCGCAACGTCGTTAAAACGTTTGTAAGTGAAAAGGTGCTCAAATGCTTTGGCATAAGGGAAGTAATGAACCTTGCCGTCGCCTCGCTGGCTAAAGTCAATTACATGCCAATCTAAATCATTACTTCCTCGGTCAATGGCCAGGAACTTCGAGGCATTCAGTGATTTTGAAGCCTGAACCCTTAGAAAAGAGGAAGTTTTATCATTAAAAGACCACTTCATATTGACTAGTTGTAGCTGTTCAATATTTACGGGCCTAGGCTCGTCTACCGCTATGGCTAAAGCGTTTTGAAGGGGAATAACTCGGTATAGTTGCTCCAGTAAGAGCGGTAGAGTAATTACTAAAGCAACATTCAGCCAGTTAACAGCAGTAGTAGATCCGATTATTAGTTCTGCAGTGGTTCCATAGGTTAAATAGGTTAATGCTCCTAAAATGGAATAGGCCAGTGCACGTCGGCGCCAGTCTACTTTCTGAGGGAAATCTATAATTTTATGCATCCATCGGCTTAGCCCAAAACCGTAGGTCAGGTAAAGGACCATTGCATACAAGGTGGTGGCTAGTGTTTGGGTTTCCACTCCAAAACGCATTAATCGGTAGTTTACCCAAATCAAGGGAATCACGGCTAGGCTGCCAGCTATTAGCGCAAAAAGTCCGCTTGGTTCATCCAATTTTGATTTAAAGGAGCTAATGTGTTTATCTAAACGACCCAAGATGATGTAGTTGATAAAAACAGGCAAAGCCATAAGAACGAGTGGAAGGCTTATTTGCCATATTTCGCCGGCATCGGTGGCGTAGTAGTCTGAGGGCAGGGGGTTGAGGAACTCCATGAATAGGTAGTCAATGGTCGCTATAACCGTGACTAATGCACCCGAAATTGTGATCCAAAGTGAGTACCACGTGAACTTCATTAGATTCAATCCCAGCATTGCTAGGGCTATAATAAAACCGACGGCTCCCATTAATCCCATATAACCTATAAAGAGTGGAATCTTCATAATGGTCATTTGATTAAAGTTGCGGTTGCGGACGAAGTATTCGGTATAAACGCCGTCTTTTATGCTGTTTTCGCCCTGCTGCCAGATGCTGTAGCGCATGCCGTAGTAGTGTATGCCATCCACTTGGTCGTTATTAACAAGGTCTATTAGTGCGATGCTTTTCGCTCCAAAAAACCGAGCGACATCCACTAGTGCAGCAGAATCGTTAAATACGTTTTGGTAGGTTGCGCCCGGCCCTAAGATCTTTACTAATTCATGGTCAGATATGGTGTAGAACTTGGACTCGGCATTGAGTTTTTGAATTATTGACTCGTGTATAGCCTTTGGCTCGCCGATAGCTTGTACTAATGCAAATAAGGGACGTTCGCTAATTTTTGCAGTCTTTTCGGGTGACGACAGGTCCAGTAGAACGTCAATAGCACGGTTTGCAGCCCTTGTTTCTACTTCTGCATCATCGCAGTCTTGCTCCATAAAGGCCTCGTCGTGAGCCATCATTTCTAGGTACATGGGCACGTAGGATGCAATGTTGAGTTGCGAAACTTCGCTTTGCTCTATGCAATAGTTTGCTAGCGTTTGGGCCTGCGTTTGTATCGTTTGGTATTGTATGGTGCGATCTGGGTATGCCTTGAGCGAATCCGAAATTTCTTTGAGGATTTCTTGGGCAATTGCAAGGGAGCGCTCAAACTCTGGCTGTGAATTTTTACGGTAGCGGGCATACCAATAGTAGGTATTTGCATTATTGAGCCGCTGGGCTAAACTACTCTGAGGATCAAATGCATAGGACTTGTAGCTCTTATTGATCGAGTCTTCCACTCGCTGCCACATGAATTTTGAAATACCTAGGCAAAGAACCAGTCCGACCGCATAGAGGCCTGCGGTTGCAATTTTTGTTCGGGTTGTGGGTATCTTCATTTTTTAAACGAACTAGTATGATTGTAAAAGTAAATGCAAGTGTCCGGCCGCAAACCTATAAGGGTACTTTTATCGTGAAACTTCTCGAGGTAGATATGTTTGAAGACGACCTCTTGGCGCATAAAGTAGAACGATTGAGCGGCGACAGCATGGGCTATCAGCGAGACAGAAATGTACCTGAAGTGGTGGCTTTTGAATTTTTTATTTCTGCCATTCAGCTTGCTGAGGTTACCGCGGAGCTTAAGATTGCTGTGTACTCCAAGGAGGGTGATCTTCTTGCGAATTCTGAGGTTGTGAACTTTCATCTTCTAAAGGAATATTCGAGTAAGGGCACCAAGACAATTGAATTGCCCGAAGTCATAATTTAATAAACCATGCAAAAAACGGTCGGGAAATTAACCCAATTCCGCATTAAGATTGCGGGTGTTCTAATTGCTGTTATTGCTTTTTTTGAATTTGCTACCGCAGGCTTCAAAAGTCTTGGCGACCACCTACCGTATTACGGACTGGTACTTCTGTGCCTTGGCATCTTAGTGGCGATTAGGGTCCTTTGGCACAAGTTGCTTTGCCGGGGTGAGAATCACGGTAATGGACAACGTTTTGAACTCTCAATGATTGCTGAGGTATTGCTGCATGCAGTCAATCTAGTTCTTTTAGTGGGTATTGTTTATGCCCTGTCGGTAAGTCAACTCGTGTGGTATGCCTATGCGCTCCCCGCTTTACTTTGTTTGCTGCCGATATCGTCTTCCTTCAATTATTTTGCAAACAGAAAAGACTTTTTGGAGTTTAGGCCGGGTGTTGCTACGTTTCTAAAAGAGGATGTAGTAAGTGAGTTTCAATTTGATAGTTACAGTTTCTACAGGTCCAAATCAAGTGCCTTTAGTATTTCGTATTCAAAATATGGCTCTTGGTTTTTGCGCTTAGGTTCGGCCAATGGTACCGAAGAGATTTTTGATTTGAAGGATATGAATTTAGCAGGACATAAAGATGCAATGCAGCGGTACCTTAAAAGTAGCGGCGCTACTATCCAGTCTTAGTTTATCCGCTCAGGTAGTTAATATCGAGCAGGCCAGAGTCAATGCGGATTCTACGGGTTGGCAAGCCAATCTTGACCTCAGCTATTTTAGGCAGGAATTTGATGATGATTTAACGACCCTTACTGGGAGGTTCTCGGCCCAGCAAAAAAACTCAAAGGTTTACCTGCTCTTTCTTGCGGACGCCGGCTATTCCTACAGCCAAGACAATGTGTTTACCAATTTCAAGTTGGGTCACGTTAGGGCTTCTGTTAAGGTGGTTCCCCGCATACGTTGGGAAGGTTTTATCCAGGCACAAGACAATAGGCCGCTCGGAATTCAGTTTCGTAGCTTAATAGGTACGGGTCCCAGGGCTCGACTTCTAGTTAAAGATAATGGACGGCTGTATGGCGGTACTATGGTTATGCTCGAGAACGAGTGGGCCACGAGCGGAATTAAGGATCAGTGGGTCCTTAGATCGAGCAACTACGTTAATTTCAATTGGAGTCGGGATGATAAGTTCGGTTGGGCCAGCACACTTTACTACCAGCCTCGGTATGAGAGCTTAATCGATTATCGACTATCGGGTCAGCACTCATTGATTTATTCGTTCACCAAAAAGCTCAACGCAAAATTGGAGTTCACGCACTACTACGATAGCCGTCCTCCGAGTGAGGGCCTCAATCGAAGCAGAATTACCACCATGGGCTTGAGCTATGTTTTAGAGTAGTGGTCTAAAAGCTGAGGATTTATTGCTTCTTTTGGTATAATTGATCGCGTTCGCGTAATTAGTTGGAGGTCTTCGCCAGACCCTATTATGGTGTAGCCCTCACGGCAGTTTTCAATTCGCAGGGTCAGGGCGCGCAGCCCTTGTCTAAATCCCTGTTCTTTGGTAATCCGCTCGACATGAACAGAGCAAGACTCACGGTACAGGCAGGTTTGATTTAAGAACGGCTTAAGGAATAAACGGTAGGCCTTAATTAAGGCAATCATTAAGAAGGTCATGCCTACCTCTTTTTAGCCTTCCCGGCATGGATTGGCTTGCGCACGTAGTAGACGATGAGGTCTGCCTCTGCAGGGCTTTTAACTCGGTGAAGCTTTATTGCCTTGTCGCGGTAAATCAGGGGATCGTCTGCAACAAACCAAACGCCTTCTCTAATAGCCTCAGCGGGGTTGGCGGTTTTAAAGACAAAGTAGTTTGCTGCGGAACTGTCTTTGGTTTCAAAAACATAATATTCCGCTTGGTAAGCGTTATGTATAAAACGCACAATTTGAGCATTGGCGCTCATAATTGTTGTATATTGAATAAAACAGAAAAATAAAAAATAAATGAAAATCCGATTTACAAACGGTGCTTTGGTCTTAGGCGGTGTACTGTTCACGTTGTTAATTTTTGTTTGGGAATCATTGATTCCACATTTTCTATTTGGTTTATGCTTTGGTCACGTTATCGTAAATTACCGAGAGCGAAAGGAATCAGTGACTGAGAACAGAAAAATAAAAGAGCAATGAAAGTCCGATTCACAAACAACGCTTTATTAGTGAGTGGGGTATTTTTCTCAATCCTCAGCTTTTTTACTGATTCCTTGATACCACCTTTTATGATTGGCTGCTGTTGGTGGTTCACGATTCTAAATTTTATGGATGACTATAAATCAACTAGAATTGAAAGTTAAGGGGCATTGCTCATATTAAGTTCATGTTTTTACCTCTCTGTTGGCATTGGCACTTTGAGCGCGGAGTCTTTAAGATATGGGGGGCTTAACGTTGGAGCATTAAAAATCGGGTCCTGACAATGGGCTGCTACTTGAATTTTTCATACATTGGAGTTGGATGAGTGCAGTACCGAAAAGCCAATAATAGAGTAGGGTAACTTTAATTGCAGAGCGAAGATGGGAGCTAAAGTGTATATCGTGAATTACGAAAGTCAGGCAGACTATAAGGTTTACTTTGTGGACTATGAAAGCCAACAAAAGAATCATCAGATTATCATGAACGGCAAATTAATGCCATACGAAAGTCAGGCAGACTGCAAGGTCTTCATCGTTAAATACGAATCGCAGGCCCAGATAAAAATTCTGCGAAAGAATTTCCCGAAGTAGAAGTTTATATCTGGCTAAACCCTTTTGGCTAGCAAGAGGGTTGTGGCGTTCATCGTAAGGTTTGTCTTAAATAATTTTTTAAAATGCAAGAAGAGCAAGTTGCAACCAACAACAGTAGATTTTTAGAGCTTCATAGTCGTTATGATGGAGTGGAAGAGTCGGAATTTCAAAATGATACGGAGTATGTCGAGTATCGTCTGCTTTTGATTAGTGACCCCGCGTCTCGAGCCTACGTTCAGTCGGCCGAGATGGAGCAAAGTGGTTTTGAGCGTGTGGAATGCTGTACCGCTTTAGATTTCATGATTTTTAAAGGTCAAAATAAATCCAAGGCAGTCATGCTCAAATGGGCAGAGGGCATGTATGGGATTTCGGTACACGGCAAAAAGGACGAGTTGCACCAGATTCAATTTTGCCCATGGTGCGGGTCAAAATTGGACAATTCAAGTAATTGATGGACCTACCCTCGCTAATTAGAAAGCAGCTTGGCAAGGTAGATTTTGTCTCATTAGTACCTGATTTTTTGTTTTCGGACCAGAAGGAGTACCACCTGTCTTTTTATCAGATTACGGTTGATGAAGACCGAGTTCCGAAGGCGGAGTTTGAGCACATGGATAAAAAGTTAGGTCGGCTCGAGGTTTTGGTGCGTTCGATGAAAAAAGACATAAAGGATTTGGAAAAGTTCATGGCGGATAATAAAAACCATGGAGAACTTGAAGACGGGCTTCAATTTGCCAAGGGTATCTACGGACGATTCCATTTAGCCCAAAAAAGGTATCCCCATCAAATTGGAATTCAAGTCGCTGATTGGCGTTTGCTTGCAAGGTCGCGGGCATTGCAGCCAAAAGTCATTGCAACTTATTTAGTAAAGGCTGATCGAAGTATTGCTAAAATTTCAACCGCTGCGCGCCCAACTAATCCTTTGGGCTATGGTGTGGCGCACATAGCAATAAACGTCAGCCCTAAAGATTGTGATTTATTTTATTATCAAAGCTTTCAACCCATGCCGCGAATTGGATTAGGGATGGCTCATAGGGTAAATTTTAGCAAGGGTGTTTTAAAAGAGGTGGAGTCCTACCAGACCTACATTAGTTGAGGCTAGACGATTCAATTCGCACTAGCCCCATTGATCCGAAATTCAAATGACACTTACAAAATCAGACTTCATACTCGCGGACGATTGTCTGGCGAAGCTATACTTTAAAAAGAACGGGTACCCAAGCAATTCTGAGAATGCGTACATGGACTACCTCGCGCGTATAGGGAATATAGTAGGATACATTGCAAAACTCACCTACGGACCAGGGGAAGAAATATTGTTAGATCAGGGGGTGAAGGCAGCTGTTGATCAAACGATGAACTGGCTAAAGAGCAATAAAGCCGGGGTACTTTTTGAGGCTACGTTTTTATTTGAAGGAAGGCTTGCTCGTGTCGACGTACTACGAAAGAATGGAACTGAAATTGAATTAATCGAGGTAAAAAGTTCAGGATTTGACTCACTTCAATGGCACGGTGGTCCTAAGGAGAAAAAGAAAATACTAACTGCGATATCGGGAAAAATTAACGACCTCGCATTCCAAACGGCCGTTTTAGAACGGGCGCTACCGGAATTTGACATAAAACCGTATTTGTGCTTTGTAGATAAGAACACCAGTAACGAAGTTGAAGGGCTTTACGGGAATTTTAAAGTTGAAGAAGAAAAGAACTCGAACTACAAGAAGATTAAAGTCACCTATAAAGGGGACCTAGATGAACTCAAAGCACAGTTCTTATTGTTCCCTGAAATCAGCTTTAAAAAGGAAGTCGATGCGATCAAGGAAGATCTTTGGGGCCGATCGCAGCCCATGGTGGATGCCTTGGCTCAAGTTGATGATTTCGAGGTATTTCGAAGTCCGCGTAAAATGGCCTGCGCACGCTGTGAGTATAAATGGCCTAAGGGCAGCGAGAAAAATGGTTTTGAAACGTGTTGGGGTGCGGATGCTTTTGTAACACCGCACATTTTGTCGGTGCGCAAAGACGCAGCGCTGTCTAAAGCATTGAACCCGCTTGTTGGAGCTGGACTTACCAAGATTAGCGATGTGCCAAAAGAGTTGCTTTCGGGAGCGGATGGTCCTAAGCTGCATGGTGTTCCCTTACTGCAAGCCGATGGTGTTCGCGAAGAGATCAATCCTAAGGCCAACCAACTTTTAGGTGAGGTTGAGTATCCGATGTTTTTCATTGATTTTGAAACCATCAGGCCCGCAATACCATTTCACGAAGGCATGATGCCCTACCGAAGTGTGATCCTGTTCCAGTGGTCATGCCATAAAATTTCTGTAGAAGGCGGTCCTGTTGAGCACTTTGAATTTTTAAATACGGAGCCAAGCATCCCCAATAGTCGATTTATTGAAGCCCTGCGCGAGGTGCTCGGTGAGCAGGGCACAATTATCACTTGGAGCTCTTATGAAAATTCACAGTTAAAGCAATACCTGTTAGAGCAACTTGAATTCGACGAATTAACCGACACGGATTTGGTTGACTGGTTATCGTCTGTTCTAAAAGAGCGGGATGGCGGATGGCGTCAACTTGACCTTCACGATGATGTGGTGAAGAAGTACTACTACCATGAGTTGATGGGTGGCCGCACGTCCATAAAAGCCGTCTTGCCCGCATTGCTATCGGAAGCTCAACCTCAGGAAAATATCGATTTACTTAATACAGTTGGGTTGCATAAAGAGTCAGAATCCGGGAAAGGATTGGTTGACCCGTACAAACTCCTTGCGGGTGTATCTGATGGGACTCAGGCGATGACCGCCTATGAAGAACTCCACTTTGGCAAGGGTAAGTCCGATGATTCAGTCCGAAGGGAGCTGACGGAGGAACTCTTGGCTTATTGTAGGCTGGATACTTTGAGTATGGTTTTGATTTTTAATTATTTTAGACAAAGGTCTTAATAGAGCGAATGAACAGATTAAATCAATTATGAAATGAGTGACAAGATTATTTGCATGACGCTCGGCGGTTTAGTCGAGTTGGCATCAATTGACTTTGAGGTAGAAGTTGATTTTGAAACGGCGAAAGGTTTATGTATGAATCTTGGGGAAGACTGGAGGCTACCTACATTACTTGAGTTAAAGTATCTAAAAAAGACACAAATGATTCACTTCAAGGAAGCTTGTTACTGGAGTAGTGAAGAAAAGTATTTGTGCTTTTTTCCATTCGATCAAATGACCCCATCCGTGTCTGATAACATTGGATACACAAATTTTGCGAAAGCTGTTCGTTCAATTTGATGTATTACTTTTTTAACAATTTTAAAGCGTGTGCTGCTTAAAGGTTACTTCGGCATTAAAAAACCTAGGCTGCTAGACATTTTGGTGAGAAGGTCTAACGAGTAATGGCAGTTTGATTTGGTTGAGTCACACCAAGGCTCAATAAGTAACCTTTTCATTATTTTCAATTTTCGGGTGGAGTATAAACTACTTATCCGAATAATCCACTGAAAATCAACGCAAAACGCGAATTTTTTAGGCAGGCTTTGTGCAAAAAGACGTGGATATGTCCGAATGGGCCACGCACTGGGACTACTACGACTTCAGCTGGTCCGTGGATTTCGCCGGCGTGCTGGAAATAGACCGACTTCGGACGGCTTGGAAGACGTTTTGCCGCCTAAGCGAGCCCACAAAGGGTGCTCCCGCTGGGGAGTTGGAACGTGAGGGGTATGGGAACGACCGCCGCCGATTGCGCCGGTATCCGGGGGTGCAGGCTAAGAAGGGGGGTGATTTACTCGTGCTTGAATTTGGAAATGTTCCTTTGTCGGCAGAGGACGTAACGAATGCAGTCTCGTTTGTAGCGTTTGGCCAAGGCGTTGGCTTGAAATTCCCAAGGGTGCTCGTCGTACGGATAGTCTTTTAATATCGCGGTGTAGGAATTTTTTTCGGTGGCTTGCGCCATCACGTGGTGGTTGTACTCGTGAATGAGGGCGAACACTAAGTAGTCGCAGGTTCTGTTGGCGTCTCGAAATATTACAATTTCTTGCCGGTTAACGTCGTAATGGGCGAAGGCATTGGTATGATGATTTTCAAATGCAAGCAGCGGTTTTGTTGTTGTTTTTCCGAGGTATTTATGGCAATAATCCCGAGCAAAAAGAGCAATTTCTTCTTGTTCTTCGTCGGACAGCCGTCGGTATTGTATATACAGCAAATTAGCTTGGAACAAGGGATTGTATGGGGACTCATCGAGCCAGACCATAAAGAGAAAGCCTACGATTGCAAGTCCGACTATACCCTGAGTCAATGATACGCTGGGCAAGTTTTCAAGGAAGGAGAGTACGTCGTTCACAGATTAACGCGTTTAATGACGTGGTGGTGCCGTTTGAATTGCGGAAAAATCTCCGTTTTCAGATAGAAATAGCCCAAGGATTCTAACGCGGACGCGTCGGGTAAGTCTATGGAATGTACAATAAGTTTGATTGCTTGGATATTTTCTAAGTGATCTGGAAATTAGATTTATCGTATTATCATATAGTTTTTTCCTTGAATTCAATGGCTAGTTTCGGATTGAAAATCCCATCGGAAAAAATAGATTGTTCTTCGATTTTACCCTTCAAGGTAGGTGTTGTGATTATAACGTGGCCAGTAAGTGGGCTGTTTATTTCTATTGATAAACCTATGTAACTGTCCGAATCATAGATTAAGTGGAACGAATCAATTAGGACCGCTTCATTTTGAAGTACATCACTAAAAGTTCTTTGATTGTTATTTAGAAGTGGGGAAGTCGTTTCATCATAACTGATATAACCAAAGCTGTGGGGTATTATAGCAGTGACTATTTCACTAGAATCATTTACAAAGTAAACCTGACACTCATGATTGTCTCCTTGGACAATCTTTAACCAAAGTAAGGGATTCGATTGACTGTCAGGTTTTGAATTCTCTGAATTGAGAATTCGATCCATCATCTTTTGGCGATCAGAATTTTGATACCACTTAAATGAATGATTTAAAATGCGGTTAGGAAACACCTTTATTATTAATATTCATTTGGAGACTGTTCAACAATTTTAAGCTGTAAAGTTTTGACCTCTTAGTAGTCAATATGGTCAGCGAAATGTAGATGCGACATGAAGGAAAGAAAAAGCTTTTAAATACTCCGCTGTTCTGACAGTGGCACTTTTAAAAACATTATATAATTATAATCTAAACATCGATCCATTCAAACTCCATGTCCTCGTAATCGGTAATCTCGCATTTTGAAACGCAATCACCGTCGCCATTAAATATTTTAGGACCGAATTTAAACGAAATCGTCACTAATTCATTCTCACCGTCGATGTGCCAATTAATACAATCGTTATAAATTTTGGACTTTGCTTCTTCAATACTTTCAAATTCAGCATCAAAGTATTCAGGGGTTTCATCGTGGTCAACGTCGTCTCGGTCGCCAATCCAACCGCGGAATTCAAGAGAGTAAGGCATTGTATATTTATTTGATGTTTTGAGATTAGGATGTCAAGTACACTCGAACTGGACCACCTGTGCCGCACGCACCTTAACCACTTCGTCGATAGCTCACTTTGCGGTAGTTGATGTTTAGAGTTCAGGGTGATTCTACTCGATTGGTATTTTTAAAACCTCCGTTAAGGTATAAAAAAAATTAATTCGACTGCTTTCGATTGGTAGGTGTTTTTTTAGAATAGACTCTTCTTCCGTTTTAATTCAGTATGGCTAAGTTCAAATACTTTGAGAAAACCTTAGATAATTCCATTGTTCACGCTTTATTTACTAGAATCTATGGCCCGCGGGCAAGTCACCACCTCCAAATTCAAGAGTACTAAGTGGCCGAAAATTACAATCCGATTTAAAATCATAGTTCTTTTTTATATATGATAAAAATACATCTTCATTCGGCTAATGCTAGCTCGAGCTCGTTGAACTTGAATGATATTTGGGTCAGACTTTCCTTCTGATTGAATTGTCTGGTTTAAGGTTCTTGGCTGAATCGGATATGTTAGGATAAGTTGTATATTGGGTCTTTATTTTTTAAATTTAAAATTAACACGCAATGACAAATCAAGAAATTTTTGACGATCTAGGAGAAATGGGGACATTAATGATGCTATTTTTAGAAATGGCATCCACTGATGGGGAAATTTCGACTGAAGAAGCTGAAACTTTGTATGAATCTGCAGCAAATTTTACTGACCAAGACGTTCACCAATTTGTTTTGAACGCAATGAGAGTTGGAAAAACTCTATCTTTTAGCGACAGGGTAAGTTACTTGAATGCTGGTCTAGCCCACTTTTCGGAAAAATTCTCCGCAGAGATGAAAAAGAACATACTAATTGAGTTGGCTAAAATTGCTAATGCTGACGGCAGTATTCATGACAATGAAAGTTCATTGTTCAAGATGGCGGCATCTCATTTGAATGCCTGATCTTTATTAAGAAAAAATGAAATAGTTCTATGGAGCTATTTCTTTTTTTATTAATCGTATTTTAACTTTTTATTGGACACGAGGCATGTTTACTTTGTGCTTCGAAAAGAATCATATTACATTCTTTTGGTATTTATATAAATGGTTTGGTTATCCTTCCAAACAATGAGTAATTAGATTCCTCAAACTTCTCAATCTATGGCGATCCCATCAATTCAACAATTGTTAGCCGACGCGCTGCTTCAGCAGTTTCCATCTGCTGAAGTTAAAAAGATAAATAAAGATAACTATTTAGACATCCACCTCCCGTGGGTGCATCCCAAGAGAGGGACTCACCTTGGATTCAATACAGCAGGAGGAATCATTAAGGTTGTGTTTTACTGCCGAGAAGAAGAATTTGTGAAGCAGGCACTAACAAATGGAGGGGTTCTCCTCGAAAGATATTCACAAGGGATTCGTATCAAAGGCAATCCTGAATTTTTAGATGTGACGACGGCCATAGCGGCTACATTACAATTTATCGAAGCACTTGAGCAGAATTCAATGCCAAGCATGGGTGCTGATAAACCGAATTTATACACCTTCGACCAAGCGGTAAAAGCATATTTACTTGGAAATATGGACTACACAGTGGCCTATTCGCTTGCTGGTAACCCAGTTCTTCAATTCAATGGGGACACCTTAATTACTAATGAATTGATTTCCTACGTCAGTGCCTTTACGGAAGTAGATCAGCGAATTAAGGCTCTCGTAGAGGCAGGTGCGGACCTTGATGCGAGTTTTGACGATGGAGAAGGGTACACCGCAGTCCATTTTGCCGCATGGGATGGAAAAGACCAAATCTTGTCCTATCTGCTAGAGGCTGGAGCACAGGCAGACGTGGTGGGAGAAGATGGGTATACGCCTCTCTTCCTTGCAGCGGCTGGAGGTCACCTCAAGTGTGTTGAAATCCTCGTTGAGAAAGGAGCGGATGTCAATCGAAGATTAATAGATGACAATATTTATTTCAGTAAGCAGGGCGGCACCCCGTTGACTATGGCCTTTATTAACGGATTTTTAGAATTGTCTCTTTTTCTCATTGACAGTGGGGCGGATCCATTTGTTTTGACGGAACCTTGTAAAAATGCTCCATCTCCGGATCTCTTTGTCAATTTTTCGAGCTTGGTCAAGCAAGGTGTAATCAATCTACCTCTGGAAGGTCAATTGGAAAATATTCTAAGCCTAGTAGGTAAAGCAGAGGATGAAAACTCAACTGGGGAAGATGATGATCAGGAAGCTCAAAAAAGTAGTGGACAGCTTGACCTGAATGAGTTTTTGAAAGAGATGGGAGATAGCCTTTCAGAAGCATCTAATAAGGAAGCAGAAACTGCGGAATCACAGTCTGAATTAGAACTAACCTCCTTTTTGGCGAGAATGGAAATGGGTGAAGAGTCTAGTCTTGATAAACCTGATGGGGTAGATGATGATTCTGAAGATGAGGAAGATGGTGGATTTCCAATGATTTCCTTTCGTAAGCCTGCTGATGAGATGGTTGATGTGGTCCAACAGTATTTGCGACGTTGGCAAAAATCATCTCAAGTTTATGCTTGGCGAATGGGAATTAAGGCCTATGTTCCAGAATTTGTGGAAGCATTGGTCTCAGACAAAGTGTGCCCAATTTTCACTACTAAGGAAATTGATGAGATCTGTGCACGGATCAGATCCGAAAAAATCATTCCTGTCCTGGACTATGTACCCGAAGAATTATACAACCATTCAAAGCGTGTTTGGTGGCTTGTTCCTTTGTGTATCTGGAAAGAGGATGTAGCTTCTCTGGTGTTTGTTGATAAGAATGGATTTTATGCTCTATTTTCCAAAGATGGGGAAGAAGACATAAACATGATTTTTAATTGGGATTCTGTCGATGAGCTGGACTTCGAATACGAATATGATGGTGATTCCAATATCAATCGATTGATACTTACTCAGGAAAGTGGGGGTTGTCTGACTTTCGATGAATTTGTAAGTACCTCTGAAGAAGGGGATCATGGCTCTTATTTAGCAGTTATCGAAGCGATATGGGAGGCCAGGAAAGAAACGATACAGGCCAGTAAGGGAGCACCTATGTGGTACGAGGGTAAAGGGGGAGAAGGATTTGTCGAATTTGAATCCCCACAGGATCTTCTGAAAGCATCCAACTGGGACAATCCAAATCGTCCTGACTCAAAATTTTTTGGGGGGTAATTTTGAGATAATCGATACCTGAAAGTATAGTGTAGAATAGTCCGATTCGTTTTTTTGGTCACATAGCCATGTGCAGTGGTTATGGGGCATTTTTGGGTATTTACTATAAAACCGAGGCTAAACTCCCACAAGTCTGTTTGGTAAATTTTTTGTACAAACTGAATAGAATTTTTTTTTTTAGGAATTTTATCTTCCATCTGCCCGCGATCGCATTTTCAGGCTCTAGCTTTTAATCTCGCGGATTAACAACTTGATTTAATCCAAATACTATTTAATGATTTTATATTATTCATATAACTTACAATTTCATTTAACTGAAAGTAGGACTACATTTCTTTGAAATATTACCTTTTTAGGTCTACTGATGATGAATTTGTAATGTGATTTTAAATGTGAGTATTGGCATTAAATCTCAAACTCATACCAATCTCCATCTATGTCAACCATTTGACATGAAATTCCGATACTTTCACCTGGCAGCATTTCAATTTCACTTGCGTAAAATTCTCGCATTGTCAGAAAAATAGTGGCATACTCTCCATGATCCTCTATAATTAGTGACTGTTTGTATTCCATTTCGCCTTCCTCAAGATCAGGCACTTCCGAACAGCTATAAGAGCCAGGATTTTCCATAAAGTGTGCACCAACCCCGTCCTCTTTTATATTGTTGCTGATATATTCTATATAGGGATTGAATATGTCTTCGCATCTCAAACCATCAATAACCTCGTTATCTTGAAAACATACAAATCCATATAGTTCAGAATTTGCTGAGATGTACGCCTGTAATTTTCTGAGCTTTTCAATAATGACCCTTTTGTCACCAATTTCAAGAAAGCCGACATTGCACATGACAGTTGTTCTGTCATAGTCCATATGACGCGTATTTTGAATATTGTCCATGAGTTAAAGTTTATAAGTTTAAAAGGTTTTCTTTTCTATCTCTATGTTCAAGCGGTTCCGTTTGTATTCCCCCCGGTGGTAGTTGTATTCCCCTCGGTTGTATTAACACCAAGTTTGGGATTTTCTCCTTTTTGATGTTATTGATTTACGCTTCCGAACTCAGGAATAGCGTAAATTGGATTGATGCCATACCACGCAAACCTCCTCAAAGTCGTTACCGACGTCCTCGAACTTCCCGAGGGTGCTTCCTTCAATGATTTAAAAAAGACCATTACTGACTTTGAGGACAAGGACTGCCACAAATCAAAAGTTGAACGAGTGCTTAAGCACTTGCGCGAAGCCTGCAAGCTGACCATCAAGGTTCGGGGATACCGCTACTTTTTAGAGCGTAACGACAACCTCCAGCGCTTCTATTCAGCCACCGTGGGCGCCAACCTCGCGGAACTCTTGATGGTCAATGCAGGCGAAGACCCCATCATTGATCTGGGGTCCTTTATACTGGGCACCGACGTAACCTGCATGAACGAAGTGGTAACGGCGCTTCGCGAGCGCAGAATTATCGAAATCAACTACCGCAAACTTGCCGACAACAGCGCGGTCTGGCGGAGCATTCAACCGATGTTTCTGCGCTGGTATGCCAGCCAGTGGTACCTCTTTGCACGAAACCTGCCTCTGGTGCCGAGCGACCCTCCGCGGGCCTTCCGCTTGGATTGCATTCAAGATTTGAATTTTGGTAGCAAATTCAAGCCGAAGCGAGAGGATTCACCCGACTTCTTCGCGCACCGATTCATAGGCGTTTCTGGCCATGATGCCAACGCGGTGGAAGTGGTTCTTCACATGGACCAGCATGCGCTGCGGTGGTTGCGGTCCACAGTGGAGTTTGAACGATTCGGTGTCACGAGCAAAGCCCTAGGTTCACCTGCTGGTTGGTGGGAAGTCCGCTGGACCATCGACCCGAATGCGGAGTTCATTGAGCTGCTGTCACGCATCCAAGCGGACTTTAAAGTGATTGGTCCTGAGTCTTTTAAAAAGGCTTACCGCGAGCGCCTCGAGGTGCTGTTGAAAAGAATTTCCTGAAGTTTTCAACTCCCGCACGTTTTGCGGGAACTTGCTGTCGTGCTTTGCTGCATTAACTAATAAACGGAATTCAGATGGCACCAAACCAAATCCACGAGCAGCGTGAAAAGCTGCAAACCGTCGCCGAGCAGCTCAAGCGCGAATTTATCGGCCTCGACAAAATTATCGATCAAATCATCGAAGGGGCGATGGCCTGGGCATGCGTCCCTGGGGTGCAAGAGCGCCCCACCATCATCAGCTTGTGGGGGCTCACAGGCGTGGGCAAAAGCTCTCTAGTGCGTCGTCTTGTGGAGTTGATGCAGTGGTCCGATCGGCTCACGGTCTTTGACTGCGGCGAGCTAAAATCCTCAAGTAACTTAAGCACTAGGCTGCTGCAGTTTGCTCACGATGAGAAGCTGAACGCACCCATCTTTTTACTCGATGAATTCCAGCGCGGATTCACCGTGGAGGAGGGTAAAGAGGTATACGGTGACGGACTCCTTTGGGATTGGCTAGATACCGGAATCATGTGGGATTTATCGCACATTGGTCACCTTTCCAACACGTACTCCGACGTGCGAAAACTCCGTCAGTGCCTCGAAATGGGCATAAAAGTCAAGGACGGTAGAATTCAAGGTGATGTTAAGCTGTTCCGCAGCATCACAGAAGATCGCGACTACGACTTTTTTGAGGAGTTGATGATCGGAAAGAACAATCGGTCCATCGAGCGTAAGCCACATTTCGTGCGGTTCCGTATCTACGAGTACCTCTCGGACTACAATCCGCGCAAGTGGAAGACGGCGTTTACCGTAAGCCAGCACACTAAAGGGATGACGGGTGAAGAAATAGTCGATTTTTTGGAGCGCGAAATCACCGAATTGCTTGTTCCGCAAAAAATCGATACCCGCGCCGCCTTGGTTTTTGTGGCCGGAAACCTTGACGATGCCTACGATATGGCGATGGACGTCGACGTAGATGCTGATGCCGACGTGCTCAAGGCTAGATCAAGCCTGATTGGATTACCTGAGATTAAATCGGCACTTCTAAAGCGCTACCGACCCGAGCAGATTGCCCGTCTTGGCAACCGCCACATCATTTATCCAGCTTTTGGGCGGAGCGAATACCAGCAAATCATTTTAGCCCAGGTAACAAAAGTTCTAGCCTTGTTCTCATCAAAGCTCAACCTCGAGATTGAAGTGGATTCAAGCCTGCTCGACATCATTTATAGCGAGGGTGTTGCCCCAGCACAAGGGGTTCGGCCAGTGCTCAGCACTGTAGCTCAGTTGGTCACCAATCGAATTCCAATGATTTACTTAGCGGTACAAGAGTTAGCTGAGCCTGTAGATTTAGTAAAGCTCTACGGTAATCCCTCTGGGCGGCTAGTGGCGGAATTCTATCAAAACAGCCTCTTGGTGGGCGAATACGTTGACCAGGTGCTGCTTCAAAATCAAATGGCTCGGGCCGATAAAACCCCAGCAACTAAAGCTGCGATCAGCGTCCATGAGGCTGGTCATGCTTTGGTGCAAATCCTGCGCACGGGCAAGGCGCCGACTACCTTGACCTGCGTCACGGCCAGCCGCAGCGTGCTTGGGTATTCCGCCACACAGATGACTAAATCGGTAGTGCTTCGTACCGCGCAGGACGACGCGCACGAGCTCGAAGTACTCTTTGGCGGAATCGCCGCGGAAGAGGTGGTATTTGGCGCGTCACTTGTTACCGCGGGCTCAAGCGACGACATTATGCGAGCGACACGCCTTGCAGGGTTTATGGTTAAAAAGCGCGGACAGGGCTCGGTGCGCTACCACGCCGACCCGCAATCTTCAGAATGCGAGTGGTCCGTTAAAAGCAACGACAAGGTATTGGATCAAGAAGTAGCTGGTCGACTTGCCGACGCGCACCAAAGTGCCGTTGAATTGCTCGCCGAACACCAGCATGCCTTGGTCGGCCTCGCCCACTTGCTTTTTTCCAGCGGAACCTTACACGAAGACGACATCAAGGCATACCTGATTCAAGAATTGGGTATGGAGATTCCAGCCGAAGTTGCCACTTCGTTTGATCAAATACTCATAGAACAACACCAAGCTCTCAACCTGCTTCGCCAGGTGGGCTAGTGCGTACCTTTTAACCACCAAACCATTTTTATGTACCTATCAAAATCAGATTTTACAAGCTCAGAAGATTGCCTAGCTAAGCTTTACTTCCGTAAGCACAACTACCCGAGTTCCAACGAGAAT